>OGHO01003378.1_pt1 | contig 10652 bp, 9 predicted proteins | sample 1571421 | NCBI WGS metagenome assembly OGHO01 (sample SAMEA2581937, study PRJEB24529) | metagenome | biome: Human gut stool | place: China | collected 2011
CCCGCTGGTGACCCTGAGCTACTTGAACGAGACGTTCATGGACTCCATCATGGAGCGGGTGGACCAGAAGATCGCCGCCCGGAATGCCCAGTTGGGCATTTCGGCAGGCAGCGGAGCCGGTGCCGCGTCCAATTTCACTGTGGTGACCCTCACCAGCGGACAAGTCCTCACTGGGGACATCGGCTGTGAGGTAATGCTACGAGTGGGAACGGCTGTGTGCGTTTCTCCCTCCAGCCCCGGTCTCATTGACGAGACCGCAGCCACAGCGCTGAACAACGGCAGTGCGCTGGTCCAGAACCACCTGTACATGATGACCATTGAGGGCCGGGGCGTCCGCGCCACGGCCGGCACCACCAAGCTGCTGGTCCGGGGCAGCTACACCGTCGCCTGATCTCCGCATAAACGGCCCCGCCTGGGCATAGGTTGTGCCAGGCGGGGCCGTTTGGAGAGGGGGCAGAGCAATGGACAAGTTTCCACTGATGCAGGGCGGTGTCTCTGTGGGGGAGCTCATCACGGAGCAGGAGGCGCTGTACACCTGGTTTGAGGCCCGGTGCCGCCTGCCGGGAGAGGGCCTCTGGTGCGCCTGGGCGGTGGGCGACCGGGGAGAGCTGCGGCTGGGCGTTCTGGAGCCCTGTGGGGACCGGGCCACAATCCGGCGGCGGTTTTCCGCCCGGCTGACAGCCCCTCTGGGAAAGCTGCGGCAGGGGGAGATCCGCCCTGCCCATCCGCCGGAGCCGGAGGATTGGACGCCGCTGGAGCGCTCGGCAGTGCGTCTCCGTTCCCCATGGCTTCGGGAGCAGCTGCACCTTGTGCCGGGCGTCCTTGTCCGGGAGGAGCAGGGGCGGCGGGAGCTGGCGGTGCCCTATGACGTGGGCCGCCCCTTTCCGCTGACCGCCTTGTTCTGCTTTGCCCATATCCGCCGTATCCATGGCCGGAGCTACGCCATCTTTGCCTTCAACGGGGAGGAGCGGCCGGTGTTCTGAGCCGTCCGGCGGACAGAGACATTTTCAGAAAATTCCAAATGATGTGTTCCACATTTCCCGGGGGTATGATATAATAACCCCAAGACGGCCGTGGCGGAGGGGCTCTCCGCCCGGCCTCAGACACGGGAAGACCTGCCGGCCGGGCGCCGGCGGAGCGTTTGGAGGTCCAGTATGAAGTGTCCCTATTGCGGTTACAGTGAGAGCAAGGTCATTGATTCCCGGCCCGCGGACGAAAACAGCAGCATCCGCCGCCGGCGGGAGTGCCTTTCCTGCGGCAAGCGATTTACCACCTATGAGACGGTGGAGAGCCTGCCTATGGTGGTGGTGAAGAAGGACGGCAGCCGCCAGAGTTTTGACCGGCGGAAGGTGCTGGGCGGCATGATCCGCGCCTGCGAAAAGCGGCCGGTGCCCTTGGCGGAGCTGGAAAAGATCGCCGAGGAGATCGAGCAGGATCTACAGAACTCCATGGAGCGGGAGATCAGCACAGAGGCCATCGGCGAAAAAGTGATGGAGCGGCTGCGAAACGTGGACCAGGTGGCCTATGTCCGGTTTGCCTCCGTCTACCGCCAATTCAAGGATATCGACACCTTTATGACAGAGCTGAACAAGCTCCTGGCCGACAACCGGTGAAGGCCGTCAGAGGACGTTCTTGATATCCAGCCGCTCCGTCTCCGCCAGGAGCCGGAGCTGATCCCGCAGGTCCGAGATCTCCGCCCGGAACTCCGTCAGCTCCCGGGTGGCGGCGAAGGCCAGGGCCCGGCGGTACATGGCCTCCGCGTCATCCACCGTATCATGCCGCGCCACGATGTGGAGGTAGGTCTGGCTTTCCGACCAGTCGTCATAGCTGCCTGCCAGCGTATCCACGGCCTCGGTCCAGGCCTCTGACTGGGCTTGGGCGTCCGCCTGCTGCAGCTGCTCCCGCCAGCGGACGGTGCTGGCGGTCATGTAGGAGCTGTTCCACAGGGAAAAGACCAGGATGGCTGCCAGGATGCCGACGGATATTCCATACGCCCTCATGACTCTCGCTCCTTTCGGACGCAGAATACCTGCCCCTGCTCGTCCAGGGTCAGGAGGAAGATCTCACGGGGAGAGGAGGCTTTTTCCCGGGACAGCTGCTTGCGCAGCCAGTTCTCGTCCCGGCCGCAGGCGGTCAGATTGCGGTGGATGACCCGCCCGTCGTTGATGATGACCATGGGCAGTGTCACGTCATCCTCCAGCCCCAGTCCCAGTTGTTCCGCCGTGGGCGGCTGCTGGGCTGTCCAGGGAAAGACGGTCAGCTGGCCGGAGTTTTCCAGCACGGCGTACTTCACGTCCTCGATGCGGGTGACGCCCTGCTCCCGCAGTTCCTCCATCAGCTCATCGATGGTAAAGCGGTTCTTCCGCATGGCGTCCTGCTGCAGCTTGCCGCCCCGGATCAGGACCGTGGGCGTCCCGCAGATCAGCGCCCGCAGCCGCAGGCTGCGGAGAGACAGCTGACTCAGCAGCAGTGACAGGGCCAGCAGCGTCAGGATCGGCAGCAGGCCAGAGAGCAGCGGAATGCCGAAGTCCTGCATGGGCACGGCGGCCAGGTCGGAGATCATCATGGTCAGCACCAGCTCGCTGGGCTCCAACTCGCCGATCTGGCGCTTGCCCATCAGGCGCATCCCGACCACAATAAGGAAATAGAGAATGATCGTTCGGACAAAGGCGGTTATCATGGCGAAAATCCCTCCGTTCCGCTAGTATCTGCCGGAACGGGATTTTTATCCGGGATAAGGCTCCCCCAGGAGGGGGAGATTCTTGTAAAGCATAGAAAGAAAATATAGAGTTATACAGCAACAGTTTTGAGAATTAATAAGAAAAAATAATGATGGATTCAAGTGTTCACAAACAATTACATTTCAAATCGGTAAACGCCGAAAACCGCAGGGAAGTTGAGGGCTTGACTGTCTTTTCTGAGCAGGCTGGTTTTATTGAGAGTGTAAGCGAGTGCTTGCGGGAGGCAGATGAATTGGAGCTGTGGCGGCCTGTTGGTATTTATGACAGCGACACGCTGATTGGTTTTGCTATGTACGGCTATTTTCCAGAGCCGGCTCCGGGACAGCTATGGCTGGATCGGCTGCTCATTGATAAAAGATATCAGGGAAAAGGATATGGAAAACAGGCGGTGCTTTCGCTTCTTGACAGATTGCATACAGAGTATCAGAGCGGCACGGTATATCTTAGCGTGTATGAGAATAATCCCCATGCAATCAAGCTCTACCAACAGATTGGTTTCCGGTTTAACGGGAAATACGATAGCAAGGGGGAACATATCATGGAGTATCATTTTTGAGAGATGTAGAGCCAGTCAACGGTCAATATGTGCTGAATCGTCTTAACAGACCTATTTAAGATGGGCTTATCAGGCGCATATTATAGTGACCGCATTAAAATCAAAAAAAGAAAAATCGCAGATGTGAAAGGAGTTTATGGGCCGCGGCCCATCACAGCGCCAGCGCCCGCCGCCAGCGGCGGGACGACGAGGGGAAGGGAGTATCGAAGGATTCGGCGGATGCCCTTCCGTGCCCACGGGCGCGTACACAGCCGGCAAATATGCGGGCAACCGCAAAACAAGGGGGCTGTGACCGTGAAGAAAGTGACAAATGACTGCGTGTTTGTCCTTTTGACCATTCATTACAGAATCTTCAGGAGGATTATCGAATATGTGCGGAATCATCGGATTTGTAGGAAACGAGCCCGCGGCCCCCATTCTGCTGGACGGCCTGGAGCGGATGGAGTACCGGGGGTATGACTCCGCCGGCGTGGCGGTGCGGTCCGAGACGGCGGGACTCCAGGTGCGCAAGACCAAGGGGCGGCTTCAGGTCTTATCCGACCTGATCCACGGCGGCGCGGACCTGGAGGGGAACCTGGGCATCGGGCATACCCGCTGGGCCACCCACGGGGAGCCAAATGACATCAACGCCCATCCCCACGTCAGCGAGAACGGGCGGATCGCCCTCGTCCACAACGGCATCATCGAAAACTATCTGGAAATCAAGGAGCACCTCATGCGCCAGGGCGTCCACTTCACCTCCGACACGGACACGGAGGTGGTGGCACAGCTGCTGGAGTTCCACTACAACGAATGCCACAACATGCTGGAGGCTGTGGGCCGCTGCCTGCGGCGGATCGAGGGGTCCTACGCCTTCGGCATCATCTGTGCGGATTACCCCAACGCCCTCATTGCCGCCCGGAAGGACAGCCCCCTCATCATCGGCTACGGTCAGAACGGCAACTTCATCGCCTCCGACGTGACGGCTGTCATCAAGTACACCCGGGACGTGGTGTACATGGACGATGGGGAGATCGCTGTCCTCACCGCCGACAGCGTGGACGTGTTTGACGACGAGCTGCTGCCGGTGGAGAAGACCCACAGTCTGGTGGACTGGGATGTGTCCGCAGCGGAGAAGGGCGGCTACGCCCACTTCATGGCCAAGGAGATCATGGAGCAGCCGGAGGCGGTCCGCAAGACCATCTCCCCCCGCATCCGGGACGGCCGTGTGGTGCTGGACGATCTGCATCTGACGGCGGAGTACGTCCGCGACCTCTCCCGGATTTACGTCATCGCCTGCGGCTCCAGCTACCATGTGGGCGTAGTGAGCAAGTACAGCTGGGGAAAGCTGCTGCGCCGCCCGGTGGAGGTGGTGCTGGCCTCCGAGTTCCGGTACTGTGATCCTCTGGTGGACGAAAAGACTCTGGTCATCGTCATCAGCCAGTCTGGAGAAACCCTGGACACTATGGCCGCCATGCGGGAGGCCAAGCGCCGGGGCGGCCGGACCCTGGCCATCGTCAATGTGGTGGGCAGCTCCATCGCCCGGGAGGCGGATGACGTGCTGTACACTTGGGCCGGGCCGGAGATCGCCGTGGCCACCACCAAGGCATACACCACCCAGCTGGTGCTGATGGATCTGGTGGGCCTCTATCTGGCGGACCTGCTGGGTACGGTGGAACAGAGCGAGTATGACACCATTCTCTCCGAGATGCAGCTGCTGCCGGAGAAGATGCGCCAGTTCCTCTCCCACACGGAGGACATCCAGTATTACGCCTCCCGGTACTTCAACCACGACTCCATCTTCTTCATCGGCCGGAACCTGGACTACGCCATGGGCCTGGAGGGTTCCCTGAAGCTGAAAGAGATCAGCTATATCCACTCGGAGGCCTACGCCTCCGGCGAGCTGAAACACGGCACCATCTCCCTGATCGAGCCGGGGACCCTGGTGGTGGCCCTGGGAACCTACGCGCCTCTCTTTGACAAAGCCATGAGCAACGTGGTGGAGGTGAAGGCCCGGGGGGCCGAGGTGCTGGCCCTGACCACCGAGGACTTCCGGGAAAAGATGGAGAAGACTGCCGACGCCACTGTCTCTGTGCCGGTGACCCATCCCATGCTCCAGCCCTCTCTGGGCGTGGTGCCCCTGCAGCTGTTCGCCTACTATGTGGCGCTCCAGCGGGGCTGTGACATCGACAAGCCCCGGAACCTCGCCAAGAGCGTGACTGTGGAATAACGAATTGCCGCCCGGACCATCTGGTCCGGGCGGTTTTTTTACTTGACTTATATAGGAAATCGATATATAATGGCGCTGTCAAAATATATAGAATATCTATATAAGGAGGAAGTCTATGGAGGCCGATAAGAGTCTGGTCAGCGGCAGCATGGCCCTGTTGGTCCTGAAGCTGCTGGAGGACGGGGACAAGTACGGCTACCAGATGACCAGCGAGCTGCGGCAGCGGTCGGAGGACGTGTTCCACCTGAAAGCGGGGACCCTGTACCCCCTCCTCCACAGCCTGGAGGAAAAAGGGCTGGTCACCGCCTACGAGCGGGAGGCCGCTGCCGGTAAGCCCCGGCGGTACTACCATCTGACAAAGGCGGGGGAGGCCGCCCTGCGGGAGAAGGAGACGGCGTGGCACACCTATGCCGATGCCGTGGGCCGTGTGCTGGGGGGAGGTGCCTGCTGTGCCGGGACCTGAGAGCGTCCGGGGCTATCTGGACGCGGTGGAGGCACAAATCCGCTGGAAGCGGGCCCGGACTGTGGCGGCCCGGGAGCTGGAAACTCATCTGGAGGACCAGCAGGAGGAATTTCTGGCCGAAGGCCATCCGCCGGAAGAGGCGGAGCGCTTGGCAGTGGAGGATATGGGGGACCCGGTGGCCGTGGGCGCGGACCTGGACCGCCTCCACCGGCCCAGGCCCCAGTGGGGGATGCTGGGCCTGACCCTGGCGCTGCTGCTGGTGGGCGGCTGGTTGCGGTACGCCCTCACCCGAGCGGGAGCACCCTGGGATGAGGATCTGGATCCGCTGCGCTGTGCTCTGTCAGTGGTGACCGGGGCTGTTGTGCTGGTCGGAGCCTACTTCCTGGACGTCTCCCGGCTGCTGCGCTGGGCCAAGTGGGTGTACATCAGCGCCCTTATCGTTGGTGTGCTGTTCCTGAGGTTTTCTCCCATAGTCAACAACGTCTCTTACTTCACCCGGTATGTGGTGCTATTCTATCCGGCAGTCTACGCACTGTGGCTGTATGCCTGCCGGGGAAAGGGCTGGCGGGGCCTGCTGGCTGCCGTGGCGGGCGGCATCCCTTTGACGGTGGTCTGTATGTGTGCGCCCTTTATTCAGGGGATGATTCAGGTGATGGTTATTGGCTGCTTTCTGCTGTTGCTCGCTATCCAGATGGACTGGTTCACCGTGCCCCGGCGGCAGGGACTGGCGGCGGTGGGCGGACTGGCTGCTGTGATGGCTGGAGCGGTGCTGTGGATGCTGTTGGTGGTGGGCTATAATGCAGCGCGGATTCAGATTCTCCTGCACCCGGAGATAGACCCACAGGGGGCGGGGTATCAGGCTGTAATGGCTCGCCGGATACTTGGGGCATCCCGCCTGATGGGGAAGGGAGGAGACCTCTCAATCCAGCCGCAAACGGTCTGGGGCAGGGAACTGCTCCCGGAGATGATGCTGCCGGAGTGGAACCACGATTTTCTGCCCACCACCATGGTCTACAAACTGGGGTGGTTGCCCTATCTGCTCCTGCTGGCAGTTTTGGCTGTCCTGCTGCTGTGGATGCTGCGGCGATGTGCCTGCCAGCAAAGCCAGAGCGGAAAGCTGCTGGCACTGGCCGTTGTCCTGACGCTGGCGGTGCAGTCGGCCTTTGCGGCGGCGCTGAATCTGGGCTTTGTGCTGTTCAGCGCCCAGCTCCCTCTGGTGACGGGAAATCTCCACAGCATGGTGGACTGCGCCCTGATCGGGTTGGCGCTGTCGGCCTTCCGCTCAGAGTCCATTTTGCGGGACGCGGTGGTTCCGGTCCCGCGGCCCCCGCAAACACAAACAGCTTGACCAGAAAAGACAAGGGCGGAGAGGGGCTCCCTCTCCGCCCTTGCTGTATGCAATTCGTCAGTTGGCCTCCTGAATCAGGAAGGTCTGGTTCCCCACCCCGTCCGCGGATTTCTCCACTTCCAGGTCCTCATGCGCCTCCTGCACCGCCAGCTGCGCATCCGTCATAGGCTCCCATGGGATACCGGTACTCTCCACAAAGGCCCGGGCAGCGTCCGGATCGGCTGTATGTGTGTCCAGCGGCAGGGTGAACATGCAGCCCGTCACATTGTCCCGCAGATCCACTGTGCCGTCTTCTGCCAGGGAGAAACGCTCATAGGAGGGGGCGGCGAATCCCTCATACAGCGCGAGATATACCGTGTGATCCGAAAATATCTCCAGGCTCTGCGTGTCCAGTACATAATAGGCCCGGCCGTCCCGCAGAAAGGAGGAGCAGGCACCGTTCAGGGTGAACACGTTGACGGCCCGGGGATCATAGCCGGACACCAGGGGCGTAACAGTGAAGGCCCCGCAGGGGACCACGTCATAGTTCTCCTCTGTCAGGGGTGTGCCGTCCGTCCGGACCACGGACACCACGGCATAGGTGCGGCTTTCCTGGACATCGGCGCACCACTGGGAGATGTTGGCGCCGCTGACCATCCCCATCAGGGTGACGGTGTAGTCCCCAACGGTCTGGGTCTCATTGAGGATCACGGCGGCTTCGCTCTGGAAGGCCTCCGCCAACATTGGATCGTTCAGTTCCTCCGCAACCTGGGCGGGGGTCAGCCACAGCACGGCGGCGGACACAGTCACGGCCAGGAGGGCCACGGCCGCCGCAGCCAGCAGGGTAATTTTTTTCGTGCGATTCATGGACATCTTGTTCTGCTCCTTTTCAGATGCGTGCCGCATGGCTGCCAGCTTTTGAAGAGTCCGCTCCTCGAAGTCCGGGGAGAAGTCCACGGCGTCAAATGCGGCGCGGTAGTTCTGGCGATTCATTCCACATCCTCCTTTAAAAGTTGGCGCAGCCGCTCCCGCCCCCGGGAGAGCCGGGTCCCCACGGTAGGGAGGGGGATTTGCAGCAGCTTGGAAATCTCCTTGATGGAATAGCCCTCATAATAATAGAGGTGGATGACAGCGCTGTACTTCGCCGGCAGGGCCTGCACGGCGGAAAGGATGGGGGAGGGCTCCGGCATCTCTCCGCCTGGAAGGACCTCCGCGGTCTCCAGGGGGAGATTCCGCCGCTCCGCCGCCCGGGCCACGTCGCAGGCCCGGTGGAGCGTGGTGCGGATCAGCCACGCCTTTTCGTGCTCCAGGTCCCGGAAGTGCGGCCGGGTGGTCAGCAGCTTCAAAAAGACCTCCTGCACCACGTCTTCCGCGTCGGCGGGAGAGGACAGGCGGGTCATGGCGATCCGCAGCAGCATGGGGCTGTACGCAGCCACCGTGCGGCGGATGGATTCGTCGGTACCAAACGAAGTCAGGGTCCTCAGCTCCTTTCACCCATAACACGGACCAGCTTGCCCTGATTATTCACCTTCCGGAAAAATTTGCAAAGCCCGTTTTCTGCCTGCGGGAGATTGACAGGGAGAAGCGGCTGTGATAATATGTAAACCAATTATAGCGTCCCTCCGCACTGCGGTGGGACTTTTTTGGGACACGGTATGTCGAAAAAACAGGAAAGGAAGCGGATCATGGGAAAAAAACGGGTGTTTGCGGCGCTGCTGGCGCTGGCAGTGACAGTGGGGTCTCTGGTACTGCCGGCCCGGGCGGCCTTTACCGATACGACGGGCCACTGGGCGGAGACCGCCATCACGAAATGGAGTGAGGAGTACAGCATCATCAACGGCTATGAGGACGGCACATTCCGGCCGGACAACTCCATCACCCGGGGCGCCTTTGCGGGCATTCTGGACCGCTTCCTGAAATTCCAAAGCACCTCGCCCGCCGGGACGTTCTCTGATCTGAGCGGGAACTACTGGGAGGATGCCATCCTGAAGCTCCACGCCTCCGGCGTTTACCTGGGCAACAACGGGCAGGCCCTGGCCGGGGACACCATCACCCGCCAGCAGGCGGTGACCATGATCGCACGGGCCTTCAACATCTCGGGGGAGAGCGCAACGGTCTATTACCTGGATGCGGACCAGGTGGCGGATTACGCGAAGCCGTATCTGGCGGAGATGTCCGCCCTGGGCTACATCACGGATTCCTCCGACGGGTACTTCCGTCCCACGGACGCCATCACCCGGGCGGAGATCGTGACGATCCTGGACAACATGATCGAGGTGCTGATCCAGACCAGCACCACCTACACCCAGGACGTGGAGGGCACGGTGATGGTCAACGCGGCGGAGGGGGCCTGCCTCCAGGACATGACCATCACGGGGGATCTGATTCTGGCCCCCGGCGTCACCGGGACGGTGACCCTGGAGAACGTGACCATCCAGGGCGCGGTACGGAACTTCGGCAGCGCCGTGGTCACGGACCTCTCCCAGCGGCCGGAGGAGCCGGAGCAGCCGCCGGCCATCCAGCCCGGCGACGTGTACACGCCCTCGGAGACCACAGGGGAGTATCTGACATACAGCAACCAACAGATCCCCATCTACGCCGGGGTGGAGCGGAACCGCTTCTCCCAGGGAGATTTCATGTGGGACCCGGACCGTCCGGACCGCCTGATCTATACCGGTGACGACTACCGGACCCGCTTCGGCATCGACGTGTCCGCCTATCAGAACCGGGCCAGCGCCAACAACACCATCGACTGGGAGGCCGCCAAGGCCGACGGCGTGGAGTTCGCCATGGTGCGGATCGGCCTGCGGGGCTACGGCTCCGGCAGCATCATGGAGGATGCTTTCTACGCCCAGAATATTGACGGGGCCATGGCGGCGGGCATCGAGACCGGCGTCTACTTCTTCGCCCAGGCCATCACCGTGGAGGAGGCCATCGAGGAGGCGGACTTTGTCATCAGCCTGCTGGAGGGCCACGAGATCGACGGCCCCGTGGCCTACGACTGGGAGATGCACGACAGCACCTACCGGGTCTACGGCACCACGCCGGAGATGGCCACCGCCTGCGCAGTGGCGTTCTGCGAGCGCATCGAAGAGGCCGGCTACGACGCCATGGTCTACGCCGGGCAGTATGTCAGCTACATCAAATATGACCAGGGCGCTCTGGAGCCGTATCTCTCCTGGTACCCCGAGTACAAGAGCGAGAGCTCCGAGCTTCTGTACCCCACCCTGTACTATCACATGGACTACTGGCAGTATTCCAGCAAGTGCTCTGTGGCCGGTATCGGCGGCAACGTGGATGTGAACCTCCAGTTCATCCGGCGGTAAGCCCTTCTCTCCAAAAGAAATACGGCGGGG
>OGHO01003401.1_pt1 | contig 10585 bp, 7 predicted proteins | sample 1571421 | NCBI WGS metagenome assembly OGHO01 (sample SAMEA2581937, study PRJEB24529) | metagenome | biome: Human gut stool | place: China | collected 2011
GCCCATGTTTTCGTACGGTCAGCGCAGTAAATGCGCAGACCTACTGAACAGTTACCAGCAGTTTCATATTTCCGGCACTATACGTTTGTCGGAAGCCTGCCCGGACCTCAGACAATCTTCTTCGTTCTGACAGCCCGGGCAGATATACTTTCTTCTCCGCAGCGGTTCTGATAACCGTTACGTTTTTACTATTTCATAATTGCTTTAAAATACTGTATTTGTTCGGAATAATTTACATTATTCGTTGTTTGCACGGTAGTCATTCAGGAAATCAACCAGCTTCTGGTGAAGTTCCGGATCTGCGCCGTACTCGTCTACGATCCAGTCGTAAACCGGAGCACAAGCCTCTGTGAATGCATCAACATCTACATCATTCCACTCAACGCCTTTGTCTTTCAGGAACTCGATCATGGAAGCTTCGTCGTTCTCAGCATTTTCCTGCTCCCACTTACCAGCTTCTACACAGCACTCATCCAGGATGTTTCTCCATTTTTCCGGGATGGACTGATATACGTCCTCAGCCATGAATAACCAACGGGTTGCGATGAAGTGGTTCGTGTTTGCAACTTTCTTGGTGTACTCATAAGCACCTGTATCCTTCAGGGTGGAGATGGAACCTTCGAAACCATCAACAACACCACTGGACATAGCAGATAAGCACTCCGTAAAGCTCATTGCAGACGGGGTAGCACCCAGACAGGTAATCGTCTTAACAAACAGCGGAGACTCGGTCGAACGCATGATCAGACCATTTAAGTCAGCCGGTTTCTCAACTACCTTGTTCGTACATACGCTTCTGAATCCGAACGAATAATGTGTATCCAGAACGTGGATGTTGTGCTCGCTTGCCAGTTTTGCATTCAGATCTTTTACAATATCAGAATCCATCACTGCATTATACTCTGCATTGTTCTTGTAAAGCATCGGTCCAACTAATACGTTGTAATCGCCGATGTAATCAGCAAAGTAGGACGGCTCCTCCAGACCCATCCAGACAGCGCCGTTGTGTGCCTGTGCTACAGACTCCGCGTAGCAGTCAAGCTGGTTCTGTCCGTAATACTCCAGAGTGATATGACCATCGGTCTTCTCTTTTACCAGGTCTGCCAGATATTCGCTGGCTTTGTAGTTCCACTCTGCCGGCTGAAATACGTTGGAAAACTTGATGGTGATGTAGTAATCATCTGCAGATGCCTCGTCACCTGCTGCCGTTCCTGCGTCTGCTGCCTTTGTGTCAGTCTTTGCGCCGCTGCCGCCGCAGGCCGCCAGGCTCATTGCCATCGTCGCTGCCAGTACTACTGATAATACTTTTCTCATACGTTTTCTCTCCTTTTTCTTAACCTCCCCCAGTCATCTTTCTGACCGGTTCATCAACAGTTTCTACTACTTTCTAAATAAATTACCATTTCAGCATTTAGGCAAAAAAATAGCACCATTTTTAAAAAACAGTCTTTTCCAGCTGTTTCTAACCATGGCGCATCTCTTCGTCTCTGCTTTTGGTTCTTTATTCACCTTTTACCTAATTCTAACACTTATTTTATGATTAGGCAAGCTATTTTGTCGAAATTATATAATTTTTTCTCGATTTTAGTCGATTTTTATGTGATATTTTTGTAACAATCTTGTTTATTTTTTATCAACATTACAGATTTAACAGATCCAGTTGCGGAAACAGGGAAGAAACAGTATACTACTTCTTAAGATATTTTCTATGCTTCTATATACTGTTTTTATATAGGTGATGATTGATTTTTTATATGAAAGGGCTTACCATGATTTACTATAAGATAGAAATGCACCACAACGAAAAAACCTTCGAATCCCTGTCCCGGATGCAGTACGATCTCTTCTGCACTTCCAACCGGATCACGCGGACGATCTTAAGCGTCCTGTTTATCGCCGGAGGTATCATCAACCTAAGCGAGTGGTGGGGTATCCTCTTAGCTGCCTACGGCTGCTATCTGACGACCAGCACCTACAGCTCCGCCAACCACACCGCCCACAAGCTCGCCGAACAGATCAAAAAAAGCGGCATGCCGTTCCCGGCGTCCCGCTATGAATTCCGTGAAAATCATCTGGAAGTCTATTCTCTTCCGAAAAACACCCGCGAAAGCACACTGGCTTACAATGAATTTGAAAAGCTGGGTGAGGACCGCGATTATTTCTATCTGTTCCGCGATTCCTACGGCGGGTATATGGTGCCGAAAAAGGGGATTGACGCAAGCGCGGGGTCCCGTTCAAATTCGGATGAGAGCCAGAATTTGAAAGCAATTGGCGCGTTTCGGGAATTTTTGGAAAATAAGAGTGGGAAACGGATTTACAGGAAGACGATTCCGCTGGTTCGGGTGATGCAGGCGTTGAAGAAGAAAAGATAGGTCGATAGATATAAACTATAAAATAGTTCAACAACTCTAAAAAGCCACGATTTGAACTCTTTGATTCAGATCGTGGCTTTCTCAAAAACCTGCTGTTCTATTCTGTTTTTCTGCCAAAAATCTTCTGCAGTTCCTAGAATCAGCCTTACCGCGTGGTGCTCAAACGTTTTTGCAACACTTGTGGCTAAAAAATATCAATGCAGTTATTTTCTTCTATCTCTGCGCCACCTTATGCGGATTCAGAATATTCTTCGGATCAAACACTTTCTTGATTCCGTTCATCAGATCCAGGTTCTTCTCCGGCAGGGATTCTCTTAAATACGGCTTTTTCGCATATCCGATGCCGTGCTCGCCGGACACCTGACCTTCGAGTTCATGGGCTTTCTGATAGATCTTCTCCATTGCAGCAGACATCCGTTTTTCCCACTCTTCATCACTCAAATCGTCTTTCAGGATGTACGCGTGCAGATTTCCGTCGCCCGCATGACCGAAGCTCTTGATACGGATATCAATCTCATTGTGGAGATCGTGCAGATACGTCACCATCTCATTGACGCGGCTTCTCGGAACAACCATATCGACCTCATCCATGTAAGTCGTGGATCCCTTGATTGCCTCCAGGAAAGCGCCTCTGGCTTTCCAGATGGATTCCTCACGCTCCTGGGTATCGGAAATCAGCACGTCCAGTGCGCCCTGTTCCAGGCAGAGTTTGGCCACCTTGTCATACGCTTCTTCGATCTCCTCGGTGGAATTCCCATCAAATTTCAAAAGCAGATACGCATCCGACTGTTTATCCGGGAACGCTTTTCCTAAATACTCCTCGGCGTCTTCAATCACTTCCCGCTGCATGAACTCGATCGCGGTCGGGATCGTCTTAGATTTGATGATAACCGGGACGGTGTCGATCGCCTGTTTCAGGGTCGGGAACGGGATCAGAAGGCTGATGACACGCTTCGGAAGTGGCAGAAGCTTTAAGATCGCCTTGGTAATAAAGCCAAGAGTTCCCTCGGAACCAATAATCAGATCTTTCAAGTCATAGCCTGAACTATTCTTTACGACTTTGCCTCCAAACTGAGTGATCGTGCCATCCGGCAGAACCACTTCCAGCCCCATGACATAGTCTCTCGTCACACCGTATTTGACCGCACGCATACCGCCCGCATTCGTGCTGATGTTGCCGCCGATGGTCGCTGATTTCTCACCCGGATCCGGCGGGTAGAAGAAATCGTGATCTTCTACATAAGCGGACAATTCCATCAAAAGGACGCCTGGTTCCACCGTGACCGTCAGATTTTCCTCATCCAATTCGAGAATCTGGTTCATCAGGGTGGTATCGATCATGATGCCATGTTCCATCGGAACCGAAGAACCAACCAGACCCGTTCCGGCGCCCCTCGGTGTCACCGGAATCGTATTTTCGTATGCATATTTCATGATCGCCGCGATCTCTTCGGCTGATTTTGCCTTTACCACCACATCCGGATAACTGCTGGTGCCGCTCAGCTCATCGTGGCTGTACTCTTCGTTGATATTTTCACCTACGAGGACACGCTCGTCATCCTGAATTGTGTTTTTTATATATAAAATATCATCTTTATCTATTTTCTTGTAATTTCCCATGATATCCTGCTCTCCTTCCTGTGAATCTTTATCTTCCCATCTCAATCTTCTCAATCAGTCTCGGGAGAATCTCATAGAGATCACCAGTCAGGCAGTAATGTGCCGTCTTGAAAATCGGCGCTTTCGGATCTTTATTGATCGCGACGATCGTCTCCGCGTGATTCATGCCGGCAGTAAACTGGACCGCACCGGACACGCCGCAGGTGATGATGAGTTTTGGGCGGACCGTACGGCCACTCAGACCGATCTGGCACTTGGCATCCAGCCATCCGGCTTCCACCATTGGACGGGTGCAGGCAAGCTGACCTCCCAGCAGATCTGCCAGTTTTTCCAGCATTTTCAAATCTTCCGGCTTCTTCACGCCTCGTCCGGCTACCACCAGGACGTCAGCATTTTCGATAAAGGTTTCCTTCGGCTTTTCTACGATATCCAGAACCCTCACGTGGGAAAGCAGTTTTTCCTTCTCAATTGTACAGACCACAATCTCACCGCTCTCTTTCTCGGCACGCTCCGGTGCGTTCATGATCTTATAGCGCACGGTCGCCATCTGCGGACGGTGGTTCGGGGTCTTGATGTGCGCCATGATATTGCCGCCAAAAGCTGGTCGGATCTGGGATAAATCAGTATTTTCATCCATTTCCAGGATCGTACAATCCGCGGTCAGACCTGTCTTCATACGGGCAGCCACACGCGGTGCCAGCTGTCTGCCGACCGTGGTCGCACCGACGAGAATAGACGATGGTTTTACTGTCTGGATGAAGTTTTCAAAAACAGCCGTGTACGGCTCGATCTGGAAACGTGCCAGTTCCGGTGCATCATAGACGAATACTTTATCTACATTATAATGAAGCAGTTCGTGTGCAGCCGCATCGATTCCATTTCCCATAAACAGGGCGTAAACCGGATGTCCCGTTACCTTGGAAAGTTCTCTCGCTTTTCCAAGAAGCTCCAATGTAACCGGATGCACCTTTCCATCCACGTGATCTACGTAAACGGCAATGCCCTTCCATGCACTCTTATCGACGCTCGGTTTTACCGCGTCTTCTACATATTCAACCGCGCCCTTCGGACCTTTTCTCACGCAGAGACGGCACATTTTACAGGCGGCGCTGATCGTCACCTTTCCGTCTTTTTCTTCCATCTCCCCGAACGGACAGAGCTTGATAAGTTCCTGATTATCCGGGATTTTGTCCTGATGTATGATTAACTCAGCCATGATTCCACCTCCTACACGAATTTCATATCCACGATCTTCTGATACAGCCGATCCGCCAGCTCTTCGCCGCTTCCGTTCCACATTTCCTTTTTGTCATTGACAGCCGGTGGGAAAATGCGCTGAACCTGCGTCGGGGAACCATTGAGTCCATAGTGCATCGCGTCTTTATCATCCATATCCGCCAGGGAAAGAATCCGGATTTCACGGTCTTTCGTGTTCATTTTCCGGACATACGAAGGAAGTCTTGGCTGGAAAATGTCCTTGTCAACGGCTAAGAGACACGGGAACTGCACTTTCGCCACCTCGACCTCTTCCGGCAGATCCATGCTGACGGTGATGCCGTCCTCATCAATCTGATTGATCTTGACAACATCTGCCACGCTCGGGATATTCAGCCACTCGGAGATCTCCGGACCAACCTGCGCGGTGTCGCCGTCCGTTGTCTGTTTGCCGCAGAGGATCAGGTCAAAATCGCCGCAGCTCTTGATGCCCTGAGCAAGTGTATAGCTGGTCGCCAGTACATCCGCACCGCCAAATTTGCGATCCGATAAAAGCGTTCCGCCGTCCGCGCCCATCGCAAATGCCTCGCGGATCACCTGCTGCGCCTGCGGCGGTCCCATGGAAATGACGTGAACACTTCCGCCCACTTCTTCCCGGATCCGGAACGCCGTCTCCAGCGCGTACAGATCGTATGGGTTCATCTTCGAAGCCGCGCCGTCTCGTTTCAGCACGCCGGTAACCGGATCGACTTCTACTTTATTGCTTTCCGGTACCTGTTTGATACAGACAAGAATCTTCATTCTGTTTCCTCCTTCATATGGATGCTTTGTAAAAATCTTTAAATGATGGATGTAAAGAATTTTTAATCCGCATATTGGTTCTACCAATTTATTGAAAAGAAAAAGAATTTTGGTAGAACCAATTTTCTTTATTCGTTAGTATAGTGGGCTGCGTTCTAGTTGTCAACGATTGTTTATCTTTTCACATAGAATGTGTTTTTTCATGTTTTTCCAAAATTTCATCTATCATCCGGAAATGCCGGTCCAGTGCATCCTTCCCCGCTGCATTATCTTTGTTCCGCAGCGCTTCCGCAATCTGCCGGTGACAGAGATTCAGCGCTTCTTTCGCCTCTTTTGTCCGCAGAATTTCCGCGCGCATATTCCGGATGAAGGTATCGATCACGCCGGAACACGCCTCTAAAATATTGAGCAGCAGCACATTTCCCGACGCCAGCGCCAGTGTAAAATGGATCTGTTTGTCAATCCGGGCGTTTTCCTGCTCGTCCATGCTCCGGTCAAGACGTTTTACCAGTTCTTCCAGCGCGTCCATCTGGCTCTCCGACGCATGTTCAACCGCCAGGGCAAACGCCTGCTGTTCCAGCGCATAGCGGATCTGGCTGATCTGCTGATAATTAATCTGGGACATAGCAAACATCATCCCCATCGTCTCCGCAATGCTTTTCTGAAATTCACAAGTGATGTAATTCCCCGATCCCTGCTGGGAGGAAATCACTCCCGTCATATCCATGATCCGCAGCGCTTCCCGGACGGAATTGCGGCTGACTTCCAGCATCTGCGCAATCTCCCGCTCCGGAGGAAGCTTCTCCCCCAGCTCGCCCGCCATGATGCGGTTCTTGAAATATTCGATGACGCCTTTATAGGCTTTTTCCTGTTTTTCCATAGACGCTGCATTCCTTTCACATTGTCTTTATCATATCATATATAAAAATCCGGATTGAACCGAAAAGATTCTTTTTACAGAAAGCTCTCCAACCTCGTCTCCTGCCAGCTTATAATCTCCTGCTCCAATTTACAGTTGTGCTCCAACATATACCGCAATATTCCCGCATAGCTGCTGCCCTGTTTTATCATCGCTTCCGCCTTCGCCCGATCGGGTGCTTCCAATGGCTTCGCATATGTCTGAAACCGCTGCAATTCCTGCACACCCATCGCGCATAGCTGAAACGGCAGTCCCGTCTTTCGGATCAGATGCCCCGCGATCGCCAGACCGTCTGGATCGAGATCGCCAAAATGATGCCAGGAAAGTCCCGGATTTTCTCTAGCGATCCGCTGCAATAGCGCCTGTTTCGTGCGGGTATGGTAGCCGCTCAGAAACAGATAAAATATATGTTCCCGCTCCAGCCGGTGAAACGAGGTCAGATTTTCCACCGTCATCAGCGCCGCATCCCGGATCTGGATGCTTTTTGCCTTCTGGAATGTCTCAAAAGGGATCGACATCGGCAGATCGTGATAAATCCGAAGTTCGCGTCCGTCTTCAAGGCAGATCCGCGCATCCCCTTTCAGATAGATATACGCCGGATTGGAATAAATGTAAAATTCCTCCAGAAGCGCCGTCTGCCGCTCCCGTTCTTCTTCCAGCTCCGCAAGCGGTTCATCATACCGCCCCGTGTACTCCAAAATTCCACACACCTTTTTCCGGTATATCTTTTCCCACTGTTTACTGTCATGCAGAACTGCCTCTGACATTTCCCGCTCCAGCGTAGTTCTCTGCTTTTCCTGATTTTCTTTTAAAAATTGCACCAGATTCCAGATAGCTTCTGCCTCGGTTATCTCTTTTTCTACCTTCTTTTCATCCAGCTTTCTCGCACGGCTGTTTTTCAGTGTCTGAAGCTTTTCTTTTCCATATGCCTCCAATAAATCGCATTGGCAGAAGCGATGATAAACCTCTTCCAGCCGTTTTTTTAGAATATTCTTTTCTGTCCGGTTCAGGCAGGCATAGTAATCTTCCCAGCGTTCCGGGACAGCACAGATCTGACGGAGAATACCAGTATTCGGAGGAACTACATGAATAAGTCCCTCCGATTCCATCTGACGGATCAGTCGTTCAAATTCTTTTTCCTGGAAAAGCTGTTCCGGCGGGAGAAAATCTTTGTTGTAGCCCTTGAAAATATCGGATGGTTTGACCGAAAACACTTGTTTTACCTTGTTTTCACCGGCGTAGGTGACGCTTTTTTCGTATTGATCCAGCAATTTACTTAAAAGCTGTTCTTTCCACTCTTTCCGATCCGCCATTTTTTCTCCTCGTTTCCTATGCCTGCTTCACCAATCCTTCTACCGCATTCGTATACCGTCCTGTCACGATCAGGCTGACGGTTGAATCGATGAACTGACCGATACTGTTGATCTTCTCCGGCGGGGCAGCATAGAATACCTGGAAGTGATTTTCTTCGAAATAACGGACCATCTGCTCGATCCGCTCTCTCGACAATGCCGAGAATGCCTCGTCGATGAATGCCAGACGGGCGCAGCAGGTGTTTGCCGGGTAGCACTGCAAAAGACTCGCCGCCAGAATGATGAAATATGGGGTCTGCTTTTCGCCGTTGCTGGCGGAACCCTGTTTTTTTGATAACTCTGCCGTGATCTCAGTCTGTCCCTGACGGCTGCTGATCTCCATATCGTAAGAGAAATATCTCCTGTAATCCGTGTATTCCCACTCATCTTCTTCCGCCAGAATGATACTCATAAACTCCTGAATATCATTCTCCATCTCCTCGTCGTCGCGCGCCGAATTCATATAGACCTGCGGGGAACTCATATATTTTTCCAGACGCCTGCAGATGCGGAAGAAGAGAGCGCGGTCTGGCTTTTCTTTCATCACAAACTTGTAGGTATCGTTGCCAAACGGCATATGGCGCAGTTCGCGGTTGATCGCGTCCATCTCACGTTTTGCCTCGCGGACATTCTCGTCAATCTCCGCCACGAAATCGTTCATAAACGCGCTCTCCAGTCGTCCTGCCTGCTCCTGCAGCTTCTGCTGGGCTTCCTCCACCTTGACGTGCGCCAGGTTCCGGTATTCTTCCCGGTACCACGGGATGTAACCGATGCCGCGCTTTCCGACGTCGATTCCCGCCAGGCGGCAATACGCCAGCTGTGCGTCCTCCAGCTGGCGCTCCCGCTCTGCCAGCATATTTTTGCTCTTGTCGATGGAAAGCTGTGTCGTCACGCGGATCGTGCCGCGCTTCTCGCTTTCGCGGTTATATTCCTCCAGCATCGCCTCTTTGAGTTCCATGTTGACAAGGCATTTTTCCTCATATGCCTTCTGGCATAAATAGATCTCCGTGCTGATACGGCCCAGTGTTCCTTCGCAGCCCTTTAAATCATTCTTACAGCCGCCGAGCTCACTCTGGTTCTGGTTCACACTCTCATTTGCCTCGCGTGCCAGCCGTCCCGCCGTCTCCAGTTCTTTCAGGACTGCGGTAAAGTCCGGATTTGCCTCGATCTCCTCGCGGTCCTTTACCAGGCTGTCCCTGCGCTTTTTGCAGTCCTTCAGCCCATATGCCGCGCCAAAATCGTAGTGTCCGCCGTCCCAGTCGATCTCCTTGATCGCATCACGGTATTTGATAACCTGTGAAAGTGCCTCTTTATCGGCCCGCTGAACCACCTGTAATTCTTCCAGTTCTTTTCTGGACTGTTCCAGCTGGCAGCGGATCGCGTCTGCGCCGAGACACAGCTCGGTCCGTCTCATATCCATCATCGCAACCGCATAGCTCTTCGCCAGCATGCCATCCCGCATGAGTCCGCCCTTCGGGTATTCATGCAGCTCTTCCAGATTTTCACAGAGATGAATGCCGTTTAACAGATAATTGGCGTAACGTCTCGCATAGACGTTCGGAATCCGCAGAATCTCCGCCGCGGAACCTTCCACCGCCTCTGTTTCCGGAAGCTTATCCGTGATCACGACATTTCCATCATAGATCCGCTCTTTCTGTAAAATCTGCATCGCCTTATGGCAGTGCGCGCCGTCCACGATGATATAGAAACGCTTTCTTCCCAGAAATGTCTCAACCGCCTTTCTCCACTCCGGAGCGGTCACCTCCTGGACCAATTCGGCAAAAATGTGGACCTCGGTCTGGATACCCTGTTTTTCTAACCCTCTCTGAATCTTATTCCGGGCATTTTCCACCTCCGCCGGGAACACAAGGATATTCGATTCCAGACGGCGGATCTTCTCCTGCAGCGCCCCTATCTCTTTTTCGCGCTCTTTACACTGATCCTGCAGGTGGATCTTATTTTCCTCATAGATGCCGTCCTGACGGTGCACCTTCTCGCGGAATGCGTCAAACGCCTCCCGCTTCTTCGCCGTCTCCCCATCCGCCTGTTCCAGTGTCTCCAGATAGGTGTTTTCCGAGGATAAGGACGGAAGATCTGCTTCCAGAAGCTTGATAAGCGCGCTTATCTTCTTCTTCAATTTCAAAATCTGCGCCAGCTTGTCCTCCCAGTTCTTTTTCTCACGATCCGTTTCCTCGATCTGGCGTTTCAGGGAATCCAGGCTTTCCTGCATTCCCTTGACCATATCGTTATTTTCTGCAATTCGCAGGCGTTCCTGTGCGGCTTCCTGCTGTCTTGCGAGCTCTCCC
>OGHO01003403.1_pt1 | contig 10583 bp, 5 predicted proteins | sample 1571421 | NCBI WGS metagenome assembly OGHO01 (sample SAMEA2581937, study PRJEB24529) | metagenome | biome: Human gut stool | place: China | collected 2011
AATTCGCCCTCCGCCAAGGTTTTGCTGCGCAAAACGCTTGTACGGCGCAAAAGCGCCGATTTTTTGGATTCCGGCAGGAAATTAAAATGCTCGGGCGAAGTGAATTCGCCCTCCGCCAAGGTTTTGCTGCGCAAAACGCTTGTACGGCGCAAAAGCGTTGTTTTTTGCTTCGGTAGGCCAAATAGATACGGGACATCCGAACCGGGTGTCCTGTTTTTTTATAAGAACGTTCCCTGTCAATGATTGAAAACAGGTTTTTAATTTGCTATGATACCTTCATACTTTCCATAGGGGGATAATTTGTGAAAAAAAGATTTGCTATATGCAGCACAATAGTTTTGCTGCTGCTTTTGTCAGCCTGCGGCGCACCGCAGACGTTGGACTTTTCCTACGCTCCGGAAGGAGAAGAACTTTCTTCTTTGATGGTGGAGACTTCACAAACTCACCGCGCAGAACTGGAGCACGTTCCCTCTGCGGCTGATTTTGACGATGCGATTTCGGATGACCCCGCCTCGGCAGGGCTGCTGAGCGAGAGCGAGGTGGAGAGCCTTTTACGAGGTCATGCCGCGATGGAGACGGTGTCGAAGGAACAGGCGCAGTCTGATGTTTCCCTGCTGTTCCGCACGCTGCAAAGCGCTTACGGCGCTTACGAATACTTTGGGCAGGAAAAGTTTGACGCAGCGGAGGACGCTGTGACACAATGGCTTTCCTCACAGGATGATGAGATTAAAGTTTCTGCGCTGGGAGAAAAACTGCAGGAATCTCTCGCATTCATGCTTGCGCACGACGCGCATGCCATGATTTATGAACCGGCGGCGGAAGAGATCGAAGCGCAGGTGCGATATGAATACTTCTTTGCCGACGGCTTCTATTTTTCAAAGGATGTCAACGGCAGCTATTATATGGTGAATGACGGGGAGAGGTGGACATTGAGTAGCTTCTCCGATGAACATGTCAGCGTGCAGCCGACGCTTCTGCAAGACGGACGCATTGTTTATCAGCCGACGCTTTTTGCGCTGCGGAAGGACGCCGTGCAGAGCAGTGTCACACTGAAAAATTCTTCTGGAAAAGCGAAAATCTATCGCCTTGACTGGACGGAGAGTCAGCCGCTTGATGTTGACCTCGGCACGCTGGATTACCGCCTGATACAGGAAGACGGTCTTACCTATGTTTCCCTCCGCAGCTTTGTTTCCGGCACATATGATAATATGCTTGCACGCTATGCTCGGGAAGGGGCAAAAGCACGCGGGAGCAAAGCGGTGATCTATGACCTGCGCGGCAATGTTGGCGGCTCGGACAGTTGGCCGAGAAAGTGGATACAGAGTTTCCTCGGAACGCAGAACAGTATTGAGACCTCCATGCTGTATGCGCAGAAAAACAGCGCCCTTTTTGCTGCGGAAAACAGCGAGAGTCTGCTGCCGGAAGATGAGGGAACTTGCTTTGCCCGTGAAGTCCACGGGACCTGGTATGAAAATGATATTCCGATCATTGTGTTGGTTGACGATCATTGCGGCTCGTCCGGCGAGGGCGCGGTACAGCTTTTGAAAACGCTTGACAATGTGCTCATTGTCGGCAGCAACACGGCGGGATACCAGCTCTGCGGAAATATCAGCACCTTTACATTGCCATATACCGGCATCGGTGTGCGCTTTGGGTCAACGCTTTTCCTCTATGGGGACGGAGAAAATGTCGATCACAGGGGCTATGCTCCGGATGTCTGGTGTGATCCGCAGGATGCGCTTGCTTCAGTGCTGGCACTGCTGAAAGAACAGGGGGTCGTCAGTGCAGATGCTTGCGAAACCGTGAGAGAAAAAATAGTGAAATGATGAATTTTTCGCTCATACAGGCAGAGCGGCAGCGGGTAATAGAAGCAACTCAAATCGTATAGCACCCACACTTGGCAGGCATTCGATTCCGCAGGCTGCGCAGATCTTCAAACTGCAAACTGCCAATGTCGGGGGTCGAGGGGAACTCCCCTCGCGTTCGCTTGGGGGGTACAAGGGGGCATTCTCTCACGCGAGAGAATGCCCCCTCTTCTGCGCGGCCACAGGGGGAGAACCTCAGCGTCCCCCTTGCGCAGCAAGCCCCTTTCATGCTATGATATTTTCACAGAAAAAGAGAAAGTGAGGAGATCATCATGACTCTCGATGAAGCGATCAAGTCCCTGATGGCTTTGCAGGCCAAGCTCGCGGCCTACGGCCACGCGATGGGCCTGCTCTTTTACGACGGCGCGACCACCGCGCCCAAGGGCACGGCGGCGAACCGCGGCCAGACCATGAGTATTTTGAGCGAGGAGCACTACAAGCTTACGACTGGCGGGGAGACCGTCGCGCTGCTCGAATTCCTCGACGCGCACAAGTCCGGGCTCAACGAAAAGCAGCAACGCATGGTGTTTTTGCTCATCAAGGACATCCGCAATATGCAGAAGATCCCGATGGACGAGTACGTCGCCTACCAGCAGCTGCTTGTCGAGGCCGACGACGTCTGGCACCGCGCGAAGGAGACGAGCGACTTTGCTCTCTTCGAGCCGGTGCTTGAAAAGATCTTCGAGACGAACATCCGCTTTGCACACTACTGCGCACCGGAAAAGGACCCCTATGACTACTGGCTCAGCGAGTATGAGGATGGGCTGACGATGGCGCAGTGCGACGAATTCTTCGGCACGCTGCGCGAGCACATCGTGCCGCTCCTGAAAAAAATCAAAGAAAAGCCGCAGGTCGACGATGCGATGCTGCACGGCCATTTTCCCGAGGAGAAGCAGGCGCAGCTTTCCGACTACCTGATGCGCACGATGGGCCTCGATTTGGACCATGTCGGCCTGTCCACGACCGAGCATCCGTTTACGACGTCGCTCGGTTCGCACTTTGACGAGCGCATCACGACGCACTATTTGGAGGAGAATTTTGCCTCATCGATGTTCTCCGTTATCCACGAGGGCGGCCACGCGCTCTATGACACCGGCAGCGCGGATGATCTCGCCTATACGGTGCTCGACGGCGGTGTCTCCATGGGCATCCACGAGAGCCAGAGCCGTTTCTATGAAAATCTGCTCGGCCGCTCGCGCGCCTTCACGGGCTTCGTGTTCCCGAAGCTCTGCGAGTTGTTCCCCGAGCTGAGCGGCCACACGGCGGAGGAATTCTACCGCGCCATCAATAAGGCGGAGCCGTCCCTCATCCGCACCGAGGCCGACGAGGTCACCTACAGCCTGCACGTCATGGTGCGCTACGAGCTCGAAAAGCGCGTGATGCACGGCGAGCTCAAGGTACACGACCTGCCGGGCGAGTGGAACCGCCTTTACAAGGAATACCTCGGCGTCGACGTGCCGGACGACAAACACGGCGTGCTACAGGACAGCCATTGGTCGGGCGGCAGCATCGGCTATTTCCCGTCCTACGCGCTCGGCAGCGCCTACGGCGCACAGCTGCTTCGCAAGATGAAAGAGACGGTCGATGTGGACGAGTGCCTCAAGACCGGCAATTTTGCGCCCATCAATGCGTGGAACCGCGAGCATATCTGGCAGTACGGCTGCCTCAAAAAGCCCGGCGCGCTCTTGGAGCAGGCGCTTGGCGAAAAGTTCGACCCGACGGTCTACACGCAGTACCTTGAGGAAAAGTACGGCGAAATTTACGGTTTGTAAGAGCGGAATAGCATCAAAAAGGCGGTATCCGACCGGATATCGCCTTTTTGTGCGTAAAACGTGGAAAGTCCATTGCATTGTAACCGCATTTCCGATACAATGGGCGGAGAGAGAAGCGGGTAACGAGCGGAGGAGAGACCGCACGCCCGCAATGAGAGATGGGAGAGCAAAAATGAATACTGCGCTGTATGAGACCTACGTTCAGATTTTGCATGAGGAGCTTGTACCCGCGATGGGCTGCACTGAGCCCATCGCCGTCGCCTACGCGGGTGCGCTTGCGCGCCAAACGCTCGGGACACTTCCCGAGCGCATCGAGCTGACCGTGAGCGGCAATATCATCAAAAACGTCAAGAGCGTCATCGTGCCGCACACCGGCGGGCGAAAGGGCCTTCCCGTCGCGGTCGCGGCGGGTGTACGCGTCGGCGACGCCGACGCGCAGTTAGAGGTGCTGGCGAATGTGACGGAGGACCAGCTGCCGCTGCTGGACGAGTACCTTTCCGCGGCGGAGATCACGGTGAGCAAATCGCCGCTGCGCTGCCCATTCGACATTCAGGTGCGTGTTTTCGCAGGCGGGGACACGGCCTTCGTCCAGATCGTCGGCAGCCACACAAACGTCGTGCGCATCGAGAAAAACGGCGAAGTGCTGCTCAACAAGCCCTTTTCCGAGGAGGCGGCCCAGCCGCCCGAGAGCCGCAGGAGCCTGACGGTCGAGGACATCATCGTCTTTGCCGACGAGGTCGATTTAAACGACGTCCGCGCGCCCATCGCGCGCCAGATCGAATATAACACGGCCATCGCTGAGGCAGGATTGACAGGGCAGTACGGCGCGGCCATCGGAAAAATCTTGCTCGATTCCTATGGCGACAGCGTGCAGAACCGCGCCAAGGCCTGGGCTGCCGCGGGCTCGGACGCGCGCATGAACGGCTGCGAAAAGCCTGTCGTCATCAACTCTGGCAGCGGCAATCAGGGCATGACGGCTTCGCTGCCCGTCATTGTCTACGCGCGCGAGCTGAGAGCGAGCGAGGAGCAGCTCTACCGCGCGCTCGTCGTGTCGAATCTTGTCACCATCCATCTGAAAACGGGCATCGGCAGCCTTTCCGCCTACTGCGGTGCGACCAGCGCGGGCGCAGGGGCCGGGGCCGGCATCTGCTATCTGTACGGCGGGCGCTATGATGAGATCGCCCACACGGTCGTCAACGCGCTCGCCATCAACTCCGGCATGCTCTGTGACGGGGCGAAGGCGAGCTGCGCGGCGAAGATCGCCTCGGCGGTCGAGGCGGGGCTGCTCGGCATGCAGATGTACCGGCACGACAGCCAGTTCTACGGCGGCGACGGCATCGTCGTCAAGGGCGTGGAGAACACCATCCGCGCCGTCAGCAGCATCGCGCGCGACGGCATGCGCGAGACCGACAACGAGATCATCCGCCTGATGATCGGGGAGGAAACTGTCAAATGAAGATACTTGTCACAGGCTTCACGCCGTTCGGCGGGGAGCAGATCAACCCCTCGTGGGAGGCGGTACGCCGGCTTCCCAACCGCATCGGGGGAGCAGAGCTCATCAAGCATGAAATTCCGACGGAGTTTGACGCCTCCGGTGCTGCGCTGCACAAGCTTTTGACGGAGCTGCGTCCCGACGAGGTGCTCTGCGTCGGCCAGTACGGCGGCGCAAATTGCATACGCGTCGAGCGCGTGGCCATCAACCTGCGCGACGCGCGTATCGCCGACAACGCGGGTAAGCAGCCGACGGACGAGCCGGTCGTGGCCGGAGGTCCGGACGCCTATTTTGCGACGATCCCGACGCGGGAGATCGTCGACGCCCTGCGTGAGCAGGGGATTCCCGCTCAGCTCTCGTACTCCGCGGGCACGTTCGTGTGCAATAATCTCCTTTACTGCGCCCTGCACGAGAGCGAGCGGAGCAATCCAGCCCCGCGCTGCGGCTTTGTCCACGTCCCTTACCTGCCCGAGCAGACCAAGGACGGCAACGCGCCGAGCATGGGTTTGGAAATGATGGTCAAAGCGCTGCATATTGCGGTGGAAGCGATCGCAGAGGAAGAGAAGCAGTGAACTGAAAATAAGAAAGCCCGCGGCAATGATTGATAAAAAAGATCTTTCTATCTCCATCTGCATACCAAAATAAAAAAGAGCTACCTGACTTCATTTGAAATCAGATAGCTCTTTTCTTGTGAATAATGAAATTCTGTTGCCAAATCGTTGCCACGAGTGGATTTGAGGCTCAAAAAGTCCAGTGTTTACGGGCTTTTTTCAACCTCTGAACTTATTCCCACTCCACCGTTGCGGGGGGCTTGCTGGTGATGTCGTAGACAATTCTGTTGATGCCCTTGACCTCGTTGACGATGCGGCCGCTGATCTTGTCGAGCAGCTCGTAGGGGATGCGGGCCCAGTCGGCGGTCATGAAGTCCTCGGTCGTCACAGCGCGCAGCGCAAGCACGCGGTCGTAGCTGCGGCCATCGCCCATGACGCCGACGGTGCGCGTGTCGGTCAGGACGGCGAAGTACTGGTTCATCTTCTTGTTTTCGCCGGCCTTTTCCAGCTCCTCGCGGTAGATCGCGTCGGCAAGGCGCAGCGTGTCGGCCTTTTCCTTCGTGATCTCGCCCATGATGCGGATGGCAAGGCCCGGGCCGGGGAACGGCTGGCGGGAGACGAGGTATTCGGGAAGCCCCAGCTCGCGGCCAAGTTGACGCACTTCGTCCTTAAAGAGCAGGCGCAGCGGCTCGATGATCTCCTTGAAGTCGACATAGTCGGGAAGACCGCCGACGTTGTGGTGGCTCTTGATGACTGCGGCATTGCCAAGGCCGGATTCGATGACGTCGGGGTAAATCGTGCCCTGAGCGAGAAAGTCGACCGCGCCGATCTTCTTCGACTCTTCCTCGAACACGCGGATGAACTCTTCGCCGATGATCTTGCGCTTGCGCTCGGGATCGGAGATGCCGGCGAGCTTCGAGAGGAAGCGGCCCTCGGCGTTCACGCGGACAAAGTTGATGTCCCACTTCTTGAACGCCGCCTCGACCTCGTCGCCCTCGTTGAGGCGCATGAGGCCGTGGTCGACAAAAACGCAGGTGAGCTGGGGGCCGACGGCCTCGGCCAGCAGCGCCGCCACGACGGACGAGTCCACGCCGCCGGAGAGCGCCAGCAGCACGCGGCCGGAGCCGACCTTTTCGCGCACGGCGGCGATGGCAGTATTTTTATAGTCGCCCATCGTCCAGTCGCCTGTCGCGCCGCAGACCTCGTAGAGGAAGTTGCGGATCATCGCGGTGCCGAACTCCGTGTGGTTGACCTCGGGATGGTACTGCACGCCGTAGAACCCGCGCGTTTCGTCGCAGATGGCGACGTTCGGACAGGCGTCGGAGTGCGCGACGAGAGAGAAGCCCTCGGGGACCTTTTCCATGTAGTCGCCGTGACTCATCCACGTCACGCTCTTTTCGGGAAGACCCTTGAAGAGCTTGCAGTTCGTGTCAAAAAACGTCTCGGTCTTGCCGTATTCGCGCGCGGTGGCGTCGTTTGCGGCGACGACCTTGCCGCCGAGGTGGTGCGCGATGAGCTGGCAGCCGTAGCAGATGCCGAGCACGGGCACGCCCGCGTCAAAGAGCGCGGGATCGACGTGCGGCGCGTCCTCGAGATACACGCTGTTCGGGCCGCCGGTGAAGATGAAGCCGATGGGCTTCATTGCGAGAAGGTCCGCAAGCGGCGTCGTGTAGGGCTTGACCTCGCAGTAAACGCCGCATTCGCGCACGCGGCGCGCGATGAGCTGGTTGTACTGGCCGCCAAAGTCCAGTACGATGATGGTCTGATGGTTCATATTGAAATTCTCCTGCCGTATCCAATAATATGGTAAAAGCATCATATCATAGCTTTTCCCATTTTTCCAGCGGTATTGTAAAAATAAAAAGGTCGCGCGGTCAATGGACCGCGCGATCGAGGGAGGCCGCGACAAAGCCGCGGAACAGGGGATGCGGCTTGTTGGGGCGGCTCTTGAATTCGGGGTGGAACTGCGCGCCGACGAACCAGGGATGGCTCTTCGATTCGACGATCTCGACGAGCGTGCCGTCGGGGGAGAGACCGGCGAGGCGCATGCCGGCGTCCGTGAAGTCGTCGCAGAAGTCGTTGTTGAACTCGTAGCGGTGGCGGTGGCGCTCCCAGATCTCCGGCGCGTCGTAGAGCGCGCGGGAGAGCGAGCCCTCTTCGAGCACGCAGGGGTACTTGCCAAGGCGCATCGTGCCGCCCTTGGCCGTCACGCCGACCTGCTCGGGCATGAGCGCGATGACGGGATGCGCCGTCGTGGAGGAGAACTCCGCGCTCGTCGCGTCGTCCCATGAGAGCACATGGCGCGCAAATTCGATGACTGCGATCTGCATGCCGAGGCAGATGCCGAGGTACGGGATGCCGCGCTCGCGCGCGTACTGCGCGGCTAAGATCATGCCCTCGATGCCGCGGTCGCCAAAGCCGCCGGGGACTAAGATGCCGCTGCACCCGCAGAGCTTCTGCGCGATGTTGTCACTCGTCAGCGCTTCGGAGTCGACCCACTGAATTTCGACGCTCGCGTCGCAGGCCGTGCCCGCGTGGAAGAGCGACTCAACGACGCTCAAATAGGCGTCGTGCAGGCCGACGTATTTGCCGACGAGCGCGATGCGCACATGACGGTGCACGCCGTGGATCTTGTCGACCAGCGCGCGCCACTCGGTCATGTCAGGTTCACCGCAGTCAAGGTGCAGCTTGCGGCACACCACGCGGCAAAGGCCCTCGTGCTCAAGCAGCAACGGCACCTCGTAGAGCGTGGACGCCGTTGCGTTCTGGATGACGCAGTCGGGCTCCACGTTGCAGAAGAGCGCAATCTTGCGGCGGATGTCGTCTGTGATGGGCTCATCCGTGCGCACGACGAGAACGTCCGGCTGGATGCCCTCGCTCAGGAGTTCCTTGACCGAGTGCTGCGTGGGCTTGCTCTTGAGCTCGCCGCTGCCGGGGATGGTCACGATGAGCGGCACGTGGATGAAGAGCACATTTTCGCGCCCGCGCTCGGCCGCGACCTGACGGATGGCCTCTAAAAAGGGCTGGCTCTCGATATCGCCGACTGTGCCGCCGATCTCGGAGATGGCAACGTCGGTCTCGCCGTCGTCCATGTCGTAAATGCGGCGCTTGATCTCATCGGTCACATGCGGGATGATCTGCACCGTGCCGCCAAGATAACCGCCCTGACGCTCGCGGTTGAGAACGCTCCAGAAAATTTTGCCCGAGGACACGGAGGATTTCTCGTCCAGCGCCTCGTCGACAAAGCGTTCGTAGTGGCCGAGGTCCAGGTCGGTCTCCGCGCCGTCGTCCGTGACGAAGACCTCGCCGTGCTGATACGGGCTCATCGTGCCGGGGTCGACGTTGAGATACGGGTCGAATTTCTGGTTTTTGACCTTCAGCCCGCACTGCTTTAAGAGCCGCCCGAGCGAAGCGGCGCAGATGCCCTTGCCCAGCCCCGACACGACGCCGCCGGTGACAAAAATATATTTCATAAATTATCTTCCTCCCCAAATTCAGAATACACAAAAATACGGAAGACCCACTCAAAAAGGACGCTCTTTCGAGCGTCCTTTTTGACTTACACGGAGAAGAGTAATTCGCAGAACGTCGGATACGGCCAATACTTGGACGCGGTCAGCACTTCCAGCTTGTCGACGGTCTTGCGCACGTCGTTCGTGCGCTTTTCGACCTCGTCGTGGTAGTAGTGCAGGAGCGTTTCGGGCTCTGCGTCGTCGGAGACGGTCTCGAGCGCCGTCTTGAGGCCGATGGTCTCTTCGAGCAGCTGCTCGTTGAGCGAGCCGATGGCGTTGGCGAGCGAGGATTCGACGTGGCAGGTCAGCTCCGGCGCGGCGGCGCGCTTGGCGGCGATGGTGTTGCACAGCGCGGCTTCGTATTCGGAAGCGGCGTTGAGAATGCCGTGCTGGACCATGTCAACAAGCGTCGCGGCCTCGATGCGGATGACCTTGCAGTACTTCTCGATATGAACTTCGTGGCGGGAGAAAATTTCTTCCTTGCTGTAAACGCCCTGGCGCGTCAGCAGCTCAATGTTCTTGGGCAGGATGTAGGTCGGCAGCGCCTCGGCGGTGTTGTGCAGGTTGGCAAGGCCGCGCTTTTCAGCCTCCTTGATCCAGGCCTCTTCATAGCCGTTGCCGTTGAAGATGATGCGGCGGTGGGCGGAGAACGTGTCGCGGATCAGCTTGTGGAGCGCGGCGGTGAAGTCCGGCGCGTCCTTGAGCTGCGCGTAGAATTCGTCGAGCTCTTCGGCCATGATGGTGTTGAGGATCGTGACCGGGCCCGCGATGGACTGCGAGGAGCCGGGCATGCGGAACTCAAACTTATTGCCGGTGAAGGCGACGGGCGAGGTTCGGTTGCGGTCGGTCGTATCCTGCGGGATGGCGGGGAGCACGTCCACGCCGATGCGCAGGGACTTGTGCTCGGGCGCGGTGTAGTCGTTTTCGTCGACGATGGCATCGATGATGCCCTCAAGCTCGGTGCCGAGGAAGACGGAGATGACAGCCGGGGGCGCTTCCTGCGCACCGAGACGGTGATCGTTGCCCGCGAAGGCAACGGAGCAGCGCAGAAGCTCCTGATACTCATCCACGCCCTTGATGAACGCGGCGAGCAGCAGTAGGAACACGGCGTTCTGGCTCGGCGTCTTGCCGGGGGAGAAGAGGTTTTTGCCAGTGTCGGTCGAGAGCGACCAGTTAACGTGCTTGCCCGAGCCGTTGACGCCCGCGAAGGGCTTTTCGTGCAGCAGGCACACAAGGTTGTGGCGCTCGGCGACCTTTTTCATCGTCTCCATGACGAGCTGGTTCTGGTCGCTCGCGGTGTTGGCGTCGGTGTAGATGGGGGCCATCTCGTGCTGGCCGGGGGCGACCTCGTTGTGCTTGGTCTTGGAGAGCACGCCGAGCTTCCACAGCTC
>OGHO01003409.1_pt1 | contig 10574 bp, 7 predicted proteins | sample 1571421 | NCBI WGS metagenome assembly OGHO01 (sample SAMEA2581937, study PRJEB24529) | metagenome | biome: Human gut stool | place: China | collected 2011
CTGTTTCCCGAAGGACGTGAAAGCGTTGATTCGCACGGGGGATGATCATGGACATAGCCTAGAGTTACTGAAAGCGGTGGAGCGGGTGAACGAGAACCAGAAGAGCGTGTTGTTTAGAAAGATCACTTCACACTTCGGGACGGATTTGACGGGAAAACGTTTTGCCATGTGGGGATTGTCGTTTAAACCGGGTACGGATGATTTGCGAGAAGCTCCTTCATTGGTGTTAATTGATAAATTAGTGGGGGCCGGAGCCGTGGTACGAGGATTTGACCCGGTGGCCATGGAAGAGTGTCGGAGACGGATAGGTGATCGTATTGAATACGCGGAGAATATGTACGATGCGTTGACCGATGCCGATGCCTTGATCGTGGTGACGGAATGGGCCGAATTCAAGATTCCCAAATTTACTTTTATCGAAAAAGCATTAAAGCACAAGATTATATTTGACGGAAGAAATATATACAGTCCGGAACAGATGAAAGAATTCGGTTATATGTATTATGGAATCGGACGGAAAGACAATTAGCAATTGAAAAATGAATGGATTTATGATTTGCGACAAAAAAGTGTCAGGTTTGTGCGTGGAAATCTAAAATCTAAAATCAATAAATCTAAAATTGGAATGGTTCATTATCGAATATTGTTTATCGTGAATCCTATATCGGGATTCGGTTTGGGCTGGGAGATTCCTTACCGGATAAGGCATATTGCGGCGTACAAACACATCGAGTACAATATACGTTTCACGGAATATGCCGGGCACGCGAAAGAGATCGTGGAGCAGGCCAAGCATCAGAATTACACGCATATCATCGCGGCAGGTGGGGATGGTACGGTAAATGAAATCGGTACTGCCCTGATAAATACGGGCATCGCTTTTGGCGTGATTTCTTTGGGGAGTGGTAACGGCTTTGCCCGTCATTTAGGTTTTTCCCAGATGATGAATAAAGCGTTGAAACAGATTTTGAAAAGTGAAACCACAGATATTGATGTCGTGGAGATTAATGGCCATTACTCGTTGAACGTGAGTGGTTTCGGCTTTGATGCCGAAGTGGCTCACTTTTTTAGTAGGATGAAGATCCGGGGTATATTCTCTTACATCTATTCAATCATACATATGTGGTTTCGTTACCCCAGTAAGCGTTACGTGTTTCATATAGACGGGAAAACGTGGGAGGAAGATTGCTTCGTTTTGAGTGTTGCTAATAGTTCCCAGTATGGGAATAATGCCTCGATTGCCCCAAAAGCCTCGTTACGGGACGGGTTGGTTGATGTTTGTATTCTAAAGAGGCCGAAATATTATCAAATACCTCGTTTCCTCTATTGCTTTATGAATTCCAAGATCGCTCGGCTTCCTTATTTTAGCGAAATCCAATGCAAAGAGGCTATTTTGGAAGGAGACTTGAATAAAGCCCATATCGATGGAGACCCGTATATTTTGGAATCTCCGGTAAAGGTAAAAGTACTTCCTGGAGTATTGAAAGTGATTGCCCCCAAACTATCCAGGAAGAAGAAAAATATGACAGTTTGATTTAATCTAAAACTACTTGTCCTGTGGGGATAGGGCTATCTGTTTCTCGATAAGCTGATCCAAAGAGATGAATGTTTCGGTTTTAGCGATACCGGGGATGTTCTGTAACGTGTTGATCAGAATATCCATCAAGTGCTGGTGATCGTTGCATCTTAATTTAATCAAGAAGGTAAAGCCGCCCGTGATGAAGTGACATTCTGTAACTTCCGGGATGCTTTCAATCTCTTTCACGACAGTCTTGTAGGTGTGAGCGTGGTCAAGGATAACCCCGATAAAAGCGCATACTCCAAAACCAAGCGCGTCGGGTTTCACGATAAAACGGGAACCTTCGATAATACCGGAATCTTCCATCTTTTTCACGCGTTGGTGGATAGCGGCTCCGGATATGCCGCATTCCCGGGCTATTTCCAAAAAGGGAATTCTTGCATTTTTTACAAGATGAGACAAGATCTTGCGATCGATGTCATCGATTTGATATTTTACACTCATTATTTTCTTTTTACCTGTTAAAACTTAATACGCTGTACAGTTGTTTACGCTGTTTGTAATATTGCCATCCATCTTCGTTCGTGATGGTTTTGATTACCCCGTCAATCAAATTGTTGAAAATTGTAGCGAAATCAAAGACTTCGGGAGGATAGATTTCTTGATTGTGAATATCATTCAGTTTGGCAATATACATGCGGGCAACCATTTCACTTGATACGTCGTTTTTATACATACCTTGTTGCATCCCCTTTTCGATGTTAATTTTAATCTTTTCATAGATAAAATTGGAACGTTCCAGTTTGTGCTGTTCGAATAGTTCCGGGAACGCCTCGGCTAATTTGTAGCTGACGGAAGGTGACACGTTAAAAAAGCGTTGGTGGATCTCGTTTCCAACCAGTAGTAGAATGTCAATTGCGTTCCATCCATCGAAATCGTATTCTTTGAATATCTTTTCAAAAGCAATACGCTCTTGCTCGAAGATACTCTTCGCGATGTCTTCCATGTCTGAGAAATTCTCGTTAATCTCCTCAAGAGAAGTTCCCATTTTCTTTAATTTATCGTCCGATAATTCAGTTCCGTAGCGATAAACATAGTTCCTCAGTTTTTCTGTCAACTGGCACTTTTTCTCAGTCATAATGGATATGGTTATTTTAGATTCTTGCCGTAAAGATACGAAACAATTAAGAATTGAAAGAATTATAAGTTGTAAATTATCATATTCTGATTATTTTTGTGTCTATACTGAGGATTTGAAACTTGGGATCAGAAATACGAATTTATAAAATAGAAACGATCGTGAAAAAGTTGTTGTTGTTAACGAGTGTATTGGCTTGGATATCTGGTGTTTCTGCGGAAGAAAAACCGAAATTGATAGTGGGAGTGGTGATCAGCCATTTTTATCCGGAATGGATGGATATGTATGGTAACGAATTGTCTGAGAATGGTTTGAAACGGGTTATGAAACAAGGAGCCCGGGTGAATGTGAATTATAACTATTTTTACACGCAAACCGGGGTGGATCATGCGTCGATTTACACGGGTATGTTACCCACGGAACATGGAATCGTGTCGAGGGCGTGGTACGATCGTTTACGCCGGAAACGCCAGTATTCTACCCAATCCGATCGTTATACAGAGATCGGTGATCAACAGGCGGATAGTATAAAAAGTTTGTCTCCCGATTATTTGCAGACGATGAGCCTGGGGAGCGCCATGAAATGGAATAATCCCATGTCTCGGGTGTTCAGTGTTGCCATGAATGGTGACGAAGCAGTCTTGAGTGGAGGAAGTAGTGCCGATATGGCCATCTGGTTCAGCGAGAAAACGGGTAAATGGGTATCCTCTTCTTATTATTGTTCGGAATTGCCCGAATGGTTGAGAATGTACAATACATGGGTCGAGAGCGATCATTTCGTGAATAAAGGATGGATGATGTTGTCTGACGAGGATAAGTCGGCTGCCCGAATTCGCCTGACGAATCATTTCTATTATGATATAGCCCGGGCAAAAAAGGAATATAATACTTACCGGGTTTTGAAAGCCACGCCTTACGCGAATACATTGGTACGGGTGTTGGCCGAAAAATTGATTGACGAGGAAAGATTGGGAGTGGATAATGATCCGGATTTGCTGGCCTTGAATTTTTCCTGTTTAGACTATATGTCCCGGGATTTCACGATAGATTCGAGCGAGGAGAAGGATATGTTGGTCCGTTTGGATATGGATATTGCGGCATTGGTGAGTAAGTTGGATGCCCGGGTCGGGAAAGGAAACTACACGCTGTTCGTGACTTTTTCCGAGATGCGGGAGTTGATGCCGGAGGATTTGCGGAAAATTAAAGTGAATTCTGATTATTTTAGTATATTTAAGGCCGTGGCCTTGTTGAAGTCTTACTTGGGATTGGTTTACGGGCCGGGTGACTGGATTTCCGATTATGATCAGGGACAAATTTATTTGAACCGGGAGCTGATCGAGCAAAAGAAGATAAATCTGAAGGAAATGCAGGATAAAGTGGCTGATTTTATGATCGAGTTCGAGGGGGTAGCCAAAGTCATGACAGCTTATTCACTGACGCATACTTCTTTTCCGGAGGGGGTAAATCGATTGGTTCAGAACTCGTTCTCGCATAAGCGTAGCGGGGATGTTTTTTTCTGTATCCATCCGACTTGGGTTTCGGAATTGAAAGAGTTGGAAGATACTTATTTCCGACATACGAAGCGTCCGATTGTTCCCCTGTATTTATACGGTGCGGGAGTGAAGACCGATTTGAAAGGGAACTACACGATGTCGGATTTATTACCTACTTTGTGTAAGATATTAGGGATAAATGCTCCTTACACGGCACACGGGAAGACGATGTTTTAGTGGGGGATTAAAAGTGTTCGACGAACGCCCCTTTGTCCGCCTTTGGTTATCCCTTTCTCCGTCGATAGTCTAGCACATGAATATAGCATGAACATAGCATATACATACCATGAACACTAACCAGTGTTCATGGTATGTATGGGGTGTGTATTTGTAGGGTACTTGTCCTAGCTTATCTTCGGAGCAGTCATAGGCGAGAGAGGGAGTTGTCCGGTCTTTTTGTATTGAATTTTTTTGATTCGCCTGTTGTCAACTTCGAGTACTTTGAATTGATGTTCTTTGTATGTAATCACCTCGTCCTTATGAGGAAGTTCCCCTTTAATTTCAAGGATCAGTCCGGCCAAGGTGTCTGCATCACCCTCCACTTCTTGGAAAGAATCCTCCTCTATGTCCGTGATCTTGTAGAAATCGTTCAGTAGCGTGGAGGCCTCGAAAATGTATGCCCCATTCTTGTCCCGCGTGTAAACAATTTCCTGTTCGTCGTATTCATCATTAATGTCGCCCACGATCTCTTCGATAATGTCTTCCATCGTGACGATTCCGGTGGTGCCCCCGTATTCGTCAACAACAATCGCCAAGTGTACCTTTTTCGTTTGGAACTCTTCCAGTAGGTCGTTGATCTTTTTGGTTTCCGGGACAAAATAAGCCGGACGAATTAAGGTCTGCCAGCGAAAGTCCTCTTTCTCATCCAGATGTTGTAATAAATCTTTCACGTAGAGGATTCCCGTGATGTTATCCAAGTTTTCCTCGTACACGGGCATACGTGAGTAGCCGTGTTCCGTGATGATCTCTTTCACTTGCTGGTAGCTTGAACTCCCGTCAATAGCGATTACATTGATGCGGGGACGGATGATGTCAACCGCATCAATATTACCAAAACGGACAATGCCTTCCAAAATGTCTTTTTCCTCGTTGATAGCCGTGTCCTTGGTTAATTCCAAGGCTTTGGATAATTGGTCGATGGATAAATTGTCTTTTTTATCCATGCGCTTGCTGATAATAGAGGTAGAGCCGATCAACAGGGCGGATAGCGGACGAAATAGGTGAGACAGGAAGGTCAGTGGACCTGCCATGAAAATCACCATGCTCAACTGGGAACGGTTGGCGTATAATTTAGGAATGATTTCTCCAGCCAGTAAGATCACGAACGTTACCACGATCACTTGGATAATGAAACCTAGCGTGGGATAAGCCGAGAAATCAAATAATGAATTTACCAGGTAGGTGGACAACACGACAATGGCCACGTTCACGAAATTGTTGGATATTAAAATCGTGGCGAGTAGCCGATTGGGTTTCTGTTGCAGGTTGCGGGCCTTCTCGTATCCGTTGTCTTCCAAGTATTTCAATTGCGAGGGAGAAAGTGAGAAATAGGCAACCTCCGAACCGGAAATTAATGCCGAGCATAACAATAAAAGCAATAGGATAATGACGAAAATTAAATCGATGAGGGTGAATGCACCTGTAAAAATCTGCCCGGCAAGGGGAATATAATCTGTGTCCAAAATTTATATAATTGGTTAAACTTAAATATCGCCGAAAGATACATATAAAAACTAAAAGATAAAAGATAAAAACTAAAAGTTTGAAGTAAAAGATTCCAAACGTAATGGATCTGGCTTTAAACAATTAGTTTCTGTCTTTTATTTTTATCTTATAACTTTTATCTTTTAGTTTAGAAAGGGAGATCGTCACTGTCGTCACCGCCGCTTAAATCGGGTGCTTGTGGCATATGCGTGTCTTGAGGTTTATCCCCGTTATCCTGTTTCCGGGATAACATCTGGAAATTATCCCCGTAAATCTCGGTCGTGTATCTTTTTACCCCGTTCTGGTCGTCCCAGGAACGGGTTCTGATACGTCCCTCGATGTAAAGCATCATCCCCTTACGAACGTATTTCTCGGCTATTTGAGCCAGATTTCGCCAGAGAACGATATTGTGCCATTCGGTTTGAGTTACGCGTTCTCCGTTTTTATTATTGTACCCCTCTGACGTGGCAAGGCTGAATCTTGCCACGGCAACACCTCCTTCGAGATATTTTACGTCCGGGTCAGCCCCGACATTACCGATAAGAATAACTTTGTTTACCATGTATAATATGTATGGATTAAAATTTGTCACAAATTACGGAATAATTTCGGAGAAAAAAAATAATCCCAATGCCATCTTGTTATGATTCGTGATTTATTCCCGATCATAGAAAGTGATAACTTTGTTGTTACCAGTTTAAATGAGGTGCAGGCAAGGTAAAGGCTTGTTGGAAAAAGTGGTGCAGGGATGTGTCCGATGTTGACAATTAAATATATAGAACACAAAAAATATTGACAAAAATGCGGTAGTTTGTTTCATTGTTTGTGGAAAAGATATATATTTGCAGTCTGAAATTTAGAAGAAACGAAATATAATATTGAATACTAAATACTTAAAGAAAATGACAAAGGCGGACATCGTGAATGAAATTTCAAGAACCACTGGTATCGAGAAAGCTGCGGTACAAACTACAGTTGAAGCTTTTATGGAAGCAATCAAAGGTTCTGTGATTGATGGAAAAAACGTATATTTAAGAGGTTTTGGAAGTTTTGTTGTGAAGAAAAGAGCTGAGAAAACCGCTCGTAATATTTCAAAGAATGTAACGATCAAAATTCCTGAACACTTTATTCCTTCGTTCAAGCCTTCGAAGAGTTTCGTCAATCAGGTGAAAGATCAAGTAAAATAAGAAAGGAGTGAAATTATGCCAAGCGGAAAGAAAAGAAAAAGACATAAGATGGCCACTCACAAACGGAAAAAGAGACTGAGAAAGAACAGACACAAGAAGAAGTAGTCATCGTTTGTGAGTTAGAGATTATAAACCTAAGGGCTATGCCTTTAGGTTTATTTTGATTAATACATTAATTGATCAGGTAGTGAATACTGAGTTAGTCATAGATGTAAAAGCGGAAGAAATTGTGATCGCTTTATTGAAAGATAAGCGATTGGTAGAGTTGACAACGGAGAAGACTAGCGTTAAATTTGCTGTAGGAGACATTTTTTACGGGAAGGTAAAGAAGATCATGCCCGGTTTGAATGCGGCTTTCGTGAATGTCGGTTACGAGAAAGATGCTTTCCTGCATTACCTTGATCTCAGTCCCCAGTTTTATTCTCTGGTTAGTTATATAAAACAATGTATAGCACGCAAGGGAATGCCTGTCGCCAGGTTGAAACTGGAGCCGGAAATCAGTAAAAACGGGAAAATAGGGGACGTACTCACCGTGGGGCAATATGTTGCCGTTCAGGTAGCCAAGGAACCTATTTCAACCAAAGGCCCGCGCTTGACGTCGGAGTTGAGTATTGCCGGGCGTCACCTAGTTCTGATGCCTTTCTCTGAAAAGGTGTCCGTGTCACAAAAAATTAAATCGGTCGATGAACGGAAACGTCTGAAACGACTGATTGAAAGTATACGCCCCAAGAATTACGGGGTGATCGTGCGAACTGTCGCCGAGGGCAAGAATGCCGAGTTGTTCGACAGTGAATTAACAGAACTTGTTGAGCGGTTCGAGACCGCTTTCAAACATCTTCGGGATATCGAACCTCCCAAGTTGATTTTAGGGGAGATCGACCGAACCAGCGTCATTCTCCGGGATATTTTGAATCCTTCGTTCGAGAATATTTATGTGAATGATCTAGCCTTGAGTAAAGAAATTAAACGTTATATCAGCACGATAGCTCCGGAGAAAGAGGATATCGTTAAATTTGTTTCAACCGATGTCCCGATCTTCGATCATTTCGGGGTGGACAAGCAAATCAAGTCTTCGCTGGGACGAACTGTTTCGTTCAAGAACGGGGCGTACCTTATTATAGAACATACCGAGGCTTTCCACGTGATAGACGTGAATAGTGGGAATCGCGTGAAGCTGGGGGATGATCAGGAGTCAAACGCCCTGGAAGTGAATCTTGCCGCGGCCGACGAGGTGGCTCGCCAGTTGCAGTTGCGCGACATGGGAGGAATCATCGTGATTGATTTTATTGATATGCAACAAGCGGATAATCGCCAGAAGTTGTTCGATAAGATGCGCACGGCTATGGAACTCGATCGAGCCAAACATACCATTCTTCCTTTAAGTAAATTCGGGTTGATGCAAATCACACGTCAGCGGGTACGTCCGGAGATGACCGTGACTACCACGGAGACTTGTCCCGTGTGTCATGGAACGGGTAAAGCCGATGCCGCCGTGTTGGTGGTTGATAAGATAGAGGATCAATTGGAATTCTTGGTGGAGGAGAAGAAAATTAAGAATTTGGTATTGAAAGTGCATCCTTTCGTGGAGGCGTATCTTAAAAAAGGTTTTTGGTCATTGCGTCGGAAGTGGGCTTTCAAGCATCGGATTCACCTGAAGGTGGTGGGTGTACCTTCTTTCTATATTTACGAATATAAGTTTTTTAATCGTTTTAATAGAGAAATTGAAGCTGAATAGGTGTTTTTACTTACAGATTCTCGTTCTCGTCTTAAATCGATGTTAAAATAGTACCATGAATTTGTGTGAGAACAAATTATATGGTACTTTTGCGTCCACTGTGTGATAATGCATACGATTTCGAGAAGCATGCAAATTGATGTTTTATTAAATAATTTTTTATGAAAAAGAGACTATTGACGTTGATCTTTACGTTGTTCGTGGGAACCTTTTCGGTTTTCGCCCAAATGTCTGACCCGACAAGTTGGACGTTTTCCCAGAAGAAAACCGGGGATAACGAATACGCTTTAACCTTTAAAGCAACCATTCAATCCGGGTGGACGGTTTACTCCATGTCAACCCCGGCAGGTGGTCCCATGCCTACATCAATTACTATTGAGAAAGTGGGAGAGGGAATCGAATTAGTGGGTACGGCCGAGGAGAGTGAACCAAGTAAAAAGCATGATGATGTTTTCGGAGTCGATGTGTGGTATTATTCAAATAATTACACCGTAACCCAAAAGATCAAAGTTACCGATCCTTCCATTACTACCGTGAAAGGAAGTGTTGAATTCCAGGCTTGTCAGGAAGGTGCTTGTGTGCCGGGAGAGAAGGATTTTGCGATTGAGTTGGGTAACAAAGGTGCCGATAAAGCTACTGTTGCTGTTGCCGATGAAACGAAGGATGCAACCGAGGATGATTCCTTGTGGTTGTTCTTCTGGGTCGCTTTTGGTAGTGGATTATTGGCAGTTGTGATGCCTTGCGTGTTCCCGATGATCCCGATGACGGTGTCATTCTTCATGCATGGTGATAGCAATAAAGCAAAAGCAAAGGCAAAAGCTATTTTCTTTGCCTTGTCTATCGTCGGTATTTATACCGCTTTAGGATTGATCATTTCGTTCTTGTTAGGACCAGGATTTATCAACTGGTTGAGTACGAACTGGCTGCCTAATATTTGTTTCTTCATTATATTCATGATTTTCGCTGCATCCTTTTTTGGTGCATTCGAGATCGTGTTACCGTCTTGGTTGGTAAATAAATCAGACAAACAAGCTGATAAAGGTGGTTATATCGGAGCTTTCTTCATGGCTTTCACGTTGGTATTGGTATCATTCTCTTGTACCGCCCCGATCGTGGGAACCGTGTTGGTAGAGGCTGCACGCGGATCTGTATTACGTCCGATCATCGGTATGTTAGGATTCTCTATCGCCGTGGCGTTGCCTTTCGGATTCTTCTCTTTCTTCCCTTCAAAATTAAGTAATCTACCGAAGTCAGGAGGTTGGTTAAATGCAGTTAAAGTTGTATTAGGATTCGTGGAGGTTGCTCTTGGATTCAAGTTCTTGATGGTAGCAGACCAGACTTACCACTGGGGATTGTTAGACCGTGAGATTTACATCGCTATCTGGGTAGCCGTGTTCACATTACAAGCATTGTACTTGATGGGTAAAATCAAATTCGCTCACGATAGTGATTTACCATATATCGGAGTGCCGCGTTTGATTATGATCATTATTACCATGTCATTCGTGATCTATTTGATCCCGGGTATGTTCGGGGCACCGTTGAAAGCTTTGGCCGGATATTTCCCGCCACAAGAAACGATTGACTTCGATATTAACCGTATTGTGCGTGACAACGCAAAAGAGATCATGAAGAGTGGCGTGCAGGTAGGTGGAACACAAGGTGCCGCTAGTGCTGCATCCAACGAGCCTGTAAAATACTCTGATTTCTTGCACTTGCCTCATGGTTTGGACGGATA
>OGHO01003416.1_pt1 | contig 10553 bp, 3 predicted proteins | sample 1571421 | NCBI WGS metagenome assembly OGHO01 (sample SAMEA2581937, study PRJEB24529) | metagenome | biome: Human gut stool | place: China | collected 2011
GCTTTCGTGAAAAGTTCAAATCGAACCTTTGTTTCCCCTATCGTAACAGGTTCACCCGGCACTTCTTCTTTTATTGAACAAGCCGAAAAAAAAGTCAGTAACACCAACAAATAAATTATATGTATTTTAATATCCCCCATTTCAATATATATTAAATTCAATTATCCCGGAAACATCTAATTAAATGTCCCGCTGAGATTGAAGTTGATACATTTCCTACCAAATCCCGACGACTTTCCTGAGCCCACGCATTATACATCGAATTAGGAAATATCGGGGACACAGAAGAGGACCAATAATAGCCAGTCTCCCCCGCATACATCAATCTACCTTTCAATTCCTTACGCCCTCCAGCAGGAAAAAATACAGAAGCCCCAGTCGCTGAATTATAGAACACACATCCCCGGTAAGCAACCTGTGACGTATTAACACTAACACCGTAACGATTAGTTCCATTAGCAATTTGTTGCTTCTGGATAGGACGACGATCGAAATAACCATCCGCATAAAAACCATCTACGGCTTTTATATTCTCATCCTCACCATCCTCACGAAAGCTTGGAGAAGTTGGGTAACGATAAATTTTCCATCCCACACGTTCTGCGGGATACTGCTCATCAAGTATCGCTTCATTTCCCAATACCAATTCTCCCGCAACAGGATTAAGCGCCAACGATTGCCTCCATTCTGATTTTTCAATTTGTTCCGAATACATTTGATCATTGCTATTACTTGCAGGGTCACCATCATGAGTGGAACGTTCTACCGGTAACGGCAAAGTACGTTCAAAATTCGGGTAAGGCCCGTTATACGCTATCTGATTTGTGTATCCATCATTCGGACGATGATATCCCGGAGGACAAACTTCAGAAATGTCCTTATGATTCCATGCATAATCAGTTCCGGATCCATTATCCCACATCGGTCGAGCTCCCACGAAAATATCATCCCAATCATCCGTTGAAGAATATCCATTCACTGGTTTTGTTGGATGATATGCCCTGCGAGGATGAGCATTTGAAGTCCACTGAAAAAATACCCCGGCTTGACTCGGATATTTCACGAATACGCCACTCTTTATCTGCGATAAATCTTCATAATTATTTTCTCCACCATTCTTATATTTAGTAGTTGTCAGATTAAAAACAGCTATTTTTCTTGCTTCTGTCCGAGTTTTATTGGCCAAAGGACCAAGCTGGATATTATCCCCATTTGTCATTAAATAATCAGCAGCTTCTCCTTGTCGTATATAAATACGTGAAAGAGGACTCCAACCCGTTGATCGCCTATAAGACAAACAAACTACTGCATATCTCGGTTGTTTGAGCCCGTTATCAATGACAGGATTAGGATTTTCCCTTTTCCATGCAACTCGAAAATAAACTCGACCTCTTCCCGTAACATAACTTCCAGATTCATGTTGTTTAAATTCGTTAGGACGTACCGGATAATCCTCGGCGTCACCGGGTGTAGCCGTACCAACAAACGGGTCAAAACTAGGAGTTGTACTCAAAACGATATCTCCATCTCCTTTCTCTATCCACACTTGCCACTCGGAAAGATCTGTCGTATTTTCAAGTCGTGGCTGCTGCCCCGTGATAATACGTTCTCCTTTTTCATCGTCCCTAAAAAAAGCCCCAACATACGGTCCATCCCAATAAATTCCATCAAAACGATAGCCTTCTTGACGAGTATGTACTTTAATTTCTCGTTGCAATTTTTTTTCTCCATCAACTTCTCCGGATAAAACTAAACGAAAGGTCTTATTATGTATTTCATTATACTCATCAAGTAAAATATCCATATATCCCGAACCTGTTTTAGATTCAGTATCATAGATATAACTAAAACGGGATGTCTCATACTTCACAAACTTCCCATCATGCACCGGGTTGCCATATTGTGCAAACCAAGGGCTATTTACCACGGGAGTAAAAACCAAATCATTAAAGACTTTTCCTGTAGACATATTTACAACTTGCTCCTCCCCGACATACAGATCCGGCAAAACGTGAACTTTAGGCATATTAGACGAGAAAGTTATCCTCGCACCATTGAAATCGGTAATACTTACGTTAATATCAGAAACATTCAAGTAAAAATTCCCCACTTGCCAATTATGATTTTCTTCACCCCAAGGTGTTACCTGAATATTAAGATTCAAAGGAGATTTAATCGTGCCAGTAAGTAAAAGTGCAGAATTATAAGGTAAAGTGTAGTTATCCTTCGAAGCTCCGGCCACTCCCTTGGCCTGTATTTTCAAGTGACAAGAAGGGCTATGCCGATTCTCCATATCAACTTTTAATGTAATAGCCTTGCTATCGTCATCTTCAGGTGAAAAATTACTGAAAGGCAAGATGAAACGAGTGATTTTCTTTACCCACACGATACCACGAGATTGTTGCTCCAAGCTGGGAAAAACACTCGTGAAATAGCTGGCATCATCTGTCAATGTAAATTTCCGATTTTTACTTCTACCAAGCGAGGCATTACTTGCTGACATCAACGTGATCCCTTCCGGAAGATTGTAAAAAGTAATTCCTTTAAAATAATTCGTTAAATCCTCTTCTCCTTCCAACACAATATCCACGCGTGTACCAAGCCGTTCTAATTGCAACTCAACCAGACTTTGTATTTCCCCTCCATCAACTCTTGCACCACCTCGGTCAGGAAGAACTTCTACATTCTTTAATTCTTGAAACATCGGAATGGATACATCAGATCTAAAAGCTTGTTCGGGATACGTGATATTTCCAAGATCGGCGTAATCATTAATCCCATTTAAACCATCCAAAACACTCACCAAGTTCGGCTCATTCGCCAAAAACACGAAATCATACACACCTTCATCAATAGGATGATTAATCACATCGTTTAATTCTGCACTATACAATTTGTTGCTTACACATTGTCCAGTGCTTTTCTTGAACGCAAGTATCCTAAGGCTCTTAATCTCATTATCAAGCGGGTCTGTTGAACTCAACAAACTGTTCCCTCGCACCTGTAAATAGGCCGATGCATTCTCTGTATCATCCGCACTTAAACGCTCTTCGATACAGGACACCAGTAGAACAGATGCCAGAATTATCCCCAATATATGTATTTTCTTAATCATTCCTTCCAACTACAAATAGTCCAATATACACTCATCAAATTGAGATAAACAAAAAGGTTTTATTTTACTTCTAACAACCCCAGCATGATCAAAACACATTTAATCATCATTTCTACTTGAAACAAGTAACTGTAATTGTCATCTACCAAAAAATACCTAATTATTATCCATTATTCCTTCTCATTTTATACAATACAAAAATACTTTCAGTAAATCAAGAATTAGTACTATTTATAGTGTATTTACAATCTATCGTGCCTCTAATGAAGTAATTAAAATTAACAATTGAACCGTATTTAGATAATTTCATCATATACGGGTGTGTTTTGTTTCATTTTTCAGAATATATTAAAATGAAGACTCGGATAATACAAAAGAGTTGTGTTTATGGCTTGCCAGTAGAATCTACAAAAAAATCGCCCGGAAATAACTCCGGGCGATCTTCTTCTATTATTAACGTGAGACCTTACTCTCCATATTTCATTTCTGCACGACGTTTGTAACCTTCATAACGCCATTTAGCATCAGACTGGGTCTTAGCAAACAATTTCTCGGCTTCTTCCGGAGCAGCTTTCAACAAGGAGTTGAAACGAACCTCTCCCATTAGATAATCGCGGAATTTGCTATAATCTGGTTCTTTAGAATCCAATTGGAACGGATTCTTACCCTCTTCTTCCAACGCTGGGTTATAACGGTACAATTGCCAGTATCCACATTCAACAGCCTTCTTCTCCTCAGCCTGAGATTTACCCATGCTTGCTTTCAGACCGTGGTTGATACACGGAGCGTAAGCGATGATCAATGAAGGTCCGTCATAAGCCTCTGCCTCTTTCAACGCTTTCAGATATTGAACTTGATTAGATCCCATAGCAACTTGTGCCACGTACACATAACCATAAGACATTGCCATTGCACCCAAATCTTTCTTACGAACACGTTTACCGCTAGCTGCAAATTTGGCCACAGCACCAACAGGTGTTGATTTAGAAGATTGACCTCCAGTATTGGAATATACTTCGGTATCAACTACCAACACGTTCACGTTGTGACCGCTTGCCAACACGTGATCCAAACCGCCATAACCGATATCATAAGCCCATCCGTCACCACCAAAGATCCATTGAGATTTCTTCGTGAAGTAAGCCTTCAATTCTAAAATCTCTTTAGCAATAGCTGAATTTTCTTTAGCCAAAGCAGCAGACATATTATCGCTGGCAACTAAAGTCTTCTCTCCATCCTCGAAAGCAGCAAGCCATTCGTTAACAGCAGCCTGAGTTTCTGCAGAGAAGTTTGACAAGTTCTCTTCCAACAATCTCTTAGCACGATCACGCAAACGGTTATTACCCTCTGCCATTCCAAGACCATACTCGGCATTATCCTCGAACAATGAGTTAGCCCAAGCTACACCACGTCCTGACTGATAATTCTTGCAATACGGAGTTGAAGGAGCTGAACCTCCATAGATTGAAGTACATCCGGTAGCATTAGCCACCATCATTCTCTCACCGAACAATTGAGTAATTAACTTAATATACGGAGTCTCACCACAACCGGCACAAGCTCCGGAGAACTCGAACAAAGGTTGTTGGAACTGAGAATTCTTCACGTTATTCGGCTCAACTACTTTCTTGTAGCCAACCTTCTTATCCATATATTCGAAACGAGCGATTTCAGCCTCTTGAGATTCAAGCGGTTTCATGATCAATGCCTTCTCCTTAGCCGGACAAACATCAGCACAGTTACCACAACCCGTACAATCTAACGGAGATACCTGAATCTTGAACTTCAATCCCGCAAGTTCTTTACCGATAGCCGGTTTGGTTTCTGTTCCGGCAGGAGCAGCAGCCAATTCTTCATCAGTAATCAAGAACGGACGAATTGCAGCGTGAGGACAAACGTAAGCACATTGATTACATTGAATACAGTTATTCACTTGCCATTCCGGAACACTGATAGCAATTCCGCGTTTTTCAAATTTAGAAGTACCTGCAGGGAAAGTTCCGTCTTCACGTCCCGCAAATGCACTAACAGGAAGATCATCACCTTTCTGAGCATTCATCACGTCAACCACGTTACGGATAAATTCCGGACGGTTTTCGTCATGAGCGCACGTCTCGTCTTTCAAGTTTTTCCATTCAGCAGGAACGGTAACTTTCACCACGTTTTCAGCCAAACCACCTGCATCAACAGCAGCATAGTTCATTTTCACAATGGCTTCACCTTTCTTTCCGTATGACTTGTCGATAGCTTTTTTCATTTCGCTAACAGCCAAATCGTAAGGAATCACGTTTGTGATTTTAAAGAAAGCAGACTGCATGATCGTATTGGTACGGTTGCCCAAACCTAACTGTTGACCGATCTTCGTTCCGTTGATAATATAGAAATTAATTTCGTTTTCAGCCAAATAACGTTTCATGGCATTCGGAAGGTGTTCACCTACCTCTTTCTCATCCCAAAGAGAATTTAACAAGAAAGAACCGCCTTTTTTCAAACCTTTCAACACATCATACATGTGAATGTATGCAGGCACATGACAAGCCACGAAGTCAGGAGTAGTTACCAAATAGGTTGAACGGATAGGATCATCACCAAAACGAAGGTGAGAAGCCGTGAAACCACCTGATTTCTTTGAGTCATAAGCGAAATAAGCTTGGCAATATTTATTGGTTGCTCCACCGATAATCTTGATAGAGTTTTTATTGGCACCTACTGTACCATCAGAACCTAAACCATAGAACTTAGCCTCGTACATATGATCTGAATTCACCTTCACTTCCGGTTCAACTGGAAGAGAACGAAAAGTCACGTCATCCACGATACCAATAGTAAATTGGTTTTTCGGCTCGTTCATAGTCAAATTCTTGTAAACAGCGATAATTTGTCCCGGGGTTACATCCTTAGAACCTAACCCGTAACGTCCGCCAACGATCATCGGGGCATTCTTTTGTCCGTAGAACACGTCTTTCACGTCAAGATACAATGGATCTCCGGTTGCTCCCGGTTCTTTTGTACGGTCAAGAACCGCAATACGTTTTACGGTAGCGGGAACTGCTTCCATGAAATATTTAGCAGAGAACGGACGATACAAATGAACAGCGATCATACCCACTTTCTCTCCCTGAGCAAGTTTATAATCGATCACCTCACGAATAGTCTCGGTCACGGAACCCATAGCAATGACGATATTCTCGGCATCTTTAGCTCCGTAATAAACGAACGGACGATAAGTACGACCTGTAATCTTGGACATTTCATCCATATAGTTAGCCACGATGTCAGGTACTGCATCATAGAACTTATTGGCAGCCTCTCTACCCTGGAAATACACGTCTGGATTTTGTGCGGTTCCCTTTGTTACAGGGTTCTCTGAAGTTTGAGCCCGGTCACGGAATTCCTGCAAAGCTTTCATATCAACCAATCCGCGAATTTCCTCCATGTCCAACTCTTCGATTTTCTGAATCTCGTGAGAGGTACGGAAACCATCAAAGAAATTAACGAAAGGAACTCTTGACTTAATAGCAGTCAAATGTGATACGGCAGAAAGGTCCATTACTTCTTGCACTGAACCGGAGGCCAACATAGCGAAACCGGTTTGGCGAGCAGCGTAAACGTCTGCATGATCACCGAAAATAGAAAGTGCATGAGCAGCCAAAGCACGAGCACTCACATGGAAAACACAAGGAAGTAATTCACCTGCAATCTTATACATATTAGGAATCATTAATAATAATCCCTGAGAAGCCGTGTAGGTCGTGGTTAACGCACCAGCTTGCAAAGAACCGTGAACGGCTCCGGCAGCACCTGCCTCTGATTGCATTTCCATCACTCTTACTGTCTCCCCGAACAAGTTCTTTCTACCTTTAGCAGCCCATTCGTCTACATACTCTGCCATCGGAGACGACGGAGTAATAGGATAGATACACGATACCTCGCTGAACATGTAAGCTACATGAGCAGCTGCAGCGTTACCATCACATGTGATAAATTTCTTTTCTTTTGCCATCTTTTTAAACATTAACTAACAATAGTTGATCACTCTATTTAAGATTTTTACTTCTCTCAATACACAAAACCAGCGAGCCACAAGGGTATAACATTCTTTTTACCTCGTTCGATCATATCGGTCATCAGAATTACTGAATCTCGGACTCGCCCTTTATCTCCTTGTTGCCGTACAGAAATCTCGTATTTCTGGTTCACGAATAAATCTTCATTTCCCGAAAAATTCAATTTTGCCACGGCACATAATTGACTAATTAAAAATGTTTTCCGAATCATAAATGAATCTGTCTGATCCAGACAAACCGCATTCAGCAAATTTGGATTATGCAAAAATACTTGATTTGGTTTTAGCCCGTTCTCGTCATCACTTTCCCGATCAAACAACAAAGTTAATAACCGAGCATTCTTCATGTAATGCAGGTAATTTAACACTGTTGCACGAGAAACACCAATCTGGGCACTCAACTTACTAATATTAATATTACTATTACCATTTGCCACGATAAAAAGTAATTGTTTCAATTTTGTCAAGTACTTCAGCTCGATTTGATTATTATACGGAATATCAAACTCCAATGTTAAGTTGATGTTTTTCAGCAAATAATCAATATGTGATTTCTCCTCCAAATATATAGGATAATAACCATATTTCAAATAGTTATTAAAAAAAGCTAACGGACGTACCTTTTCAAGAATATCGTTCACGATCTCCTCGTGGTGTTCCACGATTTCCTCGAAAGAATAAACGGGAAACTTATATCCCGTTTCTAACTCCAAAAACTCCCGAAACGACAAACCGCTCAGGTTGTACATCTCCACGATTCCATGCAAATATTTGTTGGATTTGACCCGCAAAATAGAAGATGCGGTAAAAACGATCTGCAAATCCGGGAAACGATCGTAAGCCTCCCGCAATTCCCGGTCCCAGTTTGGATACTTATGGATCTGATCCAATAACAACACTTTCCCTCCCAGCTTGTAGAAACGTTCCACGAAATTAAACAATCCTTCCATCGCAAAGAACAAGTTATTGATATTCACGTAAAGACAAGAAGGGTTGTCCTTATAATGATCCTTGCAAAAATCTAGAAGGAAATTGGTCTTCCCTACACCACGACTTCCCTTTATCGCAATCAACCGGGCACGAGAATCTATCGCATCCAATAAACCACGACGGATAGCCGATGTCCTTTCTTTCATCAAGATCTTATGCGTGTTACGTAAACTCTCCATTTTTTATTCTTTGCAATGCAAAGGTAATAAAAAAAGCATAGTTTTGTAATCTACATGTTGCAAAACATACATTTCATACCTCCCAAAGAATTTTCATTCACACATAACCCGCTACACTATTGCGATATAAGTACATACTTAAAATGATTCTATATTTGAGGTATCAAAAAAGCGAGTCCATATGAACTCGCTTTTCCATAATTATAAAACTTATAAAACTATTTATCATTCATCGAGATCAAGAATTCCTCGTTAGATTTCGTCTTTTCCAAACGATCCTTCACGAATTGCATTGCCTCAACAGAATTCATATCTGTCAGATAGTTACGCAAAATCCAGATACGGTTCAACGTGTAGTCCTCCAACAACAAGTCATCACGACGCGTACTTGATGCCGTAATATCCACAGCCGGGTAAATACGACGGTTGGACAACTTGCGATCCAACTGCAACTCCATATTTCCAGTACCCTTGAATTCCTCGAAAATCACGTCGTCCATTTTTGAACCGGTCTCTGTCAAAGCTGTTGCCAGGATTGTCAACGAACCACCATTTTCAATATTACGAGCTGCACCAAAGAACCGTTTCGGCTTGTGTAATGCATTTGCATCCACACCACCGGAAAGCACCTTTCCGGATGCAGGTGATACCGTATTATAAGCACGAGCCAGACGAGTAATTGAATCCAACAAGATCACCACGTCATGCCCACATTCTACCATACGCTTAGCTTTTTCCAACACGATATTGGCCACCTTCACGTGACGCTCTGCCGGCTCGTCAAAAGTAGAGGCAATCACCTCTGCATTCACGCTACGAGCCATATCAGTTACCTCCTCTGGACGCTCGTCAATCAACAGGATGATCAAATACACTTCAGGATGATTAGCTGAAATTGCATTAGCAATTTCTTTTAACAACATCGTCTTACCCGTTTTCGGCTGAGCCACGATCAAACCGCGCTGTCCTTTACCAATCGGGGCAAACATATCCACCACACGAGTAGAAATCGTAGCACGTCCACTTCCGGTAAGATTGAATTTTTCATTTGGAAAAAGCGGGGTTAAGTGATCAAACGGGATTCGGTCACGCACCGCTTCCGGAGACTTCCCGTTAATTTTCGACACTTTAATCAAGGGGAAATACTTCTCTCCTTCTTTCGGGGGACGCACGGTTCCTTCCACCGTGTCTCCTGTTGACAAACCAAACAACTTGATCTGACTTTGAGACACGTAAATATCATCCGGAGAATTCAAGTAATTATAATCAGAAGATCTAAGGAATCCATACCCGTCAGGCATGATTTCCAACACACCCGAATTTAAAATAATTCCTTCGAACTCATAATATTTATCGCGTTTGTCAAAACGCATCTTGTTTTGACTTTCTCTTCTTTCTTCAAACTCAGCAGGAACGCTTTCATAATTTTCATTTTCAGCTTCTTCCTTAACGCCAGATTCATTTTCAACATCTTCAAAATCATTCTCTTCCACATCTTGACGAATGGTTTCTTCATCTCTCTCAACACGTCTATTCCGTTTTACAAACTTCGGACGACTGGGTCTTTCTGCCACCTGTTCCTCTTTAACAACCTCTTCAACCACCTTTTCCTCTTTCACCTCTTCTTTACCTTCTTCACTTTTCACCTCTTCCCTATTGGTTTGTTTCCGGTTACGCTTATCGAAAAACTTACGGTCTTGCTTTTGTCCGGCTTGCTCACGCTTAGGAGCCTCTGAAATTTCATTCTTTACTTCCGTTTCCTGTGGTTCTGCAACAACCTCTCCTTTTTTCTCTACAACAATACCGTTTTCCGTACGACTGAAAACCAGATCCTTATCCAAAATATCACTATGCACAACTTTGATCGGCTGCACTTCCTCTACGGGTAAAACCGCATCTTTCTTTTCGGAAGCCTCTTTGACAGTTTCATTTTGGGGTTTCTCTTGTTTAGCATCAGCCTTCTTATCTTTATTCCGATTAAATTTGGCCAATCCTCCTTTGGAATCTCCCACTTTTTCAGCACCTCCCCTTATCACTCGTACACGAGGTTTTTTCTCCTTCAGTTCAACGGGAGCTGTTTCCTCGGTAGCAATCATGGCTTGCTGATCTAAAATTTTGTATATTAATTCTTTCTTTTTAAAGGATTCAATCCTTTTAACATTCAGTTCTTTTGCAATTTGACGCAAATCTGAAAGTAACTTTT
>OGHO01003422.1_pt1 | contig 10532 bp, 8 predicted proteins | sample 1571421 | NCBI WGS metagenome assembly OGHO01 (sample SAMEA2581937, study PRJEB24529) | metagenome | biome: Human gut stool | place: China | collected 2011
ATCGACCCCGTGGGCGTCCACACCGGCGACTCCATCGTGGTGGCCCCCACCCAGACCCTGGCCAACCGGGAGTTCCAGATGCTCCGCTCCGCCGCCCTGGACATCATCTCCGCCCTGGAGATCGAGGGCGGCTGCAACGTGCAGTTTGCCCTGAACCCCGACAGCTATGAGTACGCGGTCATCGAGGTCAACCCCCGCGTGTCCCGGTCCTCCGCCCTGGCCTCCAAGGCCACCGGCTACCCCATCGCCAAGGTGGCCGCCAAGGTGGCCCTGGGCTATACCCTGGACGAGATCCCCAACGCGGTGACCGGCAAGACCACCGCCTGCTTCGAGCCCACCATCGACTACTGCGTGCTGAAGATCCCCCGCCTGCCCTTCGACAAGTTCACCACCGCCAGCCGCACCCTGGGTACCCAGATGAAGGCCACCGGCGAGGTCATGGCCATCGCCAACTCCTTCGAGGGCGCGCTGATGAAGGCCATCCGCTCTCTGGAGCTGAACGTCCGGGCGCTGAAGCTGGACAAGCTGGAGGACCTGTACACCGACGAGATCGAGGACCTGCTGGTCCAGGTCACCGACGAGCGGCTCTTCGTGGTGGCCGAGGCCCTGCGCCGCGGCTTCTCCCCCCAGAAGATCAACCACATCACCAAGATGGACATCTGGTTCCTGGACGGCTTCCAGCGGATCATCGACATGGAGAACGAGCTGAAGGCCTGTAAGGGCGAGCCCGATATGGACACCCTGAAGCGCGCCAAGGAGATGTGCTTCGCCGACAGCTACATCGGCGCCCTGTGCGGCATGACTCAGGCCCAGGTAAAGGCCCTGCGGGAGCGGTACGGCATCATCCCCTCCTTCAAGATGGTGGACACCTGCGCCGCCGAGTTCGACGCCGAGACCCCCTATTACTACTCCACCTACGACGGAGAGAACGAGGCGGTGGACAACGGCTCCGGCAAGAAGAAGGTGCTGGTGCTGGGCTCCGGCCCCATCCGCATCGGCCAGGGCATCGAGTTCGACTACTGCTCCGTCCACTCCGTGTGGGCCTTCCGCCGCATGGGCTATGAGACCATCATCATCAACAACAACCCTGAGACCGTCTCCACCGACTTCGATGTGGCAGATAAACTGTACTTCGAGCCGCTGACCGCCGAGGACGTGCAGAACATCGTGGAGCTGGAGAAGCCCTGGGGCGCCGTGGTCCAGTTCGGCGGACAGACCGCTATCAAGCTGGCCAAGGCGCTGACCGAGATGGGCGTACAGATCCTGGGCACCTCCGCCGACGGCGTGGACGCCGCCGAGGACCGGGAGCGCTTTGACGAGATCCTGGAAAAGTGCGCCATCCCCCGCGCCAAGGGCCGCACCGTCTATACCACCCAGGAGGCCCTTCAGGCGGCCAACGAGCTGGGCTACCCCGTTCTGGTCCGTCCCTCCTACGTCCTGGGCGGCCAGGGCATGGAGATCGCCTACTCCGACCGGAACATTGAGGAGTTCATGCGGATCATCAACCTGACCGTTCAGGAGCACCCCATCCTCATCGACAAATACCTCATGGGCCGGGAGTTGGAGGTGGACGGCGTGTTTGACGGGGAGGACATCCTCATCCCCGGCATCATGGAGCACGTGGAGCGGGCCGGCGTCCACTCCGGAGACTCCATCGCGGTCTATCCCCCCATCAACCTGGAGGAGAAGCACCGTGAGCTGATCCTGAAGCACACCAAGAACATGGCCAAGCACCTGAACGTCATTGGCCTGATCAACGCCCAGTATATCCTCTACAACGACGACATCTATGTCATCGAGGTCAATCCCCGCTCCTCCCGCACCATCCCCTATATCTCCAAGGTGACCGGCGTGCCCGTCATCGACCTGGCTACCAAGGTCATGCTGGGCGAGAAGCTGAAGGACCTGGGCTACGGCACCGGCCTGTATCGCGAGGCCAGCTATTTCGCCGTCAAGGCCCCCGTGTTCTCCTTCGAGAAGCTCACCGACGTGGACACCGGCCTGGGCCCCGAGATGAAGTCCACCGGCGAGGTGCTGGGTCTGGCCGAGACCTATCCCCAGGCCTTGCTGAAGGCCTTCAAGGGCGCCGGTCTGAAGGTACCCAAGCGGGGCAGCCGGATCATCGTCACCGTGAAGGACGAGGACAAGGCCGAAATGGTCGGCATCGCCCGGGGCTTTGAGGAGATGGGCGTGGAGATCTATGCCACCTCCGGCACCTGCGACGCCCTCACAGAGGCCGGCATTCAGTGCAAGCGGGTCAACCGCGTCTCCCAGTCCCACCCCAATATCCTGGATATGATCCAGAGCGGCACTGTGGACCTGATCATCAACACCCCCACCAAGGGCCGCAAGCAGGACAGCGACGGCTTCAAGATCCGCCGCTCCGCCGTGGAGCACTCCGTGGCCTGCGTCACCGCCATCGACACCGCCCGGGCCGTCCTCACCGTCCGGGAGCAGAGCCGCAGCGAGGACCTGACCCCCATCGACATCACCAAGATCTGATCCTTTTCTCCCTGGGCCCCAGCGGGCCCAGGGAGTGCTTTTATCCGCCTCTCCCCTCTCCTCCGGAACCTTTCTGCCGTTCTGCCGTCAAAACGTCTGACCAGATAGAATACAACCTGGAGGTGTATCCTTTTGGCCGCCCTGATCGGCGCCTGTCTGTGGTCCTCCCGTCCGGTCCGTCTGGATGCCGGGGCGCTGACGCCAGCTGAGACGCTGGATAGCCTCCCCGGCCTGGAACTGTACTTGGACACCCACCGCGGCCATACCCTCTCCATGACTGTGGTGAACCGCAGCGGCCTTTCGGTGGAATCCGGCGGCTCGGTGGATCAGGATGCCGCGCTCTATCTGGAACCCGGGCTGGACGTCTTACTGAATGGGACCTGGTACAATGTGCCCTATGAGCCGTATACCTCCGCCGGGGTAGGTCTGGAGCTAGACCCGGTCGAGGAGATCGAGGGACAGGTCCGCCTCTCCCAATTCAGGAGACTTCCGGACGGCCAGTATCGGCTCTCCTTTGGGTACTGGACGCAGGCCCCCGAAGATGAGCGCCCCCGGAAGGAAGGATCTCCCCCTCTATGCCTCGTACACCGGGCTGGAGATCCTGGACGGGAACTATACCCTTCCCACCTCATCCCCATAAAACGCAAAAAACCACACCCTATGGTGTGGTCCTGAAATTTGGGGCTGCTTCTCTTACCGCTCGCTGGCAGAGACCTCCTTACACTCGTAGATCAGGTCCTCCAAATCCTCAGCGGCCTTCCACTCAAATCCCATCGCACTCACCTCCTTCTTTTCGTCTGTCAGTATATCCTTTTTTTCCGGTCCAAACAAGCAGCTTACCGTAAAAGCTTTGTAAAATTCGGTGGGGAAACCTGGCTGCTGGCAGGACCGCTCCCCTCCCCCGCTTCAATTTTGTCAAACTATACTAGGAACCCCGTCCTAAGATCTACGCATTTTATCCATGCTGAAAGGCACAATAACTTGCGAAACCACCCGAATTGTGGTACTATGAGTCATACAAAAAATAGGAGGCGCTGCAATGAAGCAGGACATGATTCTGATACTTGATCTGGGCAGTGAGGAGAACCCCCGTCTGGCCCGTGAGATCCGCGCACTAGGCGTTTACAGTGAGATCCACCCCCACGACATCACCGCCGATGAGCTTGCCGCTCTGCCCAACGTGAAGGGCATCATCCTGAACGGCGGCCCCAACCGCGTGGTGGACGGTGTGGAGATCGACGCCGCCAAGGAGATCTACAATGCTCCTGTGCCCGTGTTGCTGGCCGACCACAAGGGCGATCAGCCCTGGCCCGAGGATCCCGCGGCCCGCAAGGAAGCGCTGAGCAACTTTGTGTTCCAGGTCTGCGGCGCGCAGGCCAACTGGAATATGGAGAACTTCATCGCCGACCAGGTGGAGCTGATCCGCCAGCAGGTGGGTGACAAGAAGGTCCTTCTGGCTCTGTCCGGCGGTGTGGATTCCTCCGTCGTGGCCGCTCTGCTCATCAAGGCCATCGGCAAGCAGCTGACCTGCGTCCATGTGAACCACGGTCTGCTGCGCAAGGGCGAGCCCGAGCAGGTGGTCAAGGTGTTCCGGGACGAGATGGACGCCAACCTCATCTATGTGGACGCCGTGGACCGCTTCCTGGACAAGCTGGCCGGCGTAGCCGATCCGGAGCGGAAGCGCAAGATCATCGGCGCGGAGTTCATCCGTGTGTTTGAGGAGGAGGCCCGCAAGCTGGAGGGGATCAAGTTCCTGGGCCAGGGCACCATTTATCCCGACATCATCGAGTCCGGCACCAAGACTGTGAAGGCGGTCAAGAGCCACCACAACGTGGGCGGCCTGCCGGAGGATCTGGACTTCCAGCTGGTGGAGCCTTTGAAGATGCTGTTCAAGGACGAGGTCCGCGCCTGCGGCAAGGCCCTGGGTCTCCCCGATTCCATGGTGTACCGCCAGCCCTTCCCCGGCCCCGGCCTGGGCGTGCGCTGCCTGGGCGCCATCACCCGTGACCGCCTGGAGGCCGTCCGGGAGTCCGACGCCATTCTCCGCGAGGAGTTCGCCAAGAACGGCCTGGAGGGCAAGGTGTGGCAGTATTTTACCGCGATCCCCGACATCAAGTCCGTCGGCGTCCGTGACAATAAGCGCGCGGACGAGTGGTGCGTGATCATCCGCGCGGTCAATACCGTGGACGCCATGACCGCCACTGTGGAGAATGTACCCTTCGACCTGCTCCAGCATATCACCGCCCGTATCACCGCCGAGGTCAAGGGCGTCAACCGCTGTCTGTTCGACCTGACCCCAAAGCCTACTGGCACGATTGAGTGGGAATGACGCTCGAAACGGCGAAAACCCGCATGAATACAGGCTTTTTTGCCCGTCCATACTGCTCTTGATACTGGATTGATACTATTTGTGTCCGCCCGGTATTCTCAAGAGAAAAATCCCAAAAGGACAAGCAAAACCGCCCTGCTGAACGACAAATTCAGCAGGGCGGTTTTTTTGCTTGTCTTATTTATTTTTCCGCCAAGGGATATAATATTCGCTTTCCAGGCCATCGTCGCAGGTATGGGGCCAGTTGAGTTTCCATTCAAAATACTCTTCCCTGGTGATCTCCCCGGCGTGTAACTCCTGCTGACGAAAAAGCCATTCCCGCATGAACTCGTCCACAAGGCCATACTGGAAGTACATACCCACGGGAGGGTGTGCGGGCCAGTCATCGCTATCATTGTACCGTACAGCGGTATCATCAGCGGCCCCTGCTCTGCCCGGATTGCGGACAAGTTGGAACAGGCGGATAGCGCCAGGGCTGTCCTCGTCCAGCCAGAAGAATGTCCGCATGAAGTCCTCGGCAGAGCCGGGGGCGATGGTGTAGAAGTTCTGGCGGTCTACCCGCAGCGCCTCGGCCATCTTGTCCAGCAGTTCCCGTTTCGGAACACGGTAATTCGTCTCATACTGGGCGATCCGGTTGTCCGCTCCCTTTTCCTCAAAGCCGATAGCAAGCCCCAATTCCTTTTGTGTCATGCCTCGAAAGGTGCGGATTTTCTTTATCTTGTCTCCGACTGTCATAATATCCCACCGCCTTTGCCAATAGTATAGCGCAAAAAAGCGAAAGATGCAAGATAATCTTTAACAAAAATGCGAAATAAATTCTTGACATTAACACTTATGTTAATGTATAATGAAGATGGTGACATTAACATATTTGCGAAACTAAAATAAGGAGGTGCTGACCATGGAAAAGGAGCTGTTTGTGAGAGCAGAGGAGGTCGCCAGGGAGCTGGGCATTTCCAAGCCCTACGCCTACAAGCTGGTGCGGGAGATGAACGAGGAGCTGAAGAAAAAAGGCTTTCTCACCATTCCCGGACGGGTAAGCAGGCGCTACTTCGAGGAAAAATTCTATGGGCTGCGGGACAGACAATAAGGAGGGAACCACAATGCCGGCATACAAAGACAAGGCAAAGGGCACATGGTATGCGTCCTTTTACTACGAGGACTGGACGGGCAAGAAAGTAAAGAAAATGAAACGGGGCTTTCCCACCAAGCGGGAGGCTCTGGAGTGGGAGCGGACATTCCTGCAACAACAGACCGCCGACCTGGAAATGACCTTTGAAAACTTCGTGGCTGTCTATGTGGCGGACATGAAAGGCCGTATCAAGGAAAACACCTGGGGGACGAAAGAGCATATCCTCTACAAGAAGTTGGTGCCGTACTTCGGCAAGCGGAAGATGTGCGACATTCACTCCAAGGAGGTCATCGCCTGGCAGAATGAAATGCTGGGTTACCGGGACAAGAACGGCAAGCCCTACTCTCCGGTGTACTTAAAAACGCTGCACAATCAGTTGAGCGCCGTGTTCAACCATGCGGTACGGCACTACAATCTAAAGGTCAATCCCGCTGCCCAGGCGGGCAATATGGGAAAGCCAAAGGGACGGGAAATGCTGTTCTGGACAAAGGCGGAGTATCTGAAATTCGCCGAGGCCATGATGGACAAGCCCCTTTCCTATTACGCCTTTGAAATGCTCTACTGGTGCGGCGTCCGGGAGGGGGAGCTGCTGGCCCTCACTCCTGGCGACTTCGACTTTGAGAAACAGACCGTCACCATCTCCAAGTCCTACCAGCGGATTAAGGGCAAGGATGTGATTACCGACCCCAAGACCCCTAAGAGCAACCGGGTCATTCAAATGCCCGCTTTCCTCTGTGAAGAAATGCGAGACTATATCAAGAGCCTGTATGGGGTGAAGCCCACCGACCGCATTTTCACGGTGACAAAATCCTACCTCCACCGGGAGATGGACAGGGGTGCGAAAGAGGCCGGGGTAAAGCGGATCAGAATACACGACCTGAGGCACTCCCACATTTCGCTGCTCATTGACATGGGCTTTACGGCCCTGGCAATCGCTGACCGGGTGGGACATGAAAGCATTGATATTACCTACCGCTACGCCCACCTGTTCCCCACCCGGCAGGCGGAGATGGCGGACAAACTGGACATGGAGCGAAAGGGGGCCTAAATCATGTCAGTGAAAAATCTTGACCGACACAACCGCTGGAGAAACAAAACTGTGGCTTTCCGGGTGTCCCCGGATGAGGACAGGGAAATTGAAACCGCTGTGCGGCTCTCCGGCCTTACCAAACAGGACTACATCACCCGACGGCTGCTGTGCCGGGATGTGGTGGTACAGGGCAACCCCAGGGTGTATAAGGCCCTGCGGAACGAGCTGGCCGCCGTTCTGGAAGAACTGGAGCGTATCGAGGCCGGGAATGGCGTGGATGGGGAGTTGCTGGACACCATCCGGCTGATCGCCGCCATCATGGACGGCATGAGGGAGGATTGATAGATGGATAGATTGCAAGAGAAAACGACTGCCCCATATCCGCCTGTTGGCGCAGACGGGGGACAGTCGCTCTCACAAAAACCTAACCAAAGTATAGCAGAGGGCGTGACAGAACACAAGCCCCCGGAAAGAGATTTGGAGGAAATCCTGCGGCAGATAAGCCGGGTCAATGACCCGGCCTATCTGCCTACCGTGTCTATGAATGACCTCTACGAACAGGTGTACCCCGGCAGACCTCCTGTGGTAGACGGTCTGCTCTATGCGGGGACATATCTCTTTGTGGGCGCTCCCAAGGTGGGCAAGTCCTTTCTCATGGCCCAGCTTGCCTATCATGTGAGTATGGGCCTTTCCCTGTGGGGGTATGAGGTGCGCCAGGGGACAGTCCTCTATCTGGCCCTGGAGGACAACCACCGTCGCTTACAGGAGCGGTTGTACCGGATGTTTGGAGTAGAGAGTACCGGAAACCTGTTCTTTGCCATCGGAGCTAAGCAGCTCGGCGGTGGCCTGGAGGAGCAGCTAAAGGGCTTTGTCCGGGAACACACGGACACCCGGCTTATTATCATCGACACCCTGCAAAAAATCCGGGAGGCCGGGGCAGAGAAGTACAGCTATGCCAACGACTATGAGGTAATCACCAAACTGAAACGGTTTGCCGATATAAGCGGGGTTTGCCTCCTGGTTGTACATCACACCCGCAAGCAGCAGGCCGATGATAAGTTTGATATGATCTCCGGCACCAACGGCTTATTGGGTGCGGCAGACGGGGCCTTTCTGCTCCAAAAGGAGCGGCGGGCAGACAACGCCGCCACCCTGGACATTTCTGGGCGGGATCAGCAAGACCAGCGCCTCTACCTCAAGCGGGACGAGGAACGGCTTGTGTGGGAGCTGGAGCGGCGGGAAACGGAGCTGCGGCAGGAGCCGCCTGACCCGGTGTTGGAGGCTGTTGCCGCCCTGGTAACGGCGGAACGGCCAGAGTGGAGAGGGACGGCCACGGAACTTGTCGCCGCCCTGGGGCTGGATATGAAACCCAATGCCCTGGCTATGCGGCTGAATGTCCGGGCGTGGCGGCTGTCCTATGAGTACCACATCCACTATGAAAGCGCCCGAACCCATGCCGGGCGGAGTATCAAGCTCACGTTGGAGGAACCCCAGGCGTGACGACCGTGACAGCTGTGACAGCTTTTCGGAGTGCGGAGGCGGTGTGTAAAACATCGTCACGGTCGTCACGGCTGTCACGGGGAGCGGGGGCGAAAGTCAAGGGGGGCATACCTGCGGGTGGAGATTGCCGCAAGTCAATACAACCCGTACCCCTTGACTTTCGGCCCACGGAAAACACTTGCCGGGCGGTGGAAAGGCCCCTGGCCTTTCCACCCTGCCCAACGGCGAGTGACAAAGTTTAGGCGGGGTGCAGGGTGCCCTTTTCAAAGGGCGGCCCTGCTGGGGGAGGCAACCGCAGTTGCCGGGGGCAAAGCCCCCACACCACCCCGTAGGGCGCAAATGCGCTTTTGATGGCCGTCAGGCTGTCAAAAGTGCTTTTGCGTTACTTTCGCAGAAAGTAACAAAGGCTCGCCGCTTGCGCGGCGGAAAAGGGAGGAGGGATTGATTTGAAAAGGACAATCAGCGCCATGGTGGGCCAAGGATCGGTGAACCATAACAGTAGAAAATTCCACGCCAAGAACACTGACCCGGAACGCTCCCACTTGAATATAACCTACTGCCAGGAGAATATCAAGGCGGTGTACCATGAACTCTTTGACGAGGCTCTGGAACGGTACAACGCTAAACAAACCAGGGCCGACAGAAGGATAGAGGATTACTATGAGAAGATCCGCTCCGGCAAGCAGGAAAAGCCGTTCCATGAAATCATCCTGCAAGTGGGCAATCGAGATGATATGAGCGCCGACAGCGAGGAGGGACAGCTTGCGGCAGCGGTTTTGGACGAGTACATGAAGGGCTTTCAAGAGCGCAACCCCCAACTCCGGGTGTTCTCTGCCCACCTCCACATGGACGAGGCTACGCCCCATCTGCACATTGACTTTGTACCATTCACCACCGGGAGCAAGCGAGGGCTGGACACGAGGGTATCTTTGAAACAGGCGTTAGCGGCCCAGGGTTTCCAGGGCGGCACCAGAGGGGACACAGAGTGGAGCCAGTGGGTGCGCTCGGAAAAGGAGCAGCTTTCCCTGGTCATGGAGCGCCACGGGATTGAGTGGGAGGACAAAGGCACCCACGACAAGCACTTGTCTGTGCTGGACTACAAGAAAGAGCAGCGGGCAAAGGAGATCGCCGTTCTGGAGACGGTCAAGGCGGAGAAAGAAAACCAGGTGGAGAGCCAGGAACGGCGGCTCAAAGAACTTGCCCCGGCGGTGAAAAATATGGAGCGGTTGGCAGCGGATTTCTCCGCCAATCCGGAGGAGATTTTGCCGGAGCCGGGAACGCTGGAAACAGGCCGGGCCTACCGAGAGAAAAAGGCAAAGCCCCTGCTGGCCCAAATCGTCAAGGTGCTGCGCTCCCTGTATCTGGCCTATGTGGAGCTGCGGGGGAAATTTGAGCGTCTGCAAGGGGACTATGGCCGGGTGAGGGAGAGCAACATCCGCCTGTCTGATCGATTGCAGGAGGTCAAGTTGGAAAACAAGGCCATGCGGCAAGTCTCCGCTGACTATGAGCGGGTCAAAAGGGCCTTTGGCCCAGAACAAGTGGACAGAATATTAGAGGCAGCTTACCAGCAGGAACATGCCGAAAAGGAACGGAAACGGGCCGCAAAGTCAAAAATTCGGATAGACGCACGATAATCACCAAAACCGGAGGGTATTCCAGTGAATACCCTCCGATTTTATTTGTGGAATCGGTAAAATGATTTCTTGTTTTTTAGAGCGTACTATGATATACTGCTATTATCCTGATTTGAGGAGTCTATCAAATATGCGGCAAGGTATTCTTAAATAAAATTTGATAATGGGCGCAAAAATGATTGCCCCTTGCAGGGGCTTGGTTTTTGTACCCAATTTTAAGAATACTTTTGCCTTTTTAGTAAATATCGTGACGGACCGCGGCTTATGTAAGTCGTGTATGTTTCTGTGTGTCCGAAGTCATGATCCCCAGCGGTAAAAGTATTAGCCGCTGGGGATTTTTGCGCCCATTCGGGCCTTGTATGGAGGATAGACATGAACATTATCAATATCGGGATTCTTGCCCAT
>OGHO01003423.1_pt1 | contig 10527 bp, 8 predicted proteins | sample 1571421 | NCBI WGS metagenome assembly OGHO01 (sample SAMEA2581937, study PRJEB24529) | metagenome | biome: Human gut stool | place: China | collected 2011
ACGCCGCCCACAGCGCCGTGACACAGGCTGGCGTACAGCAGGGTGTCCTTGCCGCCGAACACCTTGAAGTCCACATCCCGGGTGCGGCGGATGAATTCAGATGTTAGGGTCATGTCGCCACTGGTGTCCTTCATGCCCACGATATTGTCCACCTTGTGGGCCAGCTCGTCGATGAGCTGGGCGGACAGGCCGTAGCCCACCCGGCCGGGGTTGTTGTAGAGGAGCATAGGGGTCGTGGGCACGCTGTCGGCGATTGCCTTGAAGTGCTGGAAGAGTTCGTTATAGGTGGGCTTGAGGAACATGGGCTGGAGCACGCTGATTCCGGTGGCACCGTTGGCTGCTGCCATCTGGGCCAGACGGCAGCACTTCTTGGTGCTGATGGCACCGATACCGAAGTAAACGGGGACACGCCCCTTGGCCTGGTCCACCATGATCTTCAGGCCCCGCTCCATCTCGTCCTCCTCCACCATGTAGAATTCGCCGTTGCTGCCGAAGGCCAGAATGCCGGATACGCCGCCGTCAATGACATAGTCCACCTGGTCCCGGAGCTTGGCTTCGTCGATGCGCTCGTCCTGATCGATGGGGGTCAGAATGGGCACCACAACGCCTTTGATAAAGTCAGTATTCATAGCAATTTAACCTCCTGCTCAGGCCAGCCGGGGCTTACAGGGACTCGATGCCGGTAAGCTTCTTGTAGTACTTAATGATGGAGCTGTGATCGTCCTGGCCGCAGCCGTTGTTGTGCAGCCACTGGAAGATCTCCTGCACGGCGGCAGTCATAGGTAGGGGAGAACCCACGGTGTGGGCGCAGTCCAGGGCGTTGTTCAGATCCTTGATGTGCAGATCGATCTTGAAGCCGGGCTTGTCGTTGCCCTCGATTATCATGGGGGCCTTGGCGTTCATAACGGTGGAGCCGGCCAGACCGCCCTTGATGGCCTGGAACACCAGTTCGGGATCCACGCCGGCCATCTTGGCCAGGGTCATGGCCTCGGCCAGGGCCTGGATGTTGCAGGCTACGATGATCTGGTTGGCCAGCTTGGTGGTGTTGCCGGCACCCACGCTGCCGCAGCGGACCACGGAAGCGCCCATAGAGCCCAGCAACTCCTTGTACTGGTCAAAGACCTCCTGCTTGCCACCCACCATGAAGGACAGTGTGCCGTCGATGGCCTTGGGCTCGCCTCCGGATACGGGGGCGTCCAGCATTTCGATGTTCTTCTTAGAGAGCTCCGTGGCGATCTCTTTGGAGGCCACGGGGTTGATGGAACTCATATCGATGAAGACGGCACCGGGTTTCATGTGGGCGGCCACGCCGTCCTCACCCAGCATGACGGCCTTCACCTGAGGGCTGTTGGGCACCATGGTCATGACCACGTCGCAGCTCTCGCCGATCTCGGCGTTGGTGGCGGCCTTCGCGCCGCAGGCGACCACCTCGTCCACGGCGGCCTTGTTCAAGTCGCTGACTGTAAGGTCATAGCCAGCCTTCAGCATATTTTTCGCCATGGGTTTGCCCATGATACCAAGCCCGATCAGTCCGATTTTCATGATAATTACCTCCTGATTTTCAACGGTGTTTCCTATCTTATACGGTCAAAGAGAATCTACCAGCTCCGCGAGGCGCTTGAAGGCCTCCTCCAGGTTCTGGTCACTGGTGGCGTAGGAGAAGCGGACGTACCGGTCAAAGCCAGTGCCTAACTTGCTGCCCGGTACACAGCCTACATATTTTTCTTCCAGCAGACGGGAGGCGAAGGTGTCGCCTTTCAGCCCGGTGCCGCTCACGTCCACAAAGATGTAAAACGCGCCCTTCGGCTCGATGTAACTCAGCTTTGGGATCTGGTCCAGGCGGGACATGACCAGCTTTCTCCGGCGGTTGAAGGCCTCGACCATCTGTTCTACCTCGGCCAGGGTCTCCGGCGCGTTCATGCTCCGTTCCACGCCGATCTGGCTGAAGGTGGAGATGCAGGTGGTGGTGTACTGGTGGACTTTCAGTAGATCACTGGTCCGCTCCGCCGGGGCTGCCAGGAAGCCCATTCTCCAGCCGGTCATGGCAAAGGCCTTAGAGAAACCGTTCATGGTAATGGTCCGCTCCCACATACCGGGCAGAGCGGCGATGGAGCAGCACTCTGCGCCGTCATAGACGATCTTGTTATAAATCTCGTCGGAGAAGACCAGAATATCGTGCTCCACGCAGAGCTTGGCCACCCCTTCCAAGACCTGGCGGCTGTAAACGATGCCGGTAGGGTTGCAGGGATTGTTGATGACGACCATCTTTGTCTTGTCCGTGATATGCTGGGCCAGGATCTCGCAGTTGATCTGGAAGCCGTCCTCCGCCCGAAGGGGGATGGGGACCATGATGCCACCCGCCTCCGCAATCATGTTCTCATAGTTCATAAAGGCGGGGGTGAAGACGATCACCTCGTCCCCGGGATCCACATTGGCCAGGAAGGCCACGCTGACCGCTTCGGCTCCGCCACAGGTCAGCAGGATTTCCGTGGCCGGGTCATAGTTCAGACTGAAGTTGTGGCGCAGGTACTTGGCGATCTCGGTGCGCAGTCCCATCGTGCCTCGGTTAGGCGCGTAGTGGGTCTCATTCTGTAATAGAGCCTCGATGGTCTTTTCCTTGACGAGGGCCGGAGTATTGAAGTCTGGCTCACCGGCGGACAGGGAAATCACGGGGTGCCCCGCCTCTCTGACCTGGGCCACCCGCTCCATCACCTGACGGATGGGGGAAAAATACATACCCTCCAGACGCTTCGCGCCAGTCAGTTTCGTTGTGTTCATACGATCACTCCTTTTTTCTGGGGAGCGGGGCCGCGTTGTTGCGGCCCCGCCGGATCAGCGTTACGTGTTGGCCTGGAAAATGTCGGCGTAGGCCATGTACATATCGGATTCCTCTTTCAGGAACTCGGCGGCCTCGGCGCTGCCCATGTAGAAGGGTTGTTCACCATAAGAGGTCAGGATGGCCTCTGCAAACTCGGGATTCTCCTCCACAATCTTCTGGCAGGCGGCGCTCATCTTCTCCAGAATGGCGTCATCGGTGCCCTTGGGAGCCAGCAGGTTGTAGATCAGATCGTAGGAGCAGTCTACCCCTTGGTCCAGGGCGGTGGGAATCTCTGAATAGGTCTCAGAGCGCTCGGTGGCCAGACAGCCCAGGATCTTTAGGTCACCAGTCTCGATGTACTGGCCGATGACGCCGTAGGCGTTGACGGACAGGTTAATCTGATTGCCCAGCAGCGCGGCCACACGCTCGGAGGAGGAGCCGGAATTTACGATATTCAGCTCCGCCCCCTGCTCGGCCAGCTTAGTGGCAGCATAATAGGAGGTGGCGCCGGTGTTGGCCGCCATGATTACTTCGCCGGGGTGGGCCTTGGTGTACTCGATCAGTTCAGGAATGGTGTCGTAGGGTGCGTCACCCTGGGTGACCAGGAATTCGCCGCAGCTCTTGCCAATGATACACACCGGATCAAATGCCTCCACGCCGAAGTCGGTGATACCGGATGCCTGATTGAGGGCGATGGCGGAGTCAAAGGCCAGGAAGGTATATCCGTCGGGGGAGCTGTCCTTCACCTCAGTGGAGGCCACAGAGCCGCCGCCGCCGGTGGTATTGACTACCGTCACCGCCACACCCAGCTCAGACTCCAGGTACTGGCTCAGCGTGCGGGCGTGAAAGTCGGTGTCGCCGCCGGCGCTCCAGGGGACCACGATGCTGATAGCCTTGGAGGGCCAGGCGGAGTCGCCGGAGCCGGAGGCAGAGCTGCCGCTGGCAGAGGAGCCGGAGCCGCCTCCACAGGAGGTCAGCGTGAGGGAGAGTGCCGAGACAAGGGTCAATGAGATCAGTTTTTTCATTTGTTTACACCTCTTTAAGCTATTTTGAACTAATTTTTGATTCGCTCAGAGTGGGGGCGCTTATGCGTTTTTTGCCTGAACGTGCTTGTAGTGCTTGTACAGATTGAAAATCAGAGAGAACAGGGCGATGACCAGAAACACGCCTGAGATTGGATGGGTAAAGAACGCCAGATAGCTGCCGTTGCTGTACGACAGGGAGCGACGGAAGTTCAGCTCCATGATCGGACCCAGGACGAAGCCCAGGATCAGCGGAGTCATGGGAAAGCCTCCCTTTCGCAGCAGATAGCTCACCAACCCGAAGAAAATCAGGGCCCAGCAGTCGAACGTACGGTTGTTGGTGCCGTAGGCACCCACCATGCACAGGACAAACACTAAGGGCAGCAGCAGATGCTGGGGGATCTGAAGGATCTTCACAAACCCCTTCATGCCGAAGAACATGATGAGCAGCATGAACAAAGAGGACAGGGCCATGGCGGCATAGATGGCGTAGACCACCTCGCCGTGCTCCCGGAAAATCAGGGGACCGGGCTGAACGCCCTTCATGATCAGCGCGCCCAGTAGAAGGGCAGAGGTGGAGTCGCCGGGGATGCCAAGGGTCAACAGAGGGATGATCGTGCCGCCGATGGTGGCGTTGTTAGCGGACTCCGAGGCCACGACGCCGTCGATGATGCCCGTTCCGAATTTTTCAGGATACTTGGACTGGTTCTTGGCCAGGGTGTAGGAGAGCATATTGGAGGTTCCCGATCCGATGCCGGGCAGGATGCCCAGGCCGATGCCGATGAGGGAGCTGCGGATCAGGTTGGGAACCTGGGAGATGAACTCCACCAGAGAGAAGCCGAAGCCCCTGATTTTAAAGTCTACCGTCGTCTCCGTGTCCTGCTTTTTTGCCTTGTGGGCCTTTTCCGCCGCCAGAAGGATCTCGGAGATGGCAAACACACCCACCAGGACGGTCAGGATGTCAAATCCGCCGTTCAGTGCGCTGACACCGAAGGTGTACCGGGAAACCGAGTCGATGGGGGCCAGTCCCACCGTCGAGAGCATCAGGCCCATGATGCCGGTGATGACGCCCTTGATCAGGTCCTCCTCCGAGAGGGTGATGATCAGTGTCAGGGAAAAGACGGTGATAGAGAAGTACTCCCAGGGGCCGAATTTGATTGCGATGTTGGCCAGGGCCGGCGAGATTCCCACCAGGGCCAGCAGGCTGAGGATGGTCCCCCAAAAGGAGAATACGATGCCGACGCCCAGGGCTTTCCCCGCCTGGCCCTTCAGCGCCAGTGGGCGGCCGTCCAGACAGGTGGCCATAGAGGCGGGCGTGCCGGGGATATTCAGCAGGATGGCGGAGATCAGTCCGCCGGAAATGCCGCCGATGTACAGGGCGATCAAGGTCGCCTGTCCCTGAGTGGCCGCCATGCCGTAGGTCACCGGCAGGAACATGGCGATGGCCATGGTGGCTGTCAGTCCGGGAATGGAGCCGAATATGATGCCTACCAGGGTCCCTACAAACACCCACAGAATGGAGGCGGGGTCCAGTAGCACAGAGGCGATTCCTTCTAAAATCATAATTCTTGTTCCCTCCCTTACCAGAAGATGCCCATGGGCAGCGTAAGACTGAAGCCCTTAACAAAGATCAGCGTGATGGCCACTGTAAATACAGTTGCCACTGCCAGGATTGCCAGATACGTCTTGGGTCCGTGCTTCTCCTTTGGAAGGAGGAGGCAGGAGAGCCCCATCACGAACAGGATGGACATGATGATGAAGCCCGCTGTGGGCAGCAGCGCTACATAGACGATCAGGAGCAGGAATACCAGCAAAGTCTCCGGCTGAACGAAGAATTTGCGGCCGCCTGTTTCCACCTCATCTTCTGGCCCGGCCGCCTTTTTTATGTTTCGGATACCCCGGACGATCAGGAGCGCGCTCAGGAGCATTACGGCCGCCCCGTAAATTTTGGGCATGAAATCCGAGGTGACGATCCCAGTTTGTCCGGCGTTGAACTGCTTAATATCCAAGGCCATCACATAGTAGGCCGTAGACAGGATAAAGAGTATCGCGCCCGAGATCACATCACTGTATTTTTTCAACTACATCTCCTCCTTTTTTATATTTGGCGCCAACCACTGATGTACTGTGGTTCTGATTCTACTAAAGGAGCATTGCAGAAACAATCCATGTTTTCTCTAAAAAAAGGGCCAGAAAATCACAAAAACAGAAAACTTTCAAATTTTGAATCGTTACGTTTTATTTTCGTGCATTTTTTGAAAATGTATTGCAGAATATGCAATATTCATTTATAATCCCCTTATAAAATTATCGAGTGTTTCCGCAAATACGGCGGAAAACTTCCTGCTGCCTGCCGCAGTATATCAACAAACTTAGGAGGGATACTCAAATGGCGAAGCTGGCCGTGATCCTGCCCCACAAAAATCTAAGCGATATTATGCGTATGCTGCTGCGTGTGATGCACATGGAGCAGGCGGTCATCCTGCAATATAACGGGGACTATGCCGAAATCCCTGTGCTGGTCAGTCAGGCAAAGCGTCAGGGCATCGACATCATCCTCACCCGCGGACTGATCGCAGAGCGTGTCCGACAGTGCTCCGATCTTCCAGTAGTAGACATTCGGATCACTGCCCAAGAACTTGGTATGATGATTCAACAAGCCAAGATGCTTACTATGAATAATCCACCCATCATTGCGCTTGTTGGAACTTCAAATATGTTTTGCGATTATTCCTGCCTCAATGAGTTGCTCCATGTGACCATTACCTCCTACCTGATTGCACCAAATGACTCGGACCCCTCTGATAGTCTTGCCAAACAGACAGAACTGGCCGTCAACGACCATGTGGACGCCATTATCGGAGGAAGCATCGCTTGTAACATTGCACAAGCCCATAACGTCCCATCCATTTTTTTGAACTCTACGATTGACTCTCTTCAGGAGGGATTGCGTACCGTTAAGCGAATTGCCTATGCTATTGACTTGGAGAAAAACAATATCGCAGAGGTACAGACCATGCTGGACAGCTCCTTCTCCATTCTGATCCGCTTCAATAAAGAGGGCCTTATCACGACCGTCAACAAAGCGGCCATTACCCGCCTGACGCAGAAAACGGAGGATATTTACGGACGGCCCGTCCTCTCTCTGGTCAATGGAATTTCCCACCAGCAGCTGCAGCGGGTACTGCTGACCGGGAGCAATCTGTACTCCGTTTTTATTACCATCGGTGCGGACCAGTTTGTAGCCAACCTGATCCCTGTGCGCATCTCGGATGGCAGTATTGTGGGCGGAGTCCTCTCCTGTGATGAAGTGGACCGCATTGAGACGGTAAGCGCAGACATCCGGCGGGAGCAGCGGCGCATCCGGCACCCGGCCACCCATGATTTCGCGCAGTGGCTGCCCCACTCTGAGGAAGTCAAGCGAATGCAGGAGACCGCGAAGCGGTTTGCCATATCCGACGCTCCCATCATGATCCGCCACGAGCCAGGCTGTTATCCCCGGATCCTGGCGGAGTGTATCCACAACGCCAGCGACCGCAGTGAGATGCCCTTTGTGGAGGTAAACTGCGGAGAATCCGACGCGGAGGAGCAGCTCTGGTGCTTGTTTGGGCGCACCTCCACAGGGTACGATGTGGCCCGCTCCTCCTGTGCCCTGGCTCATACGGGCACCCTCTACCTACAACACCCGGAACACCTGTGTATGCAGGCACAAAACCGTCTATGTAGACTTCTGACACAGAATGTTTTGATGAATACAGATGCCTCCAATTCCTACCCGTTGGATGTGCGGCTAATCGTGTCCACGGAAAAAACTCCAGAGGAATGGACACAGCTGGAACACATCAATTCAACACTCCGTTTTCTTTTGTGTGGCCTTACCATTCAGATGCCGCCGCTGAGAGAGTCCCCTGGCGAGATTGAATACAGTTGCCAGGTCTATTTACAGCGGTATCTTAAAAAGTATCAAAGGTATTTGTCCGTCACAAAAGGAGGCCATGACTGGTTTTTAAGCCAGTCATGGCCTGGAAACTATATTCAACTGGAACGCTTTTGTGAGCGGCTGGTTCTGTCCGCCCCCTGTCGGAGTATCGACGAGCGCCTTCTCACCGCCCTCGCATCTGAGATGCTGCCTGCCAGACAATCCATGGCATCTTCTAGCGAAACACCCTATTTCCTTGAAGTCAATAGAGAAGCTGCCGAAATTGTGGCAGCTCTGACCAAAAACCTGGGAAAACGACGTGAGACTGCCCAGGAGCTTGGCATCAGTACCAGTACGCTGTGGCGTAAAATCAAAAAATATAATATCACGAGCTGACCTTTCTGCCAGTTCTGCCAAAGAGCCTGCCGACTCAGTTGCTCACAGCTTTGGATGACTATCAGAATATTTACCTGACCGAAATGGTATATTGGATGAAGGAATCTCAATCACTTCAAGATGCTGCCCGGGCCAAAAACACTCGAAGGAAATACGGATAGATCTGCATCCTTTAATTTCCAGTTTGCTGCGGCGTAAAACTTAAACTATCCATCCGGCATCGAATCGTAAAATATTTTCCTTTTTTACCGGACTTATGGTACGGTAAAGGTATAATAAGTGGTAGAAGTTCGTATGGAAGTTTCGTATCATGTGATTGATGTAACCACCGGACTTCCGGTTCCGATCAGTTATGTGGGAGGACTGGGCGTATGCTGATAAATGAGAATTAGTAATGCTTGTGACGGAAAAGAGCCTGTGTCCCAAACAGGCTTGACCTATATGGGGAAAGGATGTGCTGCGCTATGATGTATCCATTTTTACAGATCGACGGAGATACGGAAATCGTCCATTCTGAGATGTTGCCGAACGGCGAGGTCAAGGTATATATTGAAAAACCGAATGCAAAAGATGGCTTTTATTATGCGACTTGCTTTCTGCCCAATTACCATTGGGAGAATGTCAGCGGTTTTTGCGATGATGAAATCAGGCGTTTTCAGGAGGTCATCGAGTCAACGGCACATCTGATTATGGAGTTTTCACAGCAGGGAGGCTTTGAGAATGCCGCAAGTTTTTAAGGTCGGGCCGTACTGGGTGTACTTCTGGGCCACTGAAAATGAGCCGTTAGAGCCCGTATATGTCCATGTGGCAGAGGGAGCTCCCACGGCAAACGGGACAAAGATCTGGATCACCAAGGCAGGAAAGTGCCTGCTCTGCAACAACGCCTCCAAGATCCCGGAGCGTGTTCTGCGAAACATCATGCGCATCATCGAGGCCCGGAGTTCTGAGGTGGTGGAGAAGTGGATTGCCTTCTTTGGTGAGGCTAGCTATTACTGTTGACCCACACCGAGACCCACACGGGGAAACGAAGCAACGGAGATAACGGACACAAGAGTGCCGGAAAGAATGATCTTCCGGACCAGAAAGGTACGAAAGGTCTGGAAAGCAGGAGACCTCGTCCTCCCAATCAGTTGGTGAGGATGAGGTCTCCGGTTCAAATCCGGATAGCAGCTCCACAAAACAACCGATTTTCGCCCGAAAAGCGGTTGTTTTATTTGTTTTTTTGCAACTATTTTTGCCGGTTTGAATTTCGGCTTTCGCCTTTGACCACAGAACAAGCCACAGACAGGAAAAAGCCAGGCCTCCGAGGGCGCTTTGCCCTTGGAGGCCCGTTTGCGCAATAAGGCAGGTTCTCCCGGTTAACTTGCCGCACTTTCCTGCTTTGTCTGTTTTTTTCCGGCGGCGATCTCTGCCTTCATTTCCCGGATCAGTTCTGCCAGCTTTTTCTCACACTCGTCTTCCGTTTTCGCGTAGACATTCCGGGCCATGCGCTTTCCATCGACGATGGGGGAGTAGCGGCCCTCCCAGAGGTGGTCGTTGATCTGGCTGACACAGCCGGTGCCCGGTTTGCGGCGCTGACCCTTGTAGGGCTGGAAGGTAGAGGGCGGCGGGTTTCTTGGCGCCGTATCAACCTCTTGGGCGGCCTCGCTTTTGATGATCCCACGGTCGATCTTGGCTGCGGCAGTCCGCTGCATCTCATCGGTCACATGGGCATAGATATTCAGCGTGGTGCTGCTGGACACATGGCCGATGATGGTCGAAAGGGTCTTCACATCCATGCCGTGCTCCAGGGAAGCGGTGGCGAAAGTATGCCGCAGATCGTGGAATCGAAGTCTCTTGCAGCTGGCCCGTTTCAGCACAGTGGACAGCCGCTTTCGCACTGCCGCGGGGTCCATGGGGGAGTCCTCCTTGACTGGCGAGGGGAACATCCAACGGGAGATTGAAGTGGTCCGGTAGGATTTGAGTACATTCAGGACTGGGGGAGGGAGGAGCACCGTCCTCCGGCCTGCCGTGGTTTTGGGAGGGGATACCACCAGTTTCCCTCGCACCCGGTGAACCTGTCGTTCCACTTGGAGCGCCCCTGTTTTAAGATTCAGGTCATTCCACTGGAGGGCGCAGATCTCGCCCCGGCGCAGGCCAGTGGATAACTCTAAGAGCAGAAGCTCATAGCAGCTATCCTCTCTGGCTTGGATCAGTAACCGCTGAATTTCCTCCGGCATCAGGACCTTCATTTCTCTGGGTTTGGCAGAGGGAAGCTTACATCCGTCTGAAGGATTTCGGAAAATCAGGTTTTCTTCCACGGCCTTATCCAGGGCGGCGTGGAGGGTGGTGTGGATGCCCCGGACAGTCTGATCTGAAAGTCCTTCGCCGTA
>OGHO01003424.1_pt1 | contig 10526 bp, 9 predicted proteins | sample 1571421 | NCBI WGS metagenome assembly OGHO01 (sample SAMEA2581937, study PRJEB24529) | metagenome | biome: Human gut stool | place: China | collected 2011
ACATAGAAAGAGTGCGCAGCGCAGCCTGGGCTCCCTTGGGGTTGGAGTTATAGGCATCGTCGATGACGGTATAGTTGCTTCCGCCCCGGATCAACTGCATCCGATGGGGCACCGGTTCCAGACGGCGCACGGCCGGCTGGAGTTCCTCCAGGAAAATGCCCAGCTTATGACATACGGCGATGGCGGCGGTGATATTCTGCACATTGTGCTCACCCAGCAGCCGGGTCTTATAGCGGAAACTCTCTCCGTCGGGAGCGGAGACGGTAAACTCGGTACCACTTGGGGTGACGGTGATATCGCTGGCTTTGTAGTCCCTCTCCCCTTCCAGGCCGTAGCGGACCACATTGCTTCCCACTTTCCGGGTGGCGATATATTCGTTGTCCTCATTCAAAAAGCACAGTCCATCGGCTGGAATGGCATCATACAGCTCAAACTTGGTGTCGATGATGGTGTCCACCGTGCCGAAGCTTTCCAGATGCTGCTCCCCGATGGCCGTGATGATACCATAGCGGGGATGAACCAAGTCGCAGATCTCCTTGATATCCCCCTTGTGCCGGGCGCCCATCTCACAGAGAAAGATCTGATGGGTGGGCGAAAGCATCTCCCGCACGGTGCGCACCACGCCCAGGGTGGTGTTATAATTGCCCGGGGTCATGAGCACATGGTACTTGGTGGAAAGAAGGGTGTTGAGAAAATACTTGGTGCTGGTTTTGCCAAAGCTTCCGGTGACGCCTATCACGGTGAGATCGGGCATGCTCTGAAGCTTTTTCCGGGCATCCTCCACATAATAGCGGGCCACCATTTTTTCCACAGGGGTGTTGATGAAGTTGGCCAACAGCACCACCAGAGGTGTACACAACAGCACCACTCCGAAAATGGCCATGCCATAGGGCAGGAGCAGGCCGGGAATCAGGGCCAGCACATAGAGCACCGCCGAAGTTCCCAGCAGCCGCTTGACCCGGGCGGTATACACCAGCGGCTTTTTGGCCTTCTTTGGCCGGTTGAGCACGCAGTACCCTAAGAGCATCACCCCATAATAAGCGCCCCGATCGGCTCTCCCCTGGTTCAGAATCCAGGGAAGCAGCAAAAGCAGGCTTTCCAGCCGGCGCAAGCTGAAAATGCTTTTGGTATTTTTCTGCAAATAATGCCGGTACTGGCCGAACTGATAGGAGCACAGCTGGAGCATATGGACGAAATACACCGCCCCCGCTCCGGCTGCGACCAAGGCCAACACCGCCATGAAAATGGTTTCCAAAATAGTCATACACTCTCTCCGAATCTTATGCTGAAGTCATGGTATTTATCTTAGATATCGATCCCCAGGAACTTTTTCACCACAAGGCCGATGACAAAGCTGATGGCTGCCACCGACAGACTGATGGCCGCCATCTCCCCGAACCGGCGCAGGAATGGCAGGGATTTGGCCACCGAAATGTAGTAGTTAAAGGCCAGAATGATCACAATGACGCTGCAAAGCATGGTCAAAAGGGCCGGGAGATACATTCCCGTGGGGAAAAGCAGGAAGGGCAGCACCAGAATGGCCACCGTCACCAGATAGGCTGCGCCGGTATACAGACTGGAGCGGAAAGCGTCGTCGCTGCCCTCGGCCCGCTGGGCCAGATAGTTGCTGGCCGCCATAGAAAATGTGGCCGACACCCCGGTGATGATCCCGGAAAGGGCCACCAGACGGGTGTTCATCAAGGCAAAGGTCATACCGGCAATGGTGCCGGTGAGTTCCACCAAAGCGTCGTTAAGCCCCAGCACCATACTGCCCACATACTGAAGCCGCTCTTCGTCCAGCATTTCCAGAAGCTCCTGCTCGTGCTTTTCCTCCTCCTGGGAGATGGTCTCGGCCTGGGGGATCTGCTCCATCACCTGGGCATATTTCCGGGTGGCGGCGTTTTCCCCCTTTTCCATCTTTTTCAATACAAAGGTAAAACCCAGAATGCGGCTGAGCAGCAAATAGAAAAAGGCCTTTTTTCGGTTGGGTGCCACTTCCCTGCCGCTGTAAGACCGCCAGATCTTCTCATGCTCCCGCTCCTGATGGGCGATGTTGCGAAGGATCTCCTGGTTCCGGGGATTTTTCTCCCGGGCGGCAATGCCCTCATAGATCAGGCTTTCGGTGAGCTCATTGCGCTGGCTCTCCCACAAAAATTTCTCCGCTTCCGGAGAAAGAGCCGTCTTTTCCATCTTCCATTCTCTCCTTTTCTTCCCCTACAAAAAAGCGTCCAGCACAGCGGAAAACTGAGGCCAGTTGTCCAGGAACGGAAAATGCCCCCCGTTCTTGATGACGGCCAGACCGCTCTCCGGCAGTTTTTCCTCCATGATCTTTCCATCCCGCAAAGGGGTGGCCGTGTCGTTTTCCCCCCAGATAAGCAGGGTGTTCTGTCGCACCTTGGGCATCAGGGGCGTCAGATCCAGATTGACCAGGTTGACCAGGGTCTTCTTCATCACCGGAGAGGCGTTGCGGTAGTCCTCACTGCCCCGGTTGCGGCTCATATTCTGATATAGCGGACCAAAGATCAATTTGAGCACCGGCATATTTGCCAGCTTCCGGGCCAGCTTATAGGAATAGACCTTCACATAATAGCTGGCCGGGCGGACAGGAGGCACTCCTGCGGCGTCCATCAGCACCACCTTTTTGCAGCGAAGGGGGCAATTCTCCTGGCTGAGCAAGTGAAGAATGATCCGGCCGCCGCTGCTGTGGCCCATAAAGATGCACTCCTCCACTTTGACAGCCTGGCAGAAATCCAGCACAAAAGCCCCGTAATCCTCCAGCGTCATGGCCTGGGACGGCTCCGGGGTCTTGCCGCTGCCCGGCATCTGGGGAACCAGCACCCGGTAGCGCGCCGAAAGTTTATCCACAATCCGTCGGTAGGCTTCGATGGGGGCGGCCCAGCCGTGGAGCAGCAGCACCACCGGCCCTTCCCCCTGGTCGATATAATCCACCGACAGACCTTTCACATCAATGGTCACCTTGTCACCTCATTTGCAGGCGGGCACGATCTCGATCCAGTAACCGTCCGGGTCCTGAATAAAGTAAATGCCCATCTGGGGATTTTCAAAACAGATGCAGCCCATTTTTGCATGCTTGTCATGGGCCTTCTGGTAATCGCTGACAGTGAGGGCCAGGTGGAACTCCTCATCCCCCAGGTCATAGGGCGCGGTCCGGTCCCGCAGGGCGGTGAGCTCCAGCAGGAAACCGCTTTTTTCCGGGTCTCCCAGATAGACGATGCGGAAGGCGCCGTCGGGAGCATTTTTCTCCTCCACCGGCTCCAGTTCCAACGCTTCTTTATAAAAAGCCAGGGATTTTTCCATATCCAGTACATTGAAATTGAAATGGGCAAACCGATAATCCATGCTTTTTCTCCTCTCATGGCATTTGGTGCTTTTATCATACCATTTTTGCCCCCCTGGTTCAATGTGATATTTGTCTTTGCCCCTTTTCTCCGGCGTCAAAATATGATAGGATAGAAGAAATTCCGGGCATTTGCCCAAAAAGGAGTCGTGTCATGCCATTTGATCTCACTTTCGACAGCGGCCTGATCATCCTCATCGCCGCCTTCGACCTGTTTTTGCTCATCCGCTTCTTCCAGTTCCGCCGGCAGATCAAAGTGCGGGGCATGGTGCCCGGCCGGCTGATCATGCTGGGGATCGTATGCGCCGTGGTGGTCATCCAGGCCTGCCGGGGCGCTTTCACCCAGTACACCCTGGCCTTTAATATCTGCACTGTGCTGGCCGTGCTGCTGGTGGCCATCACCCCTTCCGGCCTTTCCAAAGAGGGGATCTTCTGCAATGTGATGCCCACCCCCTGGAGCAAGATCTTCTATTATGACATTGAGGAATATTCCGAAAAGAAAGTGCGGCTGCGTGCCCATCTGGCCGCCAGCGAACGGAACCTGGTGTTCCCCAAAGAACAGAAAGAGCTGGTGATCGCCCATCTGAAAAGCCAGAAAGTGCTCTCTTTTGAAGAGTATAAGGCCCTGCGCAATTCCCGCAAATCTTAACCCGTTTTTCTTGACAATGCCCCGCTGTGGGTGTATGATAGCTACAAACTCCATCGCAGAAACCGAAGAGTAGGAAGAGTACGCAAGTCTGAAAGCCCACAGAGAGCCGCCAGATGGTGAAAAGGCGGAGACCGGATGCTTGCCGAATGGACCTATGAGGGCAGACCGAAACGCCTTCGGGCGGAGTAGTGGCTGACGGCGGCTCGAGTCGTTATTCGCAGAGCACATATGTTTGTATGTGAAAAAAGTGGGCTCTATGAGCCAATCTGGGTGGCACCGCAGGACATTCGCTCCTGTCCCTGTTTTGATACAGGGACAGGAGCTTTTTTGTTGCTCTCTCCATCTCGGCGCGATGAAAAAATGAAAGGAGTATCATGATGAACACCATTCCATCCCGCATTCTGCTTTCTCTTTCGGAGATTCCCGATTACTGGTATAACCTTCGCGCCGACCTGCCTCCCCATGCGCCTCTGCTTTCCCCGGACACCCGTGAACCGGTGAGCCAGGACCAGCTGGAAGAACTGTTCTCCCAGCAGGCCGCCGCCCAGGAGCTGGATTTCAAGACCCCCGTCTTTTCCATTCCCGGCCCGGTGATGGACTATTACCGCACCTTCCGTCCCTCCCCTCTCATCCGGGCCTACGAACTGGAAAAGGCCCTGGACACTCCCGCCCGCATCTATTGCAAATTTGAAGGAAACAATCTAAGCGGCAGCCATAAACTCAACTCCGCCGCAGCCCAGGCCTATTATGCCAAGGCTCAGGGGCTCCACAGTCTGACCACCGAAACCGGCGCCGGTCAATGGGGCACTGCCCTGGCCATGGCCTGCGCCCATTTCGACCTTTCCCTCACCGTCTTTATGGTGGACTCCAGCGCCCGGCAGAAACCCCAGCGAAAAACCCTGATGGAAGTGTTTGGAGCCAGAGTGGTAGAAAGCCCCAGCCTGGAAACCCAGGTGGGACGGCGCATCCGGGAGGAATTTCCCGGTACCGGCGGCAGTCTGGGTTGCGCCATCAGCGAAGCGGTGGAAATGACCCGTACTTCTTCCCATTGCCGCTATGCCCTGGGCAGCGTTTTGGATCAGGTGCTTCTCCACCAGTCCATTCTGGGGCTGGAATGCCGCACGGCCATGGAGCAGATCGGAGAAACCCCGGATCTGGTGGTGGGCTGTGCCGGCGGCGGCTCCAATCTGGGCGGCATCATGGCAGGGTTTCTCCCTCAACGCATCCAGGGACAATCCTCTGTCCGCTTCCTGGCCGCCGAACCGACCGCCTGTCCCAGCCTGACCCGGGGCCGCTACGACTACGATTACTGCGATGCTGGCAAACAAACCCCTCTGGCCAAAATGTACACCCTGGGCTGTGACTTCATGCCCTCTCCCATTCATGCAGGCGGTCTGCGTTACCACGGCATGAGTCCCCTCATCAGCCAGCTGTACCACCTAGGATATATCGACGAAGCCCGGGCCTTTACCCAAAAGGAGATCTTCCAGGCCGCCGTGACCTTTGCCCGCTGCCAGGGCATCCTGCCGGCCCCCGAATCGGCCCACGCCCTGTGCGCCGTCATACAGGAGGCGGAAAAATGCCGGGAAGAAGGAAAAAGCCAGGTCATCCTGTGCCATCTCACCGGCACCGGCTATTTTGATCTCAATGCCTATCACCGTTTTCTCCAAGGAGAGATGGAGGAATCGACTTCCCAGCAAACACATTTCCAAAAATAAGCTATCATCCTTTTCTATCAATGTCTTTGATATTATCAATAGAAACGATTGGAATTCCCCCTCTATTTGCTCTAAAATTGTTTTGATTGAGGAATTTTACCCCTTTTCAAGTGATTTGATGAAAGATGGGAGATACAAGAATGAACCGCGAACACATTAAAGACCTGCCCGCTGTGTTTGATGAATTCAACGAACAGCGGAAAAAATCCTTTGTCACCGCCATGGAGATGAAGCAGAAGGGCGTTCCCTTTGTGGGCGTGTTCTGCACCTATCTGCCCCAGGAGCTGCCCATGGCCATGGGCGCCACTGTGGTGGGCCTGTGCTCCATGTCCGGCGAAACCATCCCCGAAGCCGAAAAGGACCTGCCCCGCAACCTGTGCCCCCTGGTCAAGTCCAGCTACGGCTTTGCCAAAACCGACAAGTGCCCCTTCTTCTATTTTTCCGACCTGATCGTGGGCGAAACCACCTGCGACGGCAAAAAGAAGATGTATGAAATGCTGGGCGAATTCAAGCCCGTCTATGTGATGGAGCTGCCCAACAGCCAGAGCCCGGAAGCTCTGGAGCTGTGGAAAAAGGAAGTTATCAAGTTTAAGGAGAAGCTGGAGAGCCACTTCGGCGTCACCATCACCGATGAAGATGTGCGCAAGGCCATCAAGCTGAAAAATGAAGAGCGCCAGGCTCTGAAGGACTTTTACAGCCTGATGAAGCTCAATCCCGCTCCTATGCTGGGCGGCGATATGTACAAGGTCCTCTATGGCTCCACCTTCAAATTTGACAAAGAAGCGCTGATCCAGGAGGTCAAGGCTCTGACCCAGAAGATCAAGGACACCTATGACGACGGCACCCCCGACTGCCCCAAGCAGAAGTTCGCCGGCCGTCCCCGGATCATGGTCACCGGCAGCCCCATCGGCGGCGCCAGCGAAAAGGTCATCAAGGGCCTGGAAGACAACGGCGCCCAGGTGGTGGTGTTCGAAAACTGCAGCGGCGCCAAATCGGTGGATGAAATGGTGGACGAACAGAACCCCGATATCTACGATGCTCTGGCCCGCCGGTATCTGAACATCGGCTGCTCCTGTATGACTCCTGATACCAACCGCTTCAAGCTGATGGATCGTCTCATCGACGAATACCAGGTGGATGCTGTGGTGGAAGTGGTGCTCCAGGCCTGCCACACCTACAATGTGGAAAGCTTCCTCATCAAGCGCTTTGTCACCGAAGAGAAAAAGAAGCCCTACATCGCTTTGGAAACCGACTACTCCACCTCCGATGCCGGACAGATCAGCACCCGTCTGGCCGCCTTCCTGGAGATGCTTTAAGCCATGGCTCGTCTCAGTCTGGGTATCGACTGCGGCTCCACCACCACAAAGGGAGCCCTGTTCGATGGAGAAACTGTGGTAAAAACAATTCTACTTCCCACCGCTGCCCGTCCCCGGGAGCGGATGGGACAGATCTATGACGCCTTATATTCTCCGGAAGTGGAATATGTGGTCACCACCGGCTACGGCCGGGAATTGCTGCCCCAGGCCCACAAGCGTGTCACCGAAATCACCTGTCATGCCAAAGGGGCGGCTTATCTGTGCCCTGGCATTTCCGGTGTGGTGGACATCGGCGGCCAGGACAGCAAAGCAATTTTGCTGGATCGGGACGGCAATGTGGCCGATTTCGTCATGAACGACAAATGCGCCGCCGGAACCGGCCGCTTTGTGGAAATGATGGGCCGGATTCTGGATTGCCCTCTGGACGAGATCGATGCATTTACCAAGGACGCCAAACCGGTGGATATCACCAGCATGTGCACTGTCTTTGCCGAAAGTGAGATCATCAGCCTGCTGGCCCAAGGCCGGGCACGAGGCGATATCGCCCTGGGAGTCATCCGTTCCATCTGCCAGCGCACCGCTTTGTTTGCCCAAAAGCTGCGGCCGGAGGGGGATTTATTTTTCAGCGGCGGCCTGGCCCGCTTCGAAGTGTTCCGCAAAACACTGGAAAGCTATATCGACTGGCCTGTGCACACCCATCCCCGTTCCCAAATGGCCGGCGCCATCGGCGCTGCCATCATCGGCTGGCAAAAAATCCGATAAAACCTTCTGCCCCAGACGCCCCAGGCGTTTGGGGCATTTTTCTTTTTTCAAAAGTTTGTTTGCTTTTTTGTCCACAGGAGTTATACACAGGGTGTTGATAACCCCTGTGTATAACTTTTTGTAACTGTGGTTTTCTTTTTTCTCCATGCTCTCTTTCCCTGCCAAAAAACAGAGCAAAAAATTGTGCGATATTTTATAGTGAAATCCCTAATTTCCCCCTGTCACTGGGGGAGAAACCTATGGTATACTATACTCATATCCATGATTTCCCGGAGGTGTCCGGGGACTTCCGAAAGGAGAGAACAAAGGAAAATGAACCAAGCGCTGAAAGAAAAGCTGTCCGCCATCCTGGGGATGAATCTGAAAAAGGATTACACCTCGGTGTCCTATGCCATCATGCGCCATGGAGAGATCCTGGCCGCCGATTCCCTGGGCACCCAAGGAGGCGAAGAGAAAAAGCCTGCCGATACAAACTGCACCTACAATGTGGCCTCGGTGTCCAAGATCTATTGCACTGTTGCCGTGATGCAGCTGGTGGAACAGGGCAAGCTGAACCTGGATGAGCCCATCATCACCTATCTGCCCCGGTTCAAGATGCTGGACGACCGGTACCGTCAGATCACCCTGCGCCATTGCCTTAGCCACAGCAGCGGCCTGCCGGGCACCCAGTGGAAGCATTTTTCCGCCTCCGATGTGAGCCACGACACCTACTACGAAGAAGTGTATGACTACATGGCCCACAGCTATCTGAAAGCCGCCCCTGGCGAATATTCCGTCTATTGCAACGACGGCTTCACTTTGGCAGAAATGGCCGTGGCCGCCGTTTCCGGCATGAGCTACGCCCAATACTGCAAAGATCATATCACCGACCCCATCGGCGCCCCCTCCAGCCGCCTCTCCCCTGTGCGCAACACGGAGTATCCCCTGGTGCAGGAAGGCAAGAAACCCCATGAACTGCTGTTCATCCAGGGCGGCGCCGGTTATACCACTACGATGAGCGATCTGTGCCTGTTCGGCAATCAGTTCCTCACAGATTCCAGCATTCTCACCAAAGAGAGCAAAGGGGAAATGGCCAAGCATCAAGGGGTTTCCTTCCTCCCTGGCGATACCCGCAGCACCGGTTTCGGCCTGGGCTGGGACAATGTGGACATGAAGGACAAGGACTACGATCTGGGAGAAGGCGTGCTGCAAAAAGGCGGCAACAGCTTCCAGTTTACCACCCAGTTTATCATCATCCCCAAATACGATGCCGTTCTGGCCATTTCGGAAACCCACGACTGCGGCATCGATGTGCCGGAGACCATCCTGCGGCTGTTTGCCACTGCTATGCTGGAGACCGAAGGGGTCAACATCTACACCCAGTATCAGCCGGTACCTCAGGAGCTGAAAGAGCAGTTTGAAGGTACTTATCTGGTGCCCAGCGCCGTGCTCAACGCCCATTTCTATGGGGCCGTGCTCAATGTGACCCGGGACAGCACCCGTGGGGACAGCGAGGGCATCCACAAAAACCTGAAATGGAACGGTAAGGTTTTCGAAGGGGAAAACGACACCCGCATCTCCTTCCAGGAACACGAAGGCCAGAAATTCATGATCCTGGATCTGCGGAGCAAGGTGGCTCCCTTTGCCATGCAGGCTCCCCGGAATCTGCCTCCCGTCAGCCAGGCCTGGAAAGATCGGATAGGCAAAAAATATGTGCTGTGCAGCACCTCTCCCTGGGATCTGATCCCCTGTGAACTGATGACCGGCTTTATCATCAACCCCCTGCCGGATCACGAGGGAATCCTGGTGGCCTCTTGCTCGGGACGCAGCGACAGCGGCGTGTATGGCCTCTTTGAAGGCTCCTTCACCCCGGTGGACGATCAGAAGGGCACCGGCTTCCTGCGCACTCCGGCCAACGGCAGCCGGGACCTGATCACTCCCTGCTTTGAGATGAAGGATGGCGCCGAGCACTGCGTCATGGCCTCCTACACCTTCCGGGACGCAGAGAGCCTTCCGGAATACCAGGGCGAATGCTTTACCGGCGCTTACGATCCCCACACCCTGAACAGAGTCTACCGGTTTGACAAAACACTGGAGACACTGCCGGAAGTTCCGGAAAATCACCGTTTGATAGTTCTGGACGAGGATATGGTCACCTGCTATGACAGCCTGATGGGCGGCGAATACAAAAAGCAGGACAAGGGCTATCTGATCCTGGTCTGATTTTTCCCGCAACCTTTCAAAAGGGCCGCTGAAAGCGGCCCTTTTTCTTGTGTTTTCCTATGAAACATACTATAATACCTAAAAAGCCTTGTGGAGGAGATCCCTATGTCCGTAGAATCAGCCCGGGCTCATCTGGCCCAGTTTGGAAAAGATAATGCCATCCTGTTTTTTCAAGAGTCCAGCGCCACTGTGGAGCTGGCCGCCCACGCCCTGCACACCCAGCCAGGCCGCATTGCCAAAACCCTGTCCTTCCTCGCCGAAGACGGTCCCATCCTCATCGTATGTGCCGGTGATGCCCGCATCGATAACTGGCGCTATAAAGACCTGTTTCATCAAAAAGCCAAAATGCTCACCCCCCAGCAGGTGGAGGAATACACCACCCATCCGGTGGGCGGCGTCTGTCCTTTTGGGGTGCCGGAGGATGTAAAGATCTATCTGGATGAATCACTGAAACGGTTTGACATTGTCTATCCCGCCTGCGGCAGCGGCAACTCTGCCATTCCCCTCACCTGTGAGGAACT
>OGHO01003428.1_pt1 | contig 10517 bp, 10 predicted proteins | sample 1571421 | NCBI WGS metagenome assembly OGHO01 (sample SAMEA2581937, study PRJEB24529) | metagenome | biome: Human gut stool | place: China | collected 2011
GGCGACCACCGAGATCTACACTCTTTCCCTACACGACGCTCTTCCGATCTCCTGGAAGTATGGGGCGCTGGCTGCCTGCGCCGCTTTATTGATCGCCGCGTATCCCATTTATCACACACTCTCCCCCACACTTCATCCTGTGTTGGATGGTGGTCAGGGCGGATATGGCACCTATGAGATAGCCAACGAGGATGCCTATGGCGAAATCGGGACGGAGCTGCCCCGGCTTAACATCTGGGATACCCAGGCACCATCCCAAGCCAGCGCGCACAGCTACGCCGCTGGAGAGGGGGTAAACCGAGAGGTTACTCAGTCCGACTTGGAGACCCTGCTGGGCGGCTTTATTCCCCAGGTATTGGGGTGGGAGGGGTTTGACCAGCTCTCCGGTATGTTAGCCTTCGGACCGGGGCACGGCGACCCCTTGGACACGCTGTTTTATGGTCACTTCTATGCCGACTGCGACTGGGGTAAGCTGACCCTAATGGTAGGAGGTCTAGGCACCAAGGTCTCTCCTGATGCCATTGGCCGCCCGGAGGGCTATCCGGGGGATGCCCTCACAGTCATCGAGGGTATCGAGGTCTTGGCAGCCCGATTCACCGATCTGGACGGCACAAACTATGGAGAGGTGTCCTTTACCACTAGGGACGGTTACAGCGTTTTTTACGCGGTAAACACTCCATCCCCGGAGCAGACGGAGGAACTTCTCGCCCGGCTGGTTCAGCTTGCGGTGTTGGAGGACGGCCTATCCCCTGAGGCTCTGGCCCCCGACCCTGACGCCTATGCCCAGGGCAGAGGAGAAACCGACCCCATGGAATCCAAAGACGCGGCCGCGCCGCCTCCTCTAGCCGGGGTATCTGCCTGGCAGAGTCAGCCTTGGTTCGGTGGATACTATTATGACAATGACACTGGCCGGTACGTCATCGTGCAGGTAGAGGGTCTGCCGCTCCCTGACCTGGACTTCGGAAACGCCGTCTTTGTCCCTGGAAAATATTCTTACACCTGCCTCAGCGGGCTGATAGACCAGCTCAACGAGCTTGTCCGTACCGACCCAGTGTGCAAGGCTGTCATGTCTGGCTGGTGGATCAATGAGATTGACAACCGCATCGACCTGACCATCACAGAGGAAGATCCCCATCTGCTGGCCATTCTGGCCCGGCTGGACCCGGAGGGGGACGCTATCCAGGTCTCTCTGGGCGGTTTTGCTGCTACAGACGAGGATGTGTCCGTGTCCTATCAGGTCCTTCCCAGCGACCTTCCAGGCAGCCTACGAGACGGAGATCCGGCAGGCTGCCCCACTTCGGAGGAACCAATGGCCATCGAACCTACCGAGCCACAGGACGGTGGGGAAGTCAGTCAGCCGGCCCGTGAGGATTTAGCGCAGGAGCCCTTCTGTAATCAGACTGCCTCCTCCTACTCCGGCAGCATACCTTCAGGCGCACGGGCGGCGAATACCGGGTCCTATGAGCCCCAGGCTTGACAATCCCTTTCGGGCGAGATACCATGAATACAGCTTATGAGAAAAGGAGCGTGTCGATATGGACGCCCAACAGTGTATTTTGACCCGGCGCAGCGTGCGCCAGTTTGCTGACCGGCCGGTCAGCCGCGAGCTGCTGGAGAAAGTCGTTTCTCTGGCCTCCTATGCCCCAAGCTGGAAAAACACTCAGATCAGCCGCTATATCGCCATCGAGGATCCGGCCACACGGGAAACCATCGCTTCGGAGTACTGTCTGCCAGGGGCTAACAACCCCACCATCATCCGTGCTTGTCCCCTGCTTGTGGCCCAAACCTTCGTGAAGGCACGCAGCGGCTATGAGCGGGACGGCAGCTTTACCACAGACCGAGAGGCCGGTTGGCAGTATTACGACTGCGGTATCGCAGCCCAGACCTTCTGCTTGGCCGCTCATGAATTAGGGCTAGGTACCGTCATCATGGGAATCTTTGACCGGAAGAGGCTTCAAGCCTATCTAGAGGTGCCAGAGGAGCAAGAGCTGATGGCCCTCATCGCGGTCGGCTGGCCAGGAGGGGCCGAGCTGACTGCTCCAAAGCGGAAGGACGTAGACATTCTGCTCTCCTATCGATAAATTGAGACAAAAAGCTCCCCAGTGCTAATTTAGCACCGGGGAGCTTTTTTTACCGTCTGCGATTTCCCAGGAAACGAAGGAGATATAAAAACAGGTTCAGGAAATCCAGATAAAGCTGCAAAGCGGAGAAGATAGACGCCTTGGCCAGCATGTCGGGATAGCTGGCATAATATTGATAGAAAGCCTTGATCTTCTGCGTGTCATAGGCGGTATAGGCCAGGAACACCGCGATGCCGAACAGGCAGGCCACCCGGTCGAACATTACCAGTCCGGGGATAAACATGGATAAAAGGCCAAAGGCGATGAGGAAAAGCAGCCCAAAAAACAGAAACGGCCGCAAATTGGACATGTCCCTGCGTGTCAAAAAGCCGTAGGCAGACAGGGCGCCAAAATAAAGCCCCGTGAGCAGGAAACTCCAAATGACTGACTCTATCTCATAGACAAACAGGTAGATGGACAGTGTAAAACCAAACAGGACGGAGAACAGAACGAATATCAGAACAGCCGTGCTGACCCGCATCCGCTCGATCCTTCGAGCCATGGTAAAAGATAAAATCATTGTAGCCACCAGAGCCAGCAGATGGAGATAGGGGACAGAAACCAAAGCATAGATGGTGAAATAGGACATCCGGCAGGCCAGCGCCGTACCAAAGGTGATTAATAGGCCCAGCATCACCCACAGGAAGGTCTTGGCTGTATACTGACCAAGGGGCTCAACATAACCGCTTGCGTAGCTGCGGTCAAATTCATTGGGATCAAAACTCAATGGAAACACTCCTTTCAGGTCTCATGATCGCTGACATGGAATTGTTTTAAGTTGCCGATCTTGGTGCTGCGGCAATCCAGCTCCTCCATGACCGCCTCCAACGGGATATCCTGTTGGACCATCATAACAGTCAGATGATAGAGAAGATCGGATATCTCCCCCACCGTTTCCTCCTGCCTGCCGTTCTTGGCGGCAATAATGGTTTCCGAACACTCCTCCCCTACTTTTTTCAATATCTTATCCAGGCCCTTTTCTAACAAATAGCAGGTGTAAGAACCCTCTTGCGGTTGCGCTCTCCGGCTCTCTATCACCCGGTATAGCTGGGCCAAAGTATCATTCATCCTTATCGCTCCCATCCTAGGACAGTTTTCCCTCATTGAAAAAGGATACACTGTGTTTTTATTATATCTCGATTTCCCGGAAAAAGCAACTGTGTGCTCCGGTGTGGCAGGTAGGTCCATCTGGAATGCAGAGGTAGAGCAGGGTATCGGTGTCACAGTCTGTCATAATGCGCTTCACATGGAGAAAGTTGCCGGAAGTGCTCCCCTTGTTCCAGAGCTCCTGCCGACTTCGGCTCCAGAACCAAGCCGTCCCCGTTTCCAATGTCAGCTCCACCGCTTTTCTATTCGTGAAACCCAGCATCAGGACATCCTTGGTGTCCACATGCTGAATAATCACCGGAATCAGCTCTGACTTTTGAAAAAGGAGGTCTAAATCAAACATATCCATCACCTCACCGGGATATTCTTGCCCCGGAGAAAATCCTTGACCTGGGGCACCGTCAGCTCGCCAAAATGAAACAGGGAAGCCGCCAGGGCTGCATCGCAGCCTGTTTCCTGGAAAACCTGAGCAAAATGCTCCAGAGTGCCGCAGCCGCCGGAGGCGATCACCGGGATCGATACCGCCTGAGTGACCGCACGGGTCATTTCCAGGTCAAAGCCGGCCTTGGTGCCGTCCGCATCCATGGATGTAAGGAGGATCTCCCCCGCGCCCAGAGCTTCCCCCTGTTGAGCCCACTCCACAGCGTCCAGGCCAGTCGGAGTCCGGCCTCCGGCGGTGACCACCTCAAAGGTGCCGTCGGTCCGCTTGCGGGCATCGATGGCCAAAACGACACATTGGGAGCCAAAGCGTTCCGCGGCTCTGGAAATCAGAGTCGGGTCCTGAACCGCAGCCGAATTCACAGATATCTTATCCGCTCCCGCCCGGAGCAGACGCTGGAAATCCTCCAGCGTGCGGATCCCGCCGCCAACGGTCAGCGGAACAAAGACCTGGCTGGCTGTGCGCTCCACCACATCAGCCACCGTATCCCTTTTGTCGCTGGTGGCAGTGATGTCCAAAAAGACGATCTCGTCCGCCCCCTGATTCGAGTAAAATTTGGCCAGCGCCACCGGATCGCCCGCATCCCGGATGTTGACAAAGTTGACTCCCTTCACCACCCGTCCGGCACGGACATCGAGGCAGGGAATGATTCGTTTGGCTAACATGACAGTCCCTCCAAAAATCGATTGATGGCCCTCTGGTCGTTCAGAACCACCGTCTTGTGGGGATACCGCAAGGCAACCGCTCTATAAAAAGCTCGGTTCCGCCCCTTCCACAGCAGCCAGGCAAGGAATTCCGGGTCCAACTTTTCCAGGCAACCTTCCGCCATATCCTCCCGAGTGCGGCCGTGGTAGATAACATATCTTTTGACCGCCCTTACCAGACAGGAAAAGCGGTTCAAAAGTAGGATTATAACACAGTCCGCCTCTTCCAGTCTTCGTTCTTGGAGAAAGGCACTATAATTTCCATCTATAACCCAGCTCTCTTGGGACATAAACTGTTCCACCTGGGACAGGGCTTCTCCCCTGTCCCGTTCTATCCATCCAGCCTCAAACTGCACCTGGTCCAGATGAAGGACAGGACAGCCGTACCGCTTCCCCAACTCCCGGGATAACGTGGACTTTCCGGCCCCGCTGTATCCCAGGACCGCGATCTTCATTCCTGTGTGCCTCCGTCCGCCACCGCCCGCGCCAGATCAATCGTTCCGGCGTAGTACGCCTTGCCAATGATAGCGCCGTACAGTCCCATGGCGGCTAGTACACGGATATCTCCGTTATTCGATACGCCGCCGGAGGCCAAGATATGGCAACCGACGGTCCTCTGCAGCTCCTCCAGTCTTCCAAAGTTGGGGCCGGACAGAGTCCCATCTGTCTCAATATCTGTAAAGATGATCGTCCTTACACCGAGCTTCTCCATGGACCGCGCAAATTCCAGGTAATCCAGGCCAGAGTCCTCTACCCAGCCGGCGGTCTTGACCCGTCCGTCTTTGGTATCGACGCCCACCGCGATCTTATCTCCCCATCGTTTCACAGCGTCGGATACCAGTTGGGGATGGGTGACAGCGGCGGAACCGATGACGGCCCGAGATACGCCCAGGTCAAAGACCTCCTCCAGATCCGACATAGAGCGGATTCCCCCGCCCAGTTCGACATGAAGCCCCACATCTGACACCGCTTGGACGATCTCTCCATTTTTTCTGGTTCCATCTCTGGCTCCATCCAAATCCACAATATGGACCCAGCGAGTTCCAGCGCGCAAAAAGGCCCGTGCCGTCTCCACCGGATCTCTTGCCACCTGGTGGACTGTATCAAAATCCCCCTTGTAGAGTCGGACAACCTTTCTGTCTTTCAAATCGATGGCGGGAAGTATCTGCATAGGACCGCTCCTCCTTTGATTCAGATAAAAGCGGGACGGGGCCACTCGTCCCGCCCCAGCTTATTTAGCCATTCCCAAACACATAGCCGTAAAAATCATTCTCTATGACCAACGCTGTGCTGTCCAGCTTATATTGTACTAGCTTCTTCATGGCGGACACATAGTCCTCCTGTTCCTCTGCGGTCATGGAGACTCCCGCAGCCGGGGTAAAGGTACTGGTATAGCGGTCATAGAACCCCCGATCTGACCTCCAGCACTTGGAGGAAAAGACCACCAATCCCTCGTTGTCTGACAGAATATCGCTTCCGTCCAGCATCCGTGAGTCGTACTCCAGCCCCAGAAGATTGGACACCGTAGGCAGGATATCCACCTGGCAGCACACCTTATCTACCTCTACAGGCTCCTCCATGCTGGCCGACCACAGGATCAGGGAATTTCTGTATACGTCAAAATTGATGTTGCCCTCCTTCAGATACTCCAGGTCCTCTGAGCTTCCAAAGGATTCACCCGCCAGCTCCTCCAGTGTCGCTACATCGAAGTAAGGGATATGGTCGGGGGCAGCAACAATCAAGGTAGAGTCCAGCTTGCCCGCCTCCTCCAGCCGCTGGATGAGATACTCCAAAGCCCGATCCACTTCAATCACGGTGGCCACATAGTTCTTGGTGGTATCGCTGTAAGGCAACGGGTCCACAAGATCTCTGTACTGATTGGCCACACGGTTGTTGGAGTATGGCATGTGGCCGCTGATGGTCAGATAGTACACATGGAAGGGCGCCTCGCTATTGAGATAGTTGTCGATGCTGGCTTGGATCATATACTTGTCCCGCTGGGGCCACAGCAGCTTGCCGCTTTCGGACAGCTCCAAATTGTCAAAGCCCATGCCGAACTGTCGCCAATCGTAGCCCAGGTTAGGATGAGACTTCTCCCGGTTATACATATTGGAGTTGGGGTGATAGCCCTGGACCAGGTATCCCTCCCGTCCCAACTGCTGGGCCAGGGAGAAGTACAGGTTGGTCCCCAGGTCCCCGGTCCGGGGCAGGGTGGCCGGATTCCCGTTTTTCGGGTATAGTCCTAGCAAGTTCTGACACTCGCCGCCGGAGGTGCTGGTAAAATGGAGGGCGGTATAGAAGTTGTTGAATACAAAGCCCTCGTGGGTCAGCTTATAGAGTGTAGGGGTCAGCTCCGGGTCAATAGCGTAGCCAGAGAAACCTTCCAGTGTCAGGAAAATCACGTTATAGCCCTCGAACATCCCGGTATATTCATTCTTTCTGGTGGGAGTCACGCTGTTGAAATAGTTGGCTAACCACTGGATGTCCTGATTCGTAGCCGTTTCCGCAATTTGGGACAGGTCCACATCCATCACGTTGGGTGATGTGTCGATGACCGGCTCCGGGTCCTCTAGATTCTGGGAGGAGCCGCCCTCTTCCGAGGAGGAACTGCCTCCCAAGTCGCCCAGACCACTAAAGTCCGCATCTAATGTGTTGTCCGCCGGGAAAAAGAGGTGCTTCACATCCAGTCTCAGCGATGTCCACATACCGAGCTGCTCTACCTGGTCATCCATATTGGTGTCCATGCGGTACAGCTGCTTCGGAGTCAAATCCCCCTTCCAGGGCAGATGGACCATACCCAGGCCAAGCAGATGAAAAATTACCGCCCCGGCCAACACTACCCCGGAAAAACGGATATCAAATCGTCCAAAGCCCAGTAGGCGCCCCCCAAAGGCGATGATCAAAATCGCCGGAAGGAAAAGCAGCAAAATGATGGGAATGGAGCGCACTAGGGTAGATACGATCACGTCGGCGTAGTCAATGAGCCGATTTCCCGCCGCCATTTTCACAGCGCTGAACCCATAATAAGTGGTCAAAATCTTTTTTGCGATAATCTCCACCACATAAATCAGAGAAAACAGGAACGCCAGCACTTTGGTGATAATACAGTTGGCCAGCCGAGAGAACGGCAGGGTAAATGCGGCCACAAAAAGGCCTCCCGCCAGGCTGAACACCAGATAAATAGGCAAGTACCCTAAATAATTGCCCATATAAATATGAAGCACCAGCTCCAAATAGAGGATCTGGAGGGGAAAGAACATCACTCGCCCCAAAGTCTGCCCAGAGCCGGACCCTGTTCGGCTAGACCGGCGCTCCTGATAAATGCGTTTACCACTGTAAGGACGGGACATGGGAAATTACCCCCTGGAAATTCAATAGGTTCAGCGGGTTAAACCCGCAAAATTTTGTAAGATAGCCAGCCCGGTCTCTCCGCTCTTTTCCGGGTGGAACTGACAGCCAAAAAAGTTCCCGTTTTGGACGGCGGCAATCACAGGGACCCCATATTGGGACACAGCACTAACCTGGTCTGGATCTGTGTGCTGTGCGGAGAAGGAATGGACAAAATATACATAGCTGCCCTCATCTACCCCTTCAAACAACGGGGATCGATTAGGAAATGTCAGGCTGTTCCAGCCGATATGGGGCAGTTTTTCTTCCGTGGGGATCCTGGCACAGACTCCTTTTATGACACCCAGACCTGGGCAGGGTCTGACCTCCTCTCCCCTGTCCAACAGCAGCTGCATTCCAAGGCAGATCCCCAGCACAGGCTTTTTACGGCCCTGTTTCACCACAGACTGATCCAAGCCTGTGGCCCTTAGTTTGTCTGCCGCATCCGGAAAGGCACCCACTCCAGGCAGGACGATGGCCTGAGCCAGCTCCAACTCGTCCGGGTCTCCGGTAATTTTCGTTTCTATTCCCAGATAGGCAAAGGCGTTGGATACGCTTTTCAGGTTGCCTACACCATAATCTACAACAGCGATATAGCTCATAACTAGTCTCTCTCCCGGCTTACAGCAGCCCCTTAGTGGACACCACCTGATCCCCTTCCACTCTGATGGCCTCTTTGACGGCCAGTCCCAAGGACTTGAACAGCCCTTCTGTGATATGGTGGGCATTGGACCCGTAATGGCACTTCTGGTGCAGTGTCAGCCCACCGTTCATCGCTAAGGCACGCATAAACTCGACCGTCAAACAGGAGTCGTAGCCACCGATCATCCCCTGGGGCATCTCCGCGTCAAAAACCAGGAAGGGCCGGTTAGAAAAATCCAGGGCGGTAAAGCACAGGGCTTCATCCATGGGAACAAAGGCAGCGCCAAAACGCCGGATGCCCGTTTTTTCCCCAAGCGCCTGCTTCAGTGCCTGGCCCAAGACGATCCCCGTGTCCTCTCCCGTGTGGTGTCCATCCACATGAAGGTCGCCCTCTACCTCCAGTTCCAAACCCCAGCCGGCATAGAAGGCCAGGGCGGTGAGCATATGATCAAAAAAGCCGATTCTTGTTTTTATTTCAATTTTTCCGCCTTCTAAGGTCAACTTGACCTGTATATTTGTCTCCTTTGTCACACGGGAAATTTCAGCCGTCCGCACAGCACGACCCCTCCCTCTATGTTCTATTCTGATTGGCTTCTCGGGACTTTGTCCCGGCAGTTTTTTAGTCAAGAAGATTAAGTGTAGTAGCGGATGTCTATCCACTGCGGTTTTACCCCCGCCTGATCTCAGGCTCCCCTTCCTCAAACCTCACACGGATCGAGTTGGCATGGGCGGTAAGCTTTTCTGTCTGGGCCAACGTCATGATCTCAGAAGAAATAGGTGCCAGACTGGACCGGTCAAACTGAATAACACTCATTGTTTTCAAAAAGCTGTCAACGCTCAGTGGGGAGAAGAACCTGGCCGTCCCACTGGTAGGAAGCACATGGTCAGGTCCCGCCAGATAATCACCCAGGGGCTCCGGACTGTAGGCCCCCAGGAATACGGCTCCAGCGTTTTTGACGTGGGGCAGCAGCTCCCGTGGCTGGCAGGTCATGATCTCCAGGTGCTCCGGCGCGATTTCATTGGCCAGCTCCACACACCAGTCCAGATTCGGGCAGACGATGGCGCAGCCGAAATCCCGCAGAGACGCCTCCATGATCTCAGACCGCTCCAGATAGCCGGTCTGGCGGATGATCTCTCGGTCCACGCTTCGAGCTAACTCCATGCTGTCCGTCAACAGTACCGCGGATGCTAGTTTATCATGTTCCGCCTGACTTAGCAAGTCCGCCGCCACATATTTCCCATCGGCTGAACCGTCAGCAATAATCAACACCTCAGAGGGGCCGGCCACCATATCGATATCCAGCGTACCATAGGCCATCCGCTTTGCCGCGGCGACAAAGGCATTGCCAGGGCCCACCAGTTTATCCACCTTGGGAATAAAGCCGGCTCCATAGGTCAAAGCGGCCACAGCCTGGGCCCCACCCACAGCGATAACCCGGTCCACTCCGGCGATCTTGGCAGCAGCCAGAACGCCGTCATTCAGATTATCTGTAGGAGGAGTCACCATAATGATCTCCTCCACACCAGCCACCTTGGCGGGAATGGCGTTCATCAGTACGGAGCTGGGGTAGGCGGCTGTTCCACCGGGAACATAGATTCCAACCCTGGTCAGTCCCCGGACGATCCTCCCAACAGTCCCACCGTCCGGAGAGGTCCACTCCACTGTTTTGGTCAATAATCGCTGATTATAGTCACGGATATTGTCCGCCGCATGTTCCAGGGCAGATATCAACTCCGGCGGGCAGCTCTGATAGGCCTGTTCCAGCCTCTCATTAGGTACCTCATAGGGCATCCGGTGGTCAAACTCCCTGGTATATCGCTCTACTGCCGGCAGGCCTTCTTCCTTTACATTCTCCATAATGGAGGAGACAGCCAGTTCTATCGCTTTGTTCTTTTGGGCAGCCCGGGCCCGCATGGCCTCCAACTGCTCACGCTCTCGCCGTCCATCCGCTTCGATAATAGTAATCATAGCTCTTTCTCCAATCCAGTCTCACATTTGGCAATCAAATCGTTGATCTGACCCTTATAGAGCTTCATACTGGCCGTGTTGATGATAAGGCGGGCGGATACATCAGCCACTGTCTCAATGGGCTCCAGGCCGTTTGCCTTTAAGGTAGC
>OGHO01003429.1_pt1 | contig 10516 bp, 9 predicted proteins | sample 1571421 | NCBI WGS metagenome assembly OGHO01 (sample SAMEA2581937, study PRJEB24529) | metagenome | biome: Human gut stool | place: China | collected 2011
GCCATAGCCGCCAGCCGCCCAGCTTTTTGCAGGCCGCGTCGATGGCCAGCAGCTCGGCATGGTGGAGGGCATTTTTCTCGGTCTCCCGCGTATTGTGGGCCGACGCGATGATCTCGCCGTCCTTCGCGATGACGGCCCCCACCGGTACTTCGCCCAGCGCAGCGGCCTGTTCGGCTTCGGCCAGCGCCGCGCCCATCAGTTCATAATCGGTCATGGTGTTCCCCTTTCTGCCAGGCAGCGGGCCAGCACGGCCCCATTGTTCAGGATATGCAGCAGGATGCCGGGCAGAAGACTTCCCGACCGGTCTGCCGCCCATCCGAAGAGCAGCCCCATCCCCAGCGCGTACGCTTTGGCCCGCAGACTGCCGTGCAGCGCAGCAAACAGCACCGCCTGCCCCAGGATGGCCGCATTCCGCCCCAGCGGACGCAGCAGCCGCAGCGCGGCCCCGCGAAAGACCAGTTCCTCCGCCACCGGCAGCACCAGACAGCTGCGCAGGAGGCCTGCCGCCCCCGCCGGGGCCGCAGCCGACGACGGAAACAGCAGTTCAGACCCCGCTGCCAGTGCAGCCCAGAGCAGCGCCGTCAGACCGAACGTTTTCCAGAACGCGGCCGTTTCCTGTTTTTCTTTCACGCACAGTCCTCCCATCGGCGGACATTGTACCACATCCGCCCCCATTTGCGCAAGCTGCGGAGCTGTTTTGCGAAAATGCGAAGAAATTTTTGCTCAAACAATTGACTTTTTCCCTCTGCATCTGGTATAATTCCCACGACTTTTCTGATGAATTGGTCGTTTTACGGCCACGACCCCCGGAGGTATTGTATTTATGATCCGTATTCTCACCGATTCTGCGTCCGACATCCTGCCCGCCGAAGCCGAGCAGCTGGGCGTGACCGTCATCCCCCTGAACGTCACGCTGGAGGACGGCACCGTCCTGCGGGATGGCGTGGACATGACCCCCTCCGCCTACTATGAGATCCTGGCCGGGTGCCGCAAGCTGCCCACCACCAGCCAGCCCAGTCCGGAACTGTTCGAGAACTTCTTCCTCGAAGCCACTGCCGCCGGGGACGAGGTCATCGGCATCTTCCTGTCCCACGCACTGTCCGGCACCTACCAGTGCGCCAAGCTGGCCGCTGACATGGCCAATGTGGACAACGTCCTCTTTGTGGACAGCGGACACGTCTGCCTGAGCGAAGCCCTGCTCGTCCGCCTGGCCGTCCAGCTGCGGGATTCCGGCAAAACGGCCGGTCAGATCGCCGCCATTCTGGAACACGCCAAGGAGCACCTGCACCTTGTGGCCGCCATCGACGACCTGAAGTACCTGCGCAAGGGCGGCCGCCTGCCTGCTGCCGTAGCCGTTGCAGGCGGGATGCTGGGCATCAAGCCCCTTATCACCATCCAGGACGGCAAGGTCGCTATGGTAGGCAAGGCCCGCGGCCTGCCCGGCGCCTATGTGGCCCTGTTCAAGAAGGTCGAGGAGATGGGCGGCATCACCCCCGCCTTCCCGGCGCTGGCCGGTTACACCGTCTCCCCCCGTGAGGTGACGCCCATCCAGACCTACCTGCGCGATAACCTGCAGCAGGAAGACCTGCTGGTCCGCCAGATCGGCTGTGTCATCGGCACCCACGCCGGCCCCGGCGCTTTCGGCATCGCCTTCTTCGACAAGGCCCTGACGCTGGATCTGTAACCCCCAGACGCAAAAACGAGGAACTGTTTTGTGCAGTTCCTCGTTTTTTGTTTACAGCACCGCGTCTGAAACGAGCTTGCCCAGCAGGAGCACCAGCACCACGAGCATCATGGGGCGGATGAACTTGGCGCCGTTCTTCAGGGCAAAATGCGACCCCAGCAGGTTGCCCACGATGCCGCTGACGGCGCAGGGGATGCCCACTGAGAAGACCACCAGCCCGTTCATCAGGTAGGTGACCAGGCTGGCGTAGTTGCTGGCAAGGTTGAGCACCTTGGCGTTGCCGCCTGCCGTGCGCAGGTCAAAGCCCATCAGGGTGGTAAAGGCGATGATGGCAAAGGTGCCGGTGCCGGGGCCGAAGATGCCATCGTACAGGCCGATACCCAGACCGATGGCCAGAGCCAGCACGGCCTTTTTGGCCGTCAGGGTGCCGTCGTCGCGGTTCTCGTCCGGCAGGTTCCGCCGCCACAGGATGAGCACGGCCGCAATGGGCAGGATGACGAGCATCATAGCCCGCAGCGCCTCATCGCTGAGCAGCAGCACGATGTGGGAGCCAAGGGCACTGCCCACAAAGCTGCCTGCTGCTGCCAGCAGGCCCACTTTGATGTTCATGGCACCCTTTTGGAAAAACTGCGCCGTGGCAAAGGTGGTGCCGCAGGCGGCGCTGAATTTGTTGGTACCGTAGGTGTAGTGGGCCGGGAGCCCCGCAAACAGGTAGGCCGGCAGGCTGATGAGTCCGCCGCCGCCCGCTGCCGAGTCCACAAAGCCCGCAAAGCCGGTCATGCACATCAGGAAGACCAGCATCAGCGGAGAGAGCGTTATACTTTCTGTCATGTTTCCCTCTATTTTTCACGTTGTTGTATATTTTTTCGGTTTTTCACGGTCGGTTCCTCCGGGAGGAGCCGACGGGGCACTGCAAACGGGTCAGTCCAGATACAGCCTGCCCTCGCAGGCCAGGATCTGGTCCAGAATCATCCGGGAGACGCGGGCACCGTAGACCATGGAGGGGTGGTCGTTGTACTCGATGATATCATGGAAATCTTTGTTCATCAGCACAATGACATACTCGCCGTAGGGGGTGTGGACGATGCCGCCGTCGTTGCGGCAGGCGTTCATGCTGCCGCTCTTGCTGGCCACCCAAATGCGTTCCGGTTCGCCGGTCTCCTCGCAGTCCAGATAGAACTGCGGGAAATCGTGGGTCAGCATGGTATTGTAGTGCTGCTGGCGGAAGATGGCCAACATCTCCGCGCTGGCCTCTTTGCTGACGAGGGTGCCCTTTGCCACCTGCGCGAACAGCGCCGCATAATCGCGGGGGGTGGTGGTGCCAAGGTCGCGGTAGCGGTCAAAGTGGAGCGGATTGTGCAGCACCGTGTGGGCAAAGCCCAGCTCCCGGATGCAGGCGTTGATCGTATCCAGCCCCAGATAGTCGATGATCATATTGGTGGCGATGTTGTCCGAGCAGATGATCATCATGGTGGCGGTGTCCTTCACCTTGAGCGCCGCCCCCACGCCCAGCGCCCGCAGCATACCGGAGCCGTCCACGAACTGGCTCTCCTCGTAGGTGATGCGCTCGTCCAGGCTGGCCTTGCCCCGGCTGACCTGCAGATACAGCGCCGCCAGGATGAATGCCTTGATGGTCGAGGCCGTCTCGAATGCTTCATTGGCCCCGATCTCGACCGTGCGGCCCTGCAGGTCGTCCACAAAAACGCTCATCCTGCCCTGATAGGAGTACAGTTCGGCCGCAATCCGCTTTTCCAGCGTCATATTTTTATCCATTTCGGAATCTTTCCCCTTCTATTTACAGATTTTCCTCGAAGAAGCGCCGGGCGTTGCGGAAGAAGATCTGCTCCACCTCGTCCTCGGTGAAGCCTTCCTTCCGCAGCGCGTCGGCCAGCAGCGGCAGTTTGGAGCAGTCGCCCATCTCCAGCTTGCCGCCGATGCCGTCAAAGTCGCTGCCCAGGCCGATGATCTCAATGCCGCCCACCTGCTTGAAATGGGCTGCGTGCCGGGCCATCAGGGCCGTCGTGCTGCGGCAGAGTTCCGGGCGCGGCTGGTCATCCAGGAAGCCGGAGCAGTAGTTCAGGCCCACGAGACCGCCCTTTTCGGCCATGACGCGGATCATCTCGTCGGTCAGGTTGCGGCAGTGGGGTGCCAGAGCGCGGCAGTTGGAGTGGCTGGCCGCAAAGGGGCGGGTGCTGTGCTCCGCGATATCCCAGAACCCCCGGTCGGACAGGTGGCTCACGTCCACGATCATGTGCAGGCGCTCCATCTCGGCCAGAAATTCAAACCCGCGCTCCTTCAGGCCGGTCTCGGTGTTGGGCTTGCAGGGCCAGATGTCTCCGCCCCCGCCGGGCACCACATTGGGGCTGGCCAGCTCGTTTTCGTGGTTCCAGGTCAGGGTCATCATGCGGGCACCCAGCTCATACATCTGCCGCAGCACACCCAGGCTGCCCTTGCAGCAGCCGCCCTCCTCGATGGTCAGCATTCCGCTGATCTTTCCGGCCTGCGCGTTGCGGCGGATGTCCTCCGGGCGATAGACCGGCGCGATCTGGTCGGAATACTTCGCCATGATCCGCTTGAACACATCCACCTCTTCCAGCGCCGTCACCAGCGGGTCTGCGCCGGGGGTCGGGTCGCTCAGGTTCACAAAAGCGGCAAAGCATTGCAGCATGTAGTCGCCCTTATGCAGCTTTTCCAGATCAATGTGCAGATCATTGGCTGCAAAGCTCTTGGCTTCGCCCCGCCGCTCGGCATAGCGCAGTTCGCTCAGGGTATCACAATGGAGATCAAAGACTTTCATAACATGTCGTCCTTTCTGCTATCGTTCCTTCGTACAACCTCTCCGTCATTGCTTCGCAATGCCACCTCTCCTTGTAGGAGAGGCCTTGGCAGTCCGTGCAGCGTTCCCGGCTTTGCCCAAAGCGCCCCCTTCGGGGGAGCTGACAGGTGGAGCGAGACGGAGCGGGTTCAAAACAAACTTCCCACCGCATACAGGCTCTTCACCAGATCTTCCCGGTAGAGCGGGTCGTTCGGGTCCAGGCTGTTGAGCACCACGCCGCCGCTCCCTGCGGCACCGGTGGAGTGGATGTACCGCCCCTCGCCCAGATAGAGCGCGATGTGGCCGGGGAAGTAGAGCGCATCGCCGCGCCGGACCTGTTCCTTCGGGATCTCGTGCATGGGCCAGCCCTCCACGAGTCGGGCGTCCCGGTAGATGAGGACGCCGCACTGCATGTAGGCGCTGCTCACAAGGCCGGAGCAGTCGATGCCCCGGCCCGACTTGCCGCCCCAGCGGTACTCTGTGCCCAGATACCGTTTGGCCTGCTCGGCCAGCGCATTCCGGAACGCTTCCTCGCTGCCGCCGTACCAGCGGTCAAGGGCACGGGGCACAAGCTCTTCGGGCCTGCACCCCTCGGCCAGCGCCAGTGCCTCGTCGAAGCGGCGGCCTGCCTGCTGGGTGAACACCGCCGTCATCGGCCAGCGCACCGGCTCCAGCGCCACAGCCCGGACATAGCCGATCCGGCCATCCACGAGCCGGACCAGCGCCCAGCCGTCGTGGGGGGCCTCTTCGGGCAGGCGGCGCAGCAGCGCCCCGCGCTCCAGCTCCAGCAGCCGGACGCCCTGCACCTTGGGCAGGGTCAGCACATCGGTCGCGCGGCCCGCCATCACCCATTCGGCGGCAAGGTAGCTCCGCAGTTCCGCTTCCCCGCAGAACCGCAGCTCCGATGCGAACACATAGCCGTGATAGCCGTAAAAGCTGACCACCTCGGCCATCTCCTCCAGCAGCGTTACGCCCTCTGCCGTCACGCCGCCGGGGGCCGTGCGCACCTGGCAGACCTGCCCATACAGGCCCTCGTCCCCGATGGTGGAGACGACCCCCGCGTCGCTTTCCTTCGTCGTTTCGGTCAGGTCGTAAATGGTCACGACCGGCCGTGCAAAAATCGCAAAGTTCATGGTTCCGGCACCTCCAACAATTCCAGCAGCTCTTCCGGCTTCATCGACAGGATCGCGCCGTCGGCGCTGCCTGTCACCGTGTCGGCCAGCGACTGCTTGGCCTGCTGCAATGCAACGATCTTTTCTTCAATGGTATCCTGTGCAATGAGCTTGTACACCTGCACCGGGTTCTGCTGGCCGATGCGGTAGGCACGGTCGGTGGCCTGGTTCTGCGCTGCCACGTTCCACCACGGGTCGTAGTGGATGACGATGTCGGCGGCGGTCAGGTTCAGGCCGGTGCCGCCCGCCCGCAGCGAGATGAGGAAAACGCTCACCTCGCCCCCGTTGAACCGCCGCACCAGCTCGGCGCGGACCGGCTTCGGGGTCGAGCCCTGCAGCGTGAAGTGGCTGATGCCCGCTTCATCCAGACGCTTGGCCAGCAGATCCAGCATGGAGGTGAACTGGCTGAACAGCAGGATGCGGTGCCCGCCCTCCACGGCGGAGGTCACCAGCTCGGTGCAGGCGTCCAGCTTGGCGCTGCCGCCCTCCCAGTTGTCGGCGATGAGGTGCGGGTCGCAGCAGATCTCCCGCAGCCGCATCAGCACGGCAAACACGGCCATCTTGTCTTCGGGTTTGGCCGCCTTGAGCTTTTCGCGGGCATCCAGCACTGCCGCCAGATAGAGCTTGCGCTGTTCTTCTTCCAGTTCGATGCGGTAGATGTTCTCGGTCTTGGGCGGCAGCTCCTTCAGCACCTCCGCCTTCATGCGGCGGAGGATGAACGGCCCGGTCAGCTGGTTCAGCCGCCGCACCGCCGTCGGGTCGTTCTCCTGCACGATGGGCTTTTCGAACCGGGTGCAGAAGCTCTTGTAGGGCGGCAGATAACCCGGCATCAGGAAGGAGAAGATGCTCCACAGCTCACCCAGCCGGTTTTCCACCGGCGTACCGGTCAGCGCAAAGCGCACCCAGCTGTTCACCCGGCACACGGCCTTGTATTTCTGGGTGGTATGGTTCTTGATGGCCTGCGCCTCATCCAAAATGCAGGCATAGAATTTCCGGTCTGCATACAGCGCCTCGTCGCGGCGGAGCAGGTCGTAGCTCGTCACCACAAGGTCTGCCCCCTCCCACTGTTCGGCCAGGGCCGCGCGGTGGGCCGCGCCGCCGTCCACAACGATGCAGCGCAGCTCCGGCGTGAACTTCTGGCACTCTTCGGCCCAGTTCAGCACCAGCGACGCCGGGCAGACGATGAGGCTGGGCAGGGCCTCCTCCCCCAGCTCCTTGATGGAGAGCAGGTAGCTCAGCACCTGCACCGTTTTGCCCAGACCCATATCATCGGCCAGGATGCCGCCCATGCCGTAGCCGTCCAGCGTCCGCAGCCAGCGGTAGCCATCGCGCTGGTACTTTCGCAATACTTTTTGTAAGGAAGCAGGCGGAGTATACTCGCTGTCCTTTACCGCATGGAAACTGCGGCTGATCCGCCGGAACGCATCGTCGCGGTTGAAGTGGATCCCGCTCTGCCCCGACAGCGCCCGGTCCAGACTCGGTGCCCGGTAAAGAGGCAGCTCCGCGTGGTTCTTACTCAGCTTGACCCCGGAGAGTTCCAGCGTCTCGTTCAGCTCGTCCAGCCCTTCGAACTCCTCGTCCAGCTTGAGCAGGCGGCCATCCCGCAGGCGGTGGTAGCGTTTTTTCTGGTGGAGCGACTTCAGCAGGGCCTTCAGCTCCCCCACCGGGAACGCACCGGTGTCCACTTCCAGGTCGAGGACGCTTCCATGCACAGACACCCCCACCGAGATCTTCGGCGGCGGGGCCTGCAGATTGCGGAACGCATCGGTCAGGTAGACTTCGCCCTCGTTCATCAGCACCGGGACACCCTCGTCCAGAAAGCGGTAGACTGCTTCCTCCTCGGATGCGCTGTACTGCATCGGCCCCGCGCCCGGCTGCAAATACCGGCCCAGCAGGCGGGCAGCGCGGTCCTCGGTGCGGGCATCCCGCAGCAGGCCCTGCGGCGGCGGAGCAAAGGGCGTCACGCGATCCTCGCCGTACAAAAATTCCAGATGGGCGCTCACGGTCCCCATCTGCGGTGCATCCAGATAGAACTGCGTCACCGGTGCCAGCGGGATCTGGTTCAGCAGCAGCCGTTCCGGGTCTTCGATGGTCACATAGCGGCCCAGTTCCGGCAGCACATAGCTGCAAAAAGCCGTGGCGTCTCCGCTCGTAAAGAACAGATTCCTTCCGCTCAGCCCCCGGAACGCAGGCAGCATCCGGGCGGTGGCCGCACGATCCAACCGCCAGATGGTATCCTCGCTGTAAAGGTAATCAAAATCCAGCCCTTTGATCGAACCCAGCGACGGCCGCACGTTGATCTGCACACCGCCGCGCCGCCGTTCCACCTGGATCGTCAGGGAGGGGATGCCTTCCTTTAAGGCATAGCCGCCCAGCTCGTGCCGGTCGGCATACAGGTTCACAAGGGCGTCAAAGGCCTCTCCCGTCAGCGTGATGCCGCCGGCCGGGCCGGTCTCCGCGTAGCGGCTCGTGGTATAGCCCCGCGTTTCCAGCTGCTGCCGGTTGATGATCTCCCGCCGCAGCAGGTTCAGCAGCTGCCGGGCCTCCGGCGTAAAGGCATCCCACCGGTGTTGGAACGCCAGCGATTTTCCGTAGCTGACAACCTGGTTGTTTTCAATATGTGACAGCAGTTCCTCCAGGCTCTTGACCACATAGGGCCGTCCGCCGTCCGAGATGCGGAGCCGCAGCCAGGGTGTGCCGCCCTGCAGCACGGTCAGTTCCGGTTCCAGCTCCACAAAGCCGGTGCGCTGGGGCAGGATGTTGTCCTCCACTTCGGAGAGCTCCCCTTCCCGATAAGTGCGCAGCAGGGCGCGGGCCTCCGGGTCCGATTCCGGCTCATCGCCCCGCCATTTCCGCCCGAACAGCATTTGCAACCCGGAGGCATAGCTGTCCTTCCGGACCGGTTCCGGCTCTTCGGGCAGGTTGGCCGTGCCCCGCACGACGCCGGGGATCGCGGTGAGGCCGATCTTGGAGGGACACGATTTCTGCGTCTGCGCCGTTTCGTTTTGATCATACAGCAGAAGCGCCCCGATATGTTTGCAGAACAGGCCGTTGCCATTGTCATTATAGGGGCAGGTACAGCTCGCGCTGACAAAGCTGCCGTTCTGGCGCAGCCATGCCTCAGTCTCATACAGATCGTCTCCGCTGCCCTTCACCTCTGCGCTCAGATGCCGGACCCCATTCTCTTCGGTCTTGCATTCATACGATTCGATGCGTTTCACATATTTTTTTGCCCGCGCAAAGATCGCACTGCCCAGCAGATACTGGATCTCTTCCATATCCATCCCGGTTTCCCTCCCCCTGCGAGCTCTATTGGTTAAGCATACCGCACCGGTTGGCCAGATGCAAGGCTTTTGCCGAAAAAAATCCGCCGCCTCTTGAAGAAGAGACAGCGGAAATCGCTCGGCATTCATTCTTTTTCCAGGAAATAGCACACCAGATCAGTCGGGCCGCGTTCGGCATGGCGCATCGCTTTGTGCTCCACACCCTCACAGACGAACCCCAGCTGTTTCAGCAGCGCACCGGACGCCGTATTATAAGCATAGTGTCCTCCAGTGAACAGCACGGTATCCGTCTGTTCAAAATAGGTCCGCACCACCGCGGCCAATGCTTCACGTGCGTATCCCTTCCGGCGGGCATCCGGTGCAACTTCAATGCCCAGGTCCCAGCCCGGAACAGCCCGTCCGGCGTCCATCATCGAAATCACTGCAACGACCCGCCCGGTCTTCTTTTCCACCACACTGTATCGGGTCTGCCCCGCAAATTTCTGCATCAAGCGGCCATATTCCTCATCCATCGCATCAAAGGCATGGTAGCCTCCGCAGTCCAGCGTGGTCTGCTCGTCCGAAAAAATTGCAAATACATCTTCGGCATCCTCTACCGCAAACTGCCGGAGCAGCAAGCGAGGTGTTTCAATAGGTAAAATGTCCATTTATTTCTCCCAATAGATCTTATAAATATGCGCAAACTGACTGGGGGCGCTCAGCAGAGCCGTGCCATCCGAAAGCACGGTCAGCGCATCGCCTGCCGAAAGCGCCTTGACGTCCACCTGCTCTTCATCCCGCGTCCGCAGCTTTTCTGAGATGCCGTGGATCACATACTCTTTTCCCTCTGCATCCGAAGCCGTCAGCTGGTCGTTTGCCGCATCCAGTGTCGTGATGGTCACAGTGGTCTGTACGCTATCCGAGGCCAGGATCGCTTCGATCTTCTGGTAAGCGGCCGTTCCACCTGGAAAAACATAGGCCTTTTTCCCGTTCACGAGGCAGATCCGGCGGTCGGGATAGAACGCCAGCCAGAGTTTTACCTCTTCCTCCGTTCCGAATTGCAGGATCACATCCTGGGTACCCGCATCAAATGTATCCTGGTTGATGCAGGGCAGATAGACCAGGCTGTTCAGATAGTGTCCCAGCGCACCATACAGCTCGGTCAGACGGTCGGTCTGGAAATCGTTCAGCTCTGCATTCCCCAGGAACGCATCCAAACGCAGTTCTGCCACTGCGAGCAGCTCACTGTCTCGGATGGGCTTCGTGATCTTTTGATTCCGGTAAACGGCCAGCGAGCCGAATGCAGCCGCCAGAAACAGCACGACCCCGGCCGCAGCCAGAATCCGCTTTTTCTTTTTCGTCACCTTCGCGGCGGCAAGAAAGCCCACAAAACATACGGCAAAGGGCAGCAGACACATGACCCAATCCATTTCCGGCACCTTCCTTACAGTCGTTTCTTTCATTCTACCAGAGCGGGTCCCAAAGTGCAACAAAAAACGCCCTAAGATTTCTCTTAGAGCGTTTCGTTCAAGTCGGCGACTACCTATTTTCACAAGCCGTTTCCAGCTAACTATCTTGGGCA
>OGHO01003445.1_pt1 | contig 10481 bp, 4 predicted proteins | sample 1571421 | NCBI WGS metagenome assembly OGHO01 (sample SAMEA2581937, study PRJEB24529) | metagenome | biome: Human gut stool | place: China | collected 2011
ATTGGTCGTGGATGGGAGAGGATGGATTACCCGGGTTGAACGGGGATATTCTCGTTTGGAACCCCGTGTTGGATGCAGTGTTGGAGATTTCATCCATGGGGATACGGGTGGATCGGGAATCTTTGAGACATCAATTGCGGGTAAGAGGATGTGAAGAGCGTGAGAAGTTGTATTTTCACTCTCTCTTGTTGCAAGGCCGGTTGCCTCAAACTATGGGAGGGGGCATCGGGCAATCGAGACTCTGCATGTTGTTACTCGGAAAATGTCATATCGGGGAAGTTCAGGCCGGCATATGGCCGGCTGATGTGATCGAGGCTTGTGAACAGGCTGGAGTCTTTCTATTTTAGTTTTTGCCGGAGTGAATTTCTTGTATCATTAATGGTTCGTTTAAATATAGTCATTTCTTCTATAAGAAGAATTGCAGACAAAACAACCGTATTTAGGTGTATATTCGTGATTTTGAGGCAAGAATAAAAAATACATTAATTTTAGTGTTTGTGTGTTATTATTGCTATTTTTGAGCATCACTAAACGAACAATTGCTGATAGAACAAAAAGTTCCTAATTTTATCCCTTAATTTATTGACAATTATTTACAAGCGGAAGGAAACATTATCTTTGTTGTGAATGAAATTCAATGGGTCTCCTGTTTTATTTATCAACCTTGTTTACTCTTGTTTTCTTAAGCATACCGAGTCGGAAATATCTTTGCCGTCGATATTTTGGCAAAAACGTAAATAATGAGTTTGTTGACAGTTGCATTTCGGGGAAAATCCACGGTTGTATTCTGTGTTTCACTTAGTTTGGGCGGTTCACGAGAATTTCCGGATGTATTTTCTCGATCGTGACGACATGTGTCACGTTAGCATTTGTAAACTCATAGAAACCTTAGGAGTAACCATTAGCTGGAGTGAACCCTGAATGTTAGATAAAAACTTTTAGGGTTCGTTTTTTAATGGTTCTCTTATAATGTTGATTATGATAGTGTTTCTAATGTTTTATTTGTTGCTAAATGATAAATATTGTAAAAAGTCAAAATAAAAGCTTTTAAATCTAGCTAACATTTGTTTTTTATATATTTTTGTGGCGATTTTGGTGTCACACCTCGTTTCGGGCGTGTGGTGAAAAGGGAATCAGGTGTGAATCCTGAACAGACCCGCTGCTGTAAACTCCGCTAAAATCTTTGAACACGACTCACATCCACTGTTTCGACATGAAATGGGAAGGGCGTTTAAAGATGGAGTAAGTCAGAAGACCTGCCAATTTCATTGATCTAAAGCTTTCTGGGACTAGAGCTTGGATGCAGGTATTATTTTTATCATATTATTGTTGCGATAGATAATTGTAGCTATTTGTATCTATTAGGGTACTGGAAAGCTGTTATGTTTTTTAATAACAGTGAAGAATGAAGTTTATAACATTAGGTGTATTGATTTTGCTCTGCTTCAAGAGCGGCAATTTCTTGAGGGCACAGAACGTGGATTCGACCAAGATGTATCATATTGACGAGGTGGACGTGTCTGCTCCGCGAGTTCGTAAAGAAGTGATACCTGTGCAGATCATGGAAGGAAAGGTGTTAGAAAAATTAAGTGTTCATTCTGTTGCGGATGCCTTGCGTTATTTTTCCGGGGTACAAATTAAAGATTATGGTGGTATAGGCGGATTGAAAACAGTGAATATCCGGGCAATGGGGACACAGCATGTGGGGGTTTTTTATGATGGTATTGAATTAGGAAATGCACAAAATGGGACGGTGGATCTAGGGCGTTTTTCTTTGGATAACATGGAAGCGATAACACTCTATAACGGGCAACGAAGTGCTATTTTCCAATCGGCAAAAGATTTTGGTTCTGCAGGTTCTATTTATATGACGACTCGTATTCCGCAATTTATCGGGAATAAGAAGCATAATGGCAAATTCACCTTTAAGACTGGATCTTTTGGTTTGTTAAATCCAGCTCTTTTGTGGGAGGGGCGGTTGTCAGAACGAATAAATGCTTCTTTTAGTTCCGAGTATATGTATACTACCGGGAAGTATAAATTTAGTTATCGGAAGAAAAACGGATACGATACTACAGAAATTCGCCGGAATGGAGACGTGTATGCTTTGCGTGCGGAATACGGGATGTTTGGAAGGATAATTAATGGAGATTGGAAAGCAAAGATATATTTTTATGATTCGGAGAGAGGTTATCCCGGGGCATCGGTACGGGAAGAACCCGGGAAGTTTAAACATCAAGATCGGCAATGGGATACGAACTTTTTTCTACAAGGCTCTTTCCAGAAGCACCTCGGTTTTTATAGTTTGTTGATAAATGGGAAATATGCTTATGACTATTTGCATTATCTTTCTGACCCGCGTTTGGATGTGAGTACGATGTACGTGAATAATCATTTTCGCCAGCATGAGGTTTATTTTTCTTCAGCGAATATGTTCACTCTTTTTCCTTTTTGGAATATAAATGTTTCAGTGGATTTTCAATGGAATAAGTTGAATGCGGACCTTGTGAATTTTGTTTATCCAAAGCGTTATACAACATTGGTCGCGGTTGCCTCCGCATTGCATTTTGAAAGATTTAAATTGCAGGCAAATTTATTGGGTACTTTTGTGCATGAACGTACTAAAGTAGAAAATGGTGCTGCGGATGATATGCAGGAGTATACTCCAACACTGGTGGCTTCATGGCAACCTTTCCAGACGGGGGATTTCAACGTGCGGGCCTTTTATAAAAGGATTTTCCGGATGCCTACGTTGAATGATTTGTATTACACGTTTATCGGGAATATATATTTGAAGCCGGAGTATACCAATCAATATAACGTGGGAGTAACGTATGTCCGGGTGTTTGATAAAAGATGCTTGAAACGTTTCGAGTTGCAGGCAGATGCGTATTATAATGAGGTGTCGGATAAAATTATCGCTATGCCGACTTCTAACCAGTTCCGTTGGACAATGGTGAATTTGGGAGAGGTTGAAATTCGGGGTGTTGATGTCGCTTTGCAGGGAAGCTGGCGATTCGGGCAAGATTGGTTGTTTGATACCCGAGTAAGTTATACGTACCAGAAAGCCCAAGATTTCACGAAAAAAGAGAGCCCTTTTTACGGGGATCAAATTCCTTATATCCCTTGGCATAGCGGTTCTTTAATATTAAACGGAACATACAAGAGTTGGTTCTTGAATTATAGTTTTATTTACACGGGAGAACGTTACGAGGCGAGTGCGAATATCCCGGAAAACAGGGCGAAAGAATGGTACACAAGTGATTTTTCCCTGTCAAAAAATCTTTCATGGAAACGTGTGGGAATCCGGTTGACCGTCGAATTGAACAATATTTTCAATCAACAGTATGAGGTCGTACAATGTTACCCGATGCCGGGGACGAATGTGAAGTTTATCATTAATGTGGCAATCTGAGATAGTGTAGTATAAGTTATCTAATTAAATAATGGTGTAGATATGAATAAGAAAGGATTTTGGATGTTCATGTTCCTGTTGGGAATGTTGTTGATTTTTTCTTGTCGAGATGATGATGATGAAATTATCCCGTCAGTGGTGACTAAAGTTACTCCAAGTGATTCGGTACTTGGTCCCGTGAAGGGTTTTTTCTTGTTGAACGAAGGAAATATGGGAAGTAATAAAGCTTCGTTGGATTATTTTGATTATGCTTCGGGAGAATATCACAAGAATATATTTCCTGAACGTAATCCAAATGTGGTGAAAGAGTTAGGCGACGTGGGCAATGATATCCAGATATACGGAAGCAAGTTGTATGCCGTGATTAATTGTTCGCATTTGATCGAGGTTATGGATGTGAACACGGCGAAAGAAATCTCCAAAATAACGGTGACGAATTGTCGGTATATCGTTTTCAAGGATGGCTATGCTTATGTCAGTTCGTATGCGGGCCCGGTGTTGATAGATCCAAATGCACGTTTGGGTGAAGTGGTGAAAATTGATACGGCAACTTTGCAGGTAGTGGGTTCATGTACCGTGGGGTATCAGCCGGAGGAGATGGTAATTGTCGGAAATAAATTGTACGTGGCAAATTCGGGTGGGTATAGGGTACCCAATTATGATAATACTGTATCCGTGATTGATTTGGAAACGTTCGAGGAGATAAAAAAGATTACGGTTGCAATTAACCTTCATCGGATGCGGGTTGATCGGGACGGGTTGATTTACGTGACTTCCCGGGGGGATTATTATGATGTACATTCAAATACCTACGTGATTAATTCCAAGACGGATATGGTGGCGGGTACGTTGAATTTTCCTGCCAGTGAGCTATATCTTTGTGGGGATTCTCTCTACTCGTATAGCACGGAATATAGTAAGATCACGGGAAAATGGACAATTAACTACACGATTTACGACACGAAAATGAGGCGTGTCGTGAGTCGCAGTTTTATCAAAGACGGGACAGATAAGTTGATAGTGACTCCTTATGCTTTAGCGGTAAATCCTGAAAATGGAGAGATTTTGGTTGGGGATGCTGGGGATTATGTTACCCCGGGTACCCTTTATTGTTTTACTCCGAGAGGAAAGAAGAAGTGGAGTGTGCAGACCGGAGATATTCCTGCGCATATCGTGTTTACAACAAATTCTTTGCAATATGATAGATAATTTTAATGTATGATTATGAGAAAAGATGTTCAATTAAAGTTTGTATTATTGATGATGCTTTTTGTCGGGGCTTTTATGGCTTGTGATGATGACGATGAAAAGATTGACGTGGGTAATCCTGATTTCGTATTTAATTCTGAAACGGGGGAGTATAACGTGAGAATCGGGAAAGAGGTTGCCCTTTGTGTTCACGTGAAAGATGCGCTAAATCCGGTGTATGCTTGGAAGCAGGAGGGGAAGATCGTGGCGGATGATACGGTGTATTATTTCAAGGGGGAAACTTTGGGCGAGTGTTTTGTCAATTTCCGTTTGGATGCAGATAACGGGAGCGTGGAGAAACAAGTAAAAGTGACGGTAGTTGATCGGCTTAGCCCGCAAATTAAGTTGGAAACGGCTGCGGTCGCTTATTGTGGCATAGAGAGAGAGATTGCTGCTGAAACGGAATACACGGATGAAACGACCACGTTTGAATGGAGTTATGGCGGAAGGGTCGTATCGCATGATTCTGTTTATATGTTTAAGGAAGAAGATATAAACGTGTACACTCTTGCCTTGAAGGTAACGAACGAGGATGGTGTTGACGTGAAAAATATCAACGTGTCGGTTATTCCCGAGGAAGAACCATTGTTGTTTTTCGATAATGCACGCTACGTGTTACCCTCGATGCTAGATAAAGCTATTACGATGACTTGTCCGATCGGTAAGCATGTCGTGCTGGCTCCCGTGAAGTTTGCTATCAGCGATCAAGCGGTCTACGAGTGGAAAGTTGACGGACAGGTACAGAGTGGGCAAACTTCGGTCTGTTTTGATTTTACTCCATCCGTGGAGGGAAAAACGTATGAAATTGATGTTACTGCAACGGATAATGGCAAAACCGCATCCACGAAAGTTTACGTGCAGTGTACTCCGAAGGAAGGGACTTATTTTAGACAGGTGACGTCAAGAAGTAATTATATTTCGAATCATTGTTTTGAGTTTATACCGGCTCCCGGGCAATTTATCCGTTTTACCCAGAATCAGACAGCAGAAGATGCCCGTAGACAGATACAAACGAGCTTGGATAATGGCGGTGGTACCAGTTGGATTGCTTCTCTGGGGGCATGGGGAGGTTATTTTATTTTGGGATTTGACCATAGTGTGGAAGATGACGGGCTGGGAGAAGCGGATTTTGATATCGTGGGTAATCCTCTTGGTAAGTATTGGTGCGAATGTGGTGTTGTATGGGTAAGCCAGGATGAGAATGGAAATGGAATTCCGGATGATACATGGTATGAATTGAAAGGGAGTGAAACCGGTAAGCCGGGTATCACGCAGCGATATGCTTTGAAATACTATCGTCCGACAGCGGAGAAGCAGGATGTGTTATCTATTGATAATGACGGTAACCTGAGTTTCTTGGCTCGTAATGCCTATCACCCGGACAGCGGTTATTATCCTTGGTTCATGAAAGAAGAATATTATATTCTTACCGGTACTTGTCTGGGAAATCAATTCAAGACGGAAGGGCTTGAAACCAACTGGGGATTTGACTGGGGATACGTGGATAATATTAATGATCCGGCAGGATTCAGGATTGAAAATGCCATCCAGCAAGACGGAAGTCCGGCTAATCTGAAATATATTGATTTCGTGAAAGTACATACAGCCCAGATGGGACAAGGTGCTGCCGTGGGAGAAGTTTCTACCGAGTCTTCTGCCGCGATGGATTTGCGTTTAAAAGCTAAAAAGTAGTTATTTAAAGATTATACGTTATGAATAAGAATATATTACGGGCGATTCTTCTTTTTGCCTTGGCATTTGTTGTAGGTTGTGAGGATGATGATGACCCTTTTGTCGGAGATGATAATTTTATCACGTCCTTTAGTTTGAAACAGGGAGAAATATCTTATGATGCCTCGTTCAAGGGAGACACGATTATATTGGAAACTCCCGAGGGAATTGTATTGAACGATGTAACGGCGAGTGTCGTGTGCAGTGAAAACAGTTCTATAAAACCGCATCCTTCCGTGATAACCAACTGGGATGAGCAAATCTATTTCGTAGTGACTTCATATAGTGGTGCGGAAAGGAGATATCTTTATATACCGGAGAAGAAAGCACTAGCCTTTGAAGGTATTGTTATTTTGAACACACAGGAAGATGTGGATGCTTTCGGGGCGAAAGGGTTGACCCGAATTGATGGCAGTTTGATTATCGGTCGTCAGAACGGCACGGATACGATTCATTCGTTGGAGGCTTTATCTTCTTTGAAAAGTGTGGCGAATGATGTTACGATCAACCGTTTATTCATGGGATATGAGTTGACCGGATTGGATAATCTGGAAGAGATCGGGGGAAATTTCATGATAAATTACGTGGATAGTTTGTGGGGTATGACATTCAATCACTTGGTTCGTGTTGGTGGAGATCTGAATATCGGTAGCAATGCTATCAGCGAGATTCTTTGTCCTCGTTTGGAGTCCGTGGGGGGAACTATTACTTTGGCGGCAGCTTTCGTGACCTCGGATTTTTCTTCTTTGCGGCAAATAAGCGGGGGGCTTAATTTGAATGGAAAAACGGGGATGACAGGTATCGTGTTCCAGTCACTGGAACGAGTGGGAGGTGCCATTGCCTCGACGATGACTTCTTTGAAAAAATTGGAGTTTCCCGTGTTGCGGAATTGCGATAAATTGACCGTGGGTAAAGGTGCTTTGGGCTTGCTTTACATGCCCTTGTTAGAGGATGTTGCCACAGAATTGGTGGTGGAAAATAATCCTTTGTACGAGGTGTCTTTTCCCGTGTTGTCCCATGCCGGGATGATCACGTTGAATTGCCCGAATGTGAATCAGTTTAATGCCCCTTTCTTGAAAACCGTGGATAATAATTTCAGTCTTACGCTTGCTGGGGTTAATCCGGAGCAATTTTCTGTTTTAGAGTCCGTGGGGGGAGTGTTGTCATTAAATTTTGCGGCAGAGGATTTTAAATTACCGTCCAATTTGAAGAAATTAGGAATTTTGGTTATTTCTGCCGGAATCACGAGGTTGGATATTCGGGGAACGGAAATTAATGAACTTCAGTTTAATGGTGTCGGGCTGGAAAATACAACCGTGATCGGGGATGATGTTTTTGCCGGGGGCTTCAATTTACAAAATCTCGGAGGGTATTTTCCGAAATTAGAAGGTTTTCATGAAATCGGGGATCTTACTATCGGTTATTTGGGTATGGGTGGCAATACAGTTGAAATTGCCGGTATACGTAAAATTAACGGAAATTTTTCTTACTGGGCAAACTCTAACGTGGATGGTATATTGCTTACGGATTTAGAAGAGGTTGGTGGAAATTTTAGACTTTTTTCTAATATAAAGAAATATCATTTCCCGAAATTGGAACATATCGGTGGAAATGCTATGATGTCTATTGATAATTATGATGATCAAACATTCCCTTTATTGACCACGGTGGGGGGCGATCTGGTATTCAAGACAGGATATCAGGATAGGTGGGGAGGTTCTTATGGGCCGCAAGAGATCCTTTATCCCTCGTTACGGAGCGTAGAAGGAGTATTGGATATCCGTCCAGCCACGCCGAGTCCATGGAATGAAAATCCATCAGAGGTAAATAAGAAGTTAGATAATTTGGATTTTCTTGCCGGACTTGAAAGTATCGGTGGTTTCCGGTTAGTGAATCATGAGGTCATGATTTCTTACGAGGGATTGAAAAAAGCTATATCTACTTGTCCGGCATCTAAATGGCAGGTAGAGAATAATGGTTACAATCCGACTTATGAAGAGTTGACAGAAAAGCAGCAGTGGACGAAACCAGAGTAGTTTATGAATAAAAATAGAGAATATGAAAATAGGTAATTTTATATATGTTTTGTGGTTTGTTCTCGCGGGCTTTATGGTCGGTTGCGAGGATGACGATAGTTTGTTCTCCGGGAATGAGAACTATATAACATCCTTTCGCTTGGTGCAGGGAGAGAATACTTATGCGGGTAGTATTGTCGGGGATTCGCTGATCCTTTCTGTTCCGGAAGGTGTGTCTTTTGAGAATGCGGTAGTGGAATTTACCGCAAGTGAAAATGCCACGTTGAATCCTGATCCTTCCACGATCACGAATTGGGGTGAGGAGCGGATGTTTACAGTTACCTCTTACAATCAAACGCAACGTGTTTACAGATACCTGGTTGTAAGAACTCTTGCGGTACAAGCCGGGGATGTAGTATTGACAACCTCGGAAGAAATAGAGGCTTTTGCGGTGCGGGGAATCAACAAGATTGAGGGAAATTTGGTGATAGGTAAATTAGTGGGAACCGTGAAAGAGGATACTTTGACTTCTCTTTCTCTTCTTTCTTCTTTGAAAGAGGTTACCGGAAAAGTGACGATTCATCCAACTTATGGGGGTGTTTCTCTTGATGGCTTGCAATCTTTAGAGAAAGTTGGTGGATTTACTATGGTTGCCCGTGCCTCTCAATATGGGGCTTTTGGTTTGACAGGGTTGAAAGAGATAAACTTGTCAAATTTGAAAAAGGTAGGTTCAAATTTTTCTATTTCCGCGGACACTCTTTACACGGTAAATTTGAGTGCGTTAGAGAGTGTCGGAGGAGATTTCACGTTTGAAACACGGGATATCAGGGATATGGATTTGTCGGCTTTACAGACAATTGCCGGGAAATTTTCTTTCCCGGGGCGTAATGGTAACATGCTTTTCCCGGAACGAGTGGAGTTACCCCGGTTGAATATGGTTGGCGGGAAAGTGGAGATAAGGAATTCCAATCGGCTGAAAGAACTTTTATTTCCTGCTTTGGTTTCGGCAGAGGGAATTACTTTGGAACAAACCGGGTCGTTGGAGAAGGTGGAGCTCGGGCAGTTGAGAGAAGTCGTGGAGAGTTTGACTTTACAGTGGACTCATCGGGTGAAAGAATATAATTTTTCTCAATTACAGTCGGCAGGAGGTATCAAAGTGTACTATATTGAAGATTTGGAGAAGGTGAATTTGGAACAGTTAAGTCAGATCGGGGCGCAAGGATTGACTGTAGAGTTTTGTAATAAACTGAATGATTTGGATCTTTCTGCCTTAACAATTGTACAAGGATCTTTATCGTTACCTTCTTTTGTCACGGATGTGAATACATTGAAGGAGGTTGGTGGGAATTTTACATTTTCAGCCAGTGCGGAAAATTTTGACGGGTTTAATAATTTAATTCAAGTCGGGGGAAATTTTGTATTGAATGGAACAGCAAAGGAGATAAGCGGCTTCAAGGCTTTGGTTTCCATTAAAGGAACAATGACTCTGAACAATATGAATAATGTGACGAATATAAATGGATTTGATGCACTGAAGTCTATTGGTTCTATTTTATCAGTCCAAAATATGGAGAAGGTTGAACAGATTTCTTTCCTAACTAATTTGCACGGGGCGCATTTTACACAATGTTCTTTTTCTGCCCTTCCTGCTTTGCAGGGATTGGATGTTTCGAACTTCTCTATTGATAAGTTGACCCTCAATAATGTCGGATCTGATTTTGTTTTGCGCGGTAATACGAAATTTGAGGGGGAAGTTACTTTGAATAATTGCCGTGGTATTCGTTTTGAAGGTATAGAAAATGTTCAGACACTTATTGTTTCTTGTTTTGTCCAGCAAGAACCGGCTGTATTTAATTTCACAAATTTGAGAAAAGTGGGTAAGCTTACGACTAATTTGGGTTATTCGGCTAATGCTGCAGCCATGTGTTTTCCTGATTTGGAAGAGGTAGAAGGAACATTAACTTTATCGGAGGGTAGTAGTGCTCAACAAATGCAACCTACGCAATTTCCAACTTTGCGAAAGGTGGGAAGATCGGAAGAGCGTCGTGTAGGGAAAGAGTGTAGATCTCGGT
>OGHO01003461.1_pt1 | contig 10437 bp, 8 predicted proteins | sample 1571421 | NCBI WGS metagenome assembly OGHO01 (sample SAMEA2581937, study PRJEB24529) | metagenome | biome: Human gut stool | place: China | collected 2011
TGACCGCCGCGGCCCTGCCCCGCTTTGGGGACCCGGAGGCCCCCGCTATGAACGAGGTGGCCCGCCGCTATCTGGAGGACGGCGTGGAGGAGACCGGAGCGGTAAACGCGGTGGCGGGAATGATCCTGGAGTACCGGGCCTTCGACACCTTTGGGGAATCGGCGGTCCTCTTTGCGGCGGCGGGGAGCACCCTGCTGCTGCTCCACAGTCCCCGGCTGCGGGTGCGGACCTTCCGGGGGCCGGATACGCTGATGTCCCTGCTGGGGCGGGGGCTGCTCCCGGCGATCCTGCTGTTTGGGATCTATGTGACCGTCAACGGCCACCTCAGCCCCGGCGGAGGGTTTTCCGGCGGGGCAGTGCTGGGCGGCGGGCTGATCCTGGCCTCCCTGGTGCTGGGGGAGGAGAGGATGGCCCAGCTGCTGTCCACCCGGTGCACCACCCGCCTGACGGTGTTCTGCCTGCTGGCTTACGCGGGGATGAAGGGCTATTCCTTCTTCACCGGAGCCAACGGCGTGGGCTGGGAGGTCCCCAAGGGGACGCCTGGTGAGATCCTCAGCGGCGGCCTGATCCTGCCGTTGAATCTGTGCGTGGGCGTCATCGTGGCCTGCACCATGTATACCTTTTACATCCTGTTTTTGGGAAGGGAGGAGTGAGCTGTGCTGGAGATTTTGGTGGAACAGCGGTTTTATGTGACGGCGGTGCTGCTGTTCAGCATTGGGTTTGCGACCCTTCTGCTCCATCCCAATCTGATCAAGAAGATCATCGGTCTGAATCTGATGGACACGGCGGTGTTCCTCTTCCTGGCGGCCATGGGCTATGTGAACGGCGGGAAGGCCCCCATGGTGGAGCCGGGGGCGGAAGCGGCCGCCTATATCAATCCGGTACCCGGCGGGCTGGTGCTCACCGGGATCGTGGTGGCGGTGAGCACCACGGCGCTCTTTTTGGCACTGACCCACCGGCTGTATCAGAAGTACCACAGCGTCAATCTGGATGTGATCTTGATGCTGGCCCGGCGGGGGACGGAAGAAGAGTGACAAAATACTCCGACGCAGAAGAGGTGAAAAGGAATTGTCCTTGTCATATAATATTCCCTTTCTCAGCATCATGCTCACCCTGGTCAGCGGGATCCTGGTCCCCCTGCTCCGGCGGGAGGGCGGGGCGCTGCGGCTGGTCCGTGGGGTGCAGCTGGGGGTAGCGGGGCTGTCCGCCCTGCTGCTGGCGCGTCTGAGCGGGGCGGGGGCCAGCTTCTCCTATCCCATGGGGCATATCCCGGCCCCCTGGGGCAACGAGCTGCGGGCCGGCCCTCTGGAGGCGCTGCTGGCCCTGACCTTCAGCGTGGTGATGCTGCTCTCCCTCAGCGGCGGAGCGGAGGATCTGCGGCGGGACGTCCGGCCGGACCGGCAGGGCTGGTACTGCCTGCTGATGCAGCTGCTGTTTGGGGCGCTGCTGGCCATGGTGTACACCGACGACCTGTTCACCGGCTATGTGTTTGTGGAGATCGCGGCGGTGACCGCCTGTGTCGCGGTGGCGGCCAAGGAGAGCGGGCGCTCCGTGGTGGCCGCCATCCGGTATCTGATCTTCAGCTGTCTGGGCTCCGGCTTGGTGCTGCTGGGAATCGCCATGCTGTACTGTATCACGGGGCAGCTGCTGTTCTCCGGCCTGGAGGAGGCGGTGGCCCGGCTGGTCCAGTCGGGGGAGTACAGCCTGCCCCTGGTGGTGTCCGCCCTGTTGATGACGCTGGGCCTGTCTATCAAAAGCGCCCAGTTTCCCTTTCACGCCTGGCTGCCGGACGCCCATGCCAGCGCCACCACAGCCTCCAGCGCCATCCTGTCCGGCCTGGTGCTGAAGGGCTACCTGGTCCTGCTGCTGAAGCTGATCCTGCGGGTGTTCGGTCCGGCGCTGATCGTCTCCACCTATATGGACGATCTTCTGTTTTTGCTGGGGCTGACGGGGATGCTGTTCGCCTCGGTGGCCGCCCTGCGGCAGGAGGAGGTCAAGCGTATGATCGCCTACTCCTCCTCGGCTCAGATCTCCTATATCTTTCTGGCCCTGGGGCTGGGGAGCGAGGCGGGATGGACGGCGGCCTGCTATCAGATCCTGGCCCACGCCATGACCAAATCCATGATCTTCGTGGGCGCGGGGGAGATGATCCGGGCCTCCGGCGGCCACTACTGGGGTGAGCTGCGGGGCGCGGCCCGGCTGGCTCCGCTGGGAGGAGCGGCCTTTACGGTGGGCGGCCTGTCCCTGTGCGGCCTGCCCCTTTTGGCCGGGTTTTCCGCCAAGTACTGCATCGCGGCGGCGGCGCTGGATGCGGAGTGGCAGACGGCGCCAGCTCTGTTCGGGCTGGCGGCCAGCTCTGTGCTGAACGCAATGTACTATATCCCGGCCATTCTGGCCATCTGGGGCCGGGCGCGGGCTAATGAGGACGCGCCGGTGGTCTGGATGCGGGGAAATTGGGAGGGCAAGTGTGTCATCCTGCTGTTTCTGTCGGGCAATCTGCTGCTGGGGACCGCCTTCGGGCCCATCCGCGGGCTGATCCAACAGGGGTTGGCCCTGTTTTGACTGAACATCCATAATGGAGGAGGAAGTGACGATGTGGAGAGGCTGGCTGGTGCTGCCCATTCTGCTGCCTGTGCTGGGCGGGATCGGCGTGCTGGGGATCCATACCCTGCGGGTGCGCCGGCGGGCGGTCTCCCTGCTGCTGGCGGTTCAGCTGCTGCTGGTGGCCGTGGTGTTCCGCATGAAGGGAGAGCCGCTTGTGCTCCTCACCCTGACGGAGGGTGTGCGGTTCGTGCTGCGGCCGGACGCGCTGGGCCGCCTGTTTGCGGAGCTGATCTGTGCCGTGTGGTTCGCGGTGGCCTTTTTTGCCTTTGAGTATATGAACCACGAGGGGCACCGGGAGCGCTTTTTCGGCTTCTATCTGCTGACCCTGGGGGCCCTGATGGGGGTGTGCCTGTCGGGCAACCTGGTGACCCTCTATCTGTTCTATGAGATGATGACCCTGCTGTCCGTCCCGCTGGTGCTCCATATCGGGACCCGGAAGGCGTTTGACGCCGCCTATCGCTATCTGGGCTTCTCTGTGGCGGGGGCGGGCCTGGGGCTGCTGGGGCTGTTCCTCCTCCAGGGCTTCTGCACCACGGATCTGTTCACCCCGGGGGGTGTGCTGGATCCGGCGCGGGCGGTGCAGGACCGGGGGCTGCTGCTGGCGGTGTTTTTTGTGATGGCGGTGGGCTTCGGCTGTAAGGCGGGGATGTTTCCTCTCCACGCCTGGCTGCCCATCGCCCATCCGGTGGCTCCGGCCCCCGCCTCGGCGGTGCTGTCCGGCCTGATCACCAAAATGGGGGTGCTGGCCCTCATTCGGGTGGCGTATTATCTGTTCGGCTGGCCCTTTCTGGATGGGAGCTGGGCGCAGCGGGCGGTTTTGGTGTTGGCGCTGGTCACCATTTTTCTGGGATCCACCCTGGCTCTGCGGGAGGATACCCTGAAAAAACGTCTGGCCTACTCCACCGTCAGTCAGGTCTCCTATGTGATCTTCGGGCTGATGCTCTTTCATCCTATGGCCCTGGAGGGGGCTCTGTTCCAGGCGGTGTTCCACGCCCTGGCGAAAAATGCCCTGTTCATGGCCACCGGCGCCATCATTTACAAGACCCACCTCACTCAGGTGTCCCAGATGCGGGGGGTGGGCAGCGCCTATGGCATCACCATGTGGTGCTTCACGTTGGCCTCCCTGTCTCTGATCGGGATCCCGCCCACCGGGGGCTTTGTGAGCAAGTGGCTGCTGGCCGAGGGCGCGCTGGCGGCGGGGGAGGGCTCCCTGGCCTATTGGGGAGTCGGGGTGCTGATGGTATCCGCCCTGCTGACAGCAGGCTATCTGCTGCCCATCGTGACCACGGCCTTTTTCCCGGGTGAGAAATTTGACCACCGGGCGGTGATGCGGCAGCAGGACACCTGGCTGATGTGGATCACCCTGTGCGCTCTGACCGCCGCCGTGGTGGTGCTGGGGATGTTCCCCGATCTGCTGGAGCCGGCGGTCCGGGCGGTCACAGTCCCTATTTTTGGAGGGACCGCATGAGAAACGAGAGGAGAGAGAACGCGCTGTGCTGATGCTGCTTGCCATTCTGTTGCCCATGGCGGCGGGGGGCGTCCTTCTGGTCTGGCGGCCCCAGGACCCGCGGAGGCGCCAGGATTTTGTGGTCGGCTCCGCCTGTGCCGGGGCGGCGGCGGCCCTGGCTGCGGTGTTCACCCTGCGGGGGGAGGAGGCGTTCCAGCTGCTGTCCCTGGGGGAGCGGCTGTCCATTGCCTTCCGGGTGGATGGACTGTCCTGCGTCTTTGCCGTGCTGGTGTCTGTCCTGTGGCCCCTGGCCTGCCTGTACGCGGCGGAGTACATGAGCCGGGAGGGAGGCGAGAACCGGTTCTTCGCTTTCTATCTGGCCAGCCTGGGGGTCACCCTGGGCATCGCCTTCTCCGCCAATGTGCTGACGATGTACTTCTTTTATGAGCTGCTCACCCTGTCTACGCTGCCCCTGGTGATGCACGCGCTGGACAGCAAGGCGCGGTATGCCGGGCGGATCTATCTGACCTACTCCATGTGCGGCGCGGCCCTGGGCTTTATCGCCATGGTGCTGCTGCTGGAGCACGGCGGGATGTTCTTCCAGTTCGGTGGGAGCATCTCAGCCGAAGTTGGCAAGGAAAATACCTTGCGGGCTGCTTATGTACTTGGATTCTTTGGCTTCGGCGTGAAGGCGGCGGTTTTCCCGGGACACCGCTGGCTGCTGCGGGCCTCGGTGGCGCCCACGCCGGTGACGGCGCTGCTCCACGCGGTGGCGGTTGTGAAGGCGGGGGTGTTCGCGGTGACCCGCCTGACCTGGTACGGCTATGGGCCGGACCTCATTCGGGGCAGCTGGGCCCAGTACCTGGTCATGGGGGCGGCGATGTTCACCATCGCCTACGGCTCCGCCAAGGCCCTGCGCACCCAGCATCTGAAGCGGCGGCTGGCCTGGTCCACCATCAGCAACCTCTCCTATGTCCTGCTGGGGGTGACCACCCTGACCACAGCCGGCCTGACGGCAGGGATGGTCCACATGGTGTTCCACGCGGTGCTGAAAATCACCCTGTTTTTCTGCGTGGGCGCGGTCCACTATAAGCTCCATCGGGACTTTGTCCCGGATGTGGAGGGCTGCGGCGTGCTGATGCCGGTGGTGTTCGGCTCCTTCACCGTGGCGGCCCTGGGCCTGATGGGGGCGCCGCCTCTGGCCGGCTTCACCAGCAAGTGGCTGCTGGCCACGGCTGCGGCGGGGCTGGGGACAGGGATGGGCTATTTGGCGGCCGGGGTGCTGATCCTGTCTGCGGTGCTCACCGCCCTGTACCTGATGCAGATCGTTCTGCTGGCCTTTTTCCCCAGACAGAACCGGCAGCTCTCTGTCCGGGTGCCCAAGCGGGCCCGGCGGGATCCGGGCCTGAGGATGACGGTGCCCATCACCGCCCTGGCGGCGGGCTCGGTGGCCCTGGGACTGGGGGCAGGCCGTCTGGCCGGAACAGTCGCCGCCCTGCTGGGATAAGAGGGCGGATCCTGTGAAAGTGAGGGGAAGGAATGTCCCAGTTTCTGCTGTGCCCGGTCTTTTTTCCGTTTCTGGCCGGGCCGTTTGCCTATTGGATCGGGTGCTGGTATGAGAAGGCGCGAAATACCTTTGTCATGTCGGCGGCTGCGTTGGAGCTTTTTCTGGTGCTCACGCTGTGGACCAAGCCGGAGCTGGCCCAGGCCACGGCGGCGGTAGAGGGCTTCTGCGGCCTGGGGATCCAGCTGCGGGCCGGGGGCTTCCATACCCTGATGGCCCTGCTGACGGCCACAGGCTGGATGGCGGCCACAGTGTTCTGCCGGGAGTATATGGCCCATGTCCATAAGCAGAACCGGTTCTACCTCTTTTGGCTGATGACCCTGGGGGCCACGATGGGGGTGTTCCTGTCCGGCGACCTGTTTACCGCCTTTCTCTTTTTTGAGATCATGTCCTTTACATCCTTTGTGCTGGTGGTCCAGACAGAGGAGTATCCCGCCCTGAAGGCGGGGGAGACCTATCTGGCTGTGGCGGTCATCGGCGGACTGGCGGCCCTGACCGGACTGTTTCTCCTCTATCACCAGCTGGACACCCTGTCGCTGGACGCCATGGCGGCAGCAGCCGCCGGAGCGGAGGACCGGGGACTGCTCTGGGTGGGCGGCCTGCTGGTGCTGGTGGGATTCGGCGCCAAGGCGGGGGCGTTCCCGCTGCACATCTGGCTGCCCACCGCCCATCCAGCGGCGCCTGCTCCGGCCTCGGCAGTGCTGTCCGGTGTCATCACCAAGACGGGGATATACGGGGTGCTGGTGCTGTCCACAACTGTCTTTCTCCATGACGTCCAGTGGGGGCTGCTGCTGGCGGTGCTGGGCGCTGTGACCATGGTGCTGGGGGCGGTGCTGGCGGTGCTGTCCGTGGATCTGAAGCGGACTCTGGCCTGCTCGTCCATCTCTCAGATCGGGTTCATCCTGGTGGGGACCGCCATGCTGTGTCTGCTGGGAGACCACAACGCCCTGGCGGTGGATGGGACCATCCTGCATATCCTGAACCACTCGCTTATCAAGATGGTGCTCTTCCCGGCGGCGGGGATCATCCATCTTACCACCCACTCCTTCAATCTGAACGACATCCGGGGGTTCGGGCGTGGAAAGCCTCTGCTGGCGCTGGTCATGGGGCTGCCTATGCTCAGCCTGGCGGGCGTGCCCGGACTGAACGGCTATGTCAGCAAGACCCTGCTCCATGAGAGCATTGTGGAGTATATCCACCTTACAGGGGAGGGGGCGGCGCTGTTTCAGGTGCTGGAGGCGCTGTTTCTGTTCAGCGGCGGCCTGACTCTGGCCTATATGCTCAAGCTGTTTGTCTGCCTGTTCCTGGAGCGGAACGCCCTACCGGAGGAGGTCCTGGCCCGGAAATGGCGGCAGGAGGGGGAGCACTACATCGCCCCGGCCTCGGTGGGGGGCCTGCTGTCTTATCTGCTGGTCATGCTGCGGCTTGGGACGGATCCCGGCGCGGCTATGGACCCCATCGCGGCCTTTGCCCGGGATTTTCTGGGGGGAACGGCCCCCGCCCATGCGGTGGACTACTTTGCCGCGGTCAATCTGGAGGGGGCGGCGGTCTCCGCGGTCATCGGGGCGGGGGTATACCTCCTGGTGGTCCGCACCCTGCTGATCAGGCAGGGCAGATACGTGGATCCCATCCCGCCTTGGCTGGATCTGGAGCGGGGCCTGTACCGGCCGGCCCTGCGCGTTCTGGCTCAGGCGGCCATTGTCCTGGCCACGCTGGCGGACCGGTTGGCTCCCCGGCTGCTGTTCCATGGGCTCCCGCGCCTGTTCCAGCGCCTGCGTCTGTGGTGGGCCGGGACACGGGACCGGCTTCTGCTTTCGCTGACTGGAGAGGTCTATTCGCCCCGTCCTACGGTGGAGCAGGCGGCGGATGACTTCCATTTTGCCCGGTATGAGGATGAGCCGCGCCGGCTGGTGGGCTTTACCCACTCCCTGGCCTTCGGCCTGCTGCTCACCGGGCTGGGCCTGGTCTTCGGCCTGCTGTTCATTCTGCTGCACTGAGCGCCGCTCTTACAGCTCCTTCCGGATCTGGCGCAGCGCGTTTTTCTCCAGGCGGGAGACCTGGGCCTGAGAGATCCCGATCTCCTCGGAGACCTCCATCTGGGTCTTGCTCTGATAGAAGCGCATGGACAGGATCTTCTGCTCCCGGGGAGTGAGGTGGGACACCGCCTCCTTCAGCGCGATGCGCTCCAGCCACAGCTCGTCGGTGTTTTTGCAGTCCTTCACCTGATCCATGACGCAGACGGTATCCCCGCTGTCGGAATAGATGGGCTCGTACAGGGAGACTGGCTCCAGGATGGCGTCCAGAGCAAAGACCACGTCCTCCCGCTTGACGTCCAGGATCCGGGCGATCTCGTCCACCGTTGGCTCCTTCTGGTACTTGGCCAGATAGGCCTCCTTGGCCTGGAGCACTTTATAGGCGGTGTCCCGCATGGCGCGGGATACCCGCATAGTGCTGTTGTCCCGGAGATACCGGCGGATCTCGCCCACGATCATCGGGACGCCGTAAGTGGAAAAGCGCACATCCAGGTCGGTGTTGAAATTGTCGATGGCCTTGATCAGGCCGATACACCCCACCTGGAACAGGTCGTCCACATTCTCCCCGCGGTTGGAGAATTTATGGATCACGGACAGCACCAGCCGCAGATTGCCGGCGATCAGCTCCTCCCGCGCCTGCCGGTCCCCGGCCTTGGCCCGGCGGAGGAGCGCCTGGGTCTCCTCATTTTTCAGCACCTTCAGCTTGGCGGTGTTGACACCGCAGAGCTCCACTTTGTTCTGCATCCTTCAAAAACCTCCTGCCCGGGTGACGCTGTACTTCCAGTATCTCCCGGACGGGAGGTTTCATACTGTTCCGGCCGGCGGATATTTTTTTGTATCAGACCGGTTTCGATGGATTTCTTATGGAGGGCGGTGGACTATCCAAGGGCTACGTCCAAGATCATCATAATTAGGAAGCCGGCCATGACGCCGAAGGTGCCCCCGTGGGTCTCATGGTTGTGTCGGAGGTTGGCCTCCGGAATGAGCTCCTCCACCACCACATAGAGCATGGCTCCAGCGGCAAAGGAGAGCAGCCAGGGCATCAGCGGCTGGACGGTCCCTGCGGCCAGGACGGTGATCAGGGCGGCGATAGGCTCCACGACGCCGGAGGCGGCGCCCATGAGAAAGGAGCGGCCGCTGCCCATGCCGGCCTGTCGCAGGGGGAGGGATATGGCCGCGCCCTCGGGAAAGTTCTGGATCCCGATGCCCAGGGCCAGGGCCATGGAGGCGGGGAGCAGGGTGATGTCCGCCTGAGCGGCCAGGGCGAAGGAGATGCCCACAGCCATTCCCTCCGGGATATTGTGCATGGTGATGGCCAGCACCAGCAGGGTGTTCCGGCGGCTGCGGGCTCCTGACCCGCGCTCCAGAAGCTCCGGCGTGAGATGGGGGAGCAGGACGTCCATCCCGGCCAGAAAGGCGATGCCCAGGATGGAGCCACCCGCCGCCGGGATCCAGCCAGTGCCGCCGGCGGCCTGGGACTGCTCGATGGCGGGGATCAGAAGCGACCACATACTGGCGGCGATCATCACGCCGGCGGCAAAGCCCAGCATGATCCGGTGCAGTCCGGCGCCGGCCGTCCGGCGAAAGAGAAAGACGGTGGCCGCCCCAAGGGTGGTCATCAAAAAGGTGAAGCCGCTCCCACCGGCGGCCCATAGAAGTGCTTGTGTCAACATAAGGTTCCTTTCCCGGCGCGGAGGCGGTCCGCTCAGACTCCCCATCTGAGAGGAGGGGGAAGCGTCCGGAGACCCTCGCTCCGCGCCGCTGTAATAAGGATGTGCCGGTTCAGCCTATGAGGACGGGGGAGAGGGGGTGCGGGACCTTGAAAAAAAATTGCCGGACCCACTAGGCAAAAGAGGAGAATTATATTAAAATAGAAAAGAACGAAGTTTGAAAAAACACGCAAGGAGGGAATTCGGATGGAAAATCCGAAGTATAAACGTGTGCTGCTGAAGATCAGCGGCGAGGCTCTGGCCGGGGACGCGACCCGAGGGCTTGATTTTAATGTGATCGGCCAGGTGTGCGACGTGGTCAAGCGCTGTGTACAACTGGGCGTGCAGGTGGGCATTGTCGTGGGCGGCGGCAACTTCTGGCGCGGAGTCAAGGACGGCGGGGACCGGATGGTCCGGGTCCGGGCCGACCACATGGGAATGCTGGCCACCGCCATCAACGCCCTGGCTGTGGCCGATGTGCTGGAGCAGAAGGGGGTGGAGGTCCGGGTGCAGACCGCCATTGAGATGCGTGCCATGGCGGAGCCCTATATCCGCTCCAAGGCCATCCGTCACCTGGAGAAGGGCCGTGTGGTCATCTTCGGCTGCGGGACCGGGAACCCATTCTTCTCCACCGATACGGCGGCAACCCTGCGTGCCGTGGAGATCGAAGCAGACATCCTGCTGAAAGCAACCATGGTGGACGGCGTATATGACAAGGATCCCCATAAATTCGACGACGCTGTGCGCTATACCCGCCTGACATTCAGCGACGTGCTCAACAGCGCTCTTCAGGTCATGGACAGCACCGCTGCCTCCATGTGCCGAGATAATGAAATGCCCATGCTGGTATTCGATCTGAGCCGTCCGGAAAATATTTACGATGCAGTGATGGGCAAGGAAATCGGAACTGTCGTTGCCGAATAAGCCCTTTGAAAACCATTCAAAAGAGAGGAAAAAGAAATGAAAGCATTACTGAATGAAACTGAAGATAAGATGAAGAAGTCTGTTGCGCGTCTGGAGCACGAGTTCACCACCATTCGTGCAGGCCGGGCCAATCCGGCAGGTCTGGAGCCGGTTGTG
>OGHO01003462.1_pt1 | contig 10432 bp, 9 predicted proteins | sample 1571421 | NCBI WGS metagenome assembly OGHO01 (sample SAMEA2581937, study PRJEB24529) | metagenome | biome: Human gut stool | place: China | collected 2011
AATGAATACACGCGCATCATCGTCGACAGCACGCGCCAGCTCACCACGATGACCGGCAACATTCTTCTGCTTTCCCGCCTGGAAAAGCAGGAGATCGTGACCGGCCGCACGACGTTCAGCCTCGACGAACAAATCCGGCAGGCGATTCTTCTGCTGGAACCGCTCTGGGAGAAAAAGCATCTGAATCTCGACATTGATTTGACGGCGTGCAAATTTTACGGCAACTGTGAGATGCTGCAGCAGGTCTGGATCAATCTCCTGCAAAATGCCATCAAATTCACCCCGGCTGGCGGTATGCTTTCTGCCAAACTCGTTATCACAGGAGATAAGGTGCGTGTCTCCATCCGCGATACCGGCGTCGGCATGGATGACGCCACGATGAAACGGATCTTTGAAAAATTTTACAGCAGGAACTCGGATCCCAATGAAAAGGGCAACGGGCTGGGACTTTCCATCACGAAACGGATCATCGACCTGATGCACGGTACCATCGAGGTATCCAGCCAGGTGGACGAGGGTAGCTGCTTTACAGTGATTCTGCCACTTGAAAAAGCATAGAATCTCATCGGCAAAACATATTGTACCCGACAATCATCAGAGAAATGGCGATGCTGACCCATAGAAAATTCTTTGGGAAAATGAGCACCAGGGTCATGCCAAATCCCATTGAAAAAAGGACTAAACCAAATAAACGCTTCATAGAATGATACCTCTCTGAAATGTCTGTTTTCAAAAGAAGTTAAATAGCAGGCGATCATTGCCAGAGACATCTGACATTCGATCGTGTGCTATGATCATTCTATGAAGCGTTTTGATTTTAATTTCTTTATTTCTTCTCTTCCATCCCGCCCGCCATTTTCTCAGCTGTCTGCATCGTCTCCGCATCGATCGGTCCGGTGCTTCCGCCGACAAATTTATTGACGAGATCCGGTGCCATGTCGAGAACCTTGGTCAATGCATCCTGATGCTTGATATTGACCACTTTCGTCATGCCATTCTGAATGACCAGCACCGCGCTCGGCGTCATCTTGGCGCTCATGCCGCCCGCATTCTTCTCTTTCGCCGACTGACCAAACGCGCCCGCCGCCATGCCGCAGGTTACATCCACGAGTGGAAGTATAATCGCATCGCCAACTGTCACCGGCTCTCCCACGACTGTCTTCGTCGTGACGAACTCATCCATACCCTGAAATAATGCACCGATTGTCGATGCAAACTGATTGTCTGCCATATTATCTTCCTCCTCGGTTTCTATATTTATAAACCTGTGTCCGTACATTCTTATCCATCCAGATCCGAAGCGCCATCAATGCCAGCACGCCAATCTGGACTCTGCCCCGGAACGAAAGCTCCCCGTCCAGCGCATTTGCATCCATGACCGGAGTCAAATCAATCTTCTTTCCGTAAACTGGATACAAAAAAGCCGCCACACTCAAAATTTGTCCCATCAAATAAGGATCCTCCACGCCAAACGTAACCTGCCCGGACAGCTTTCTGGGAAATATATGCCGCAGAACTCGCATGAGCTGGCGTTTGATCAGGCGAAATGACTTCTGATTTTCTTCATTTTCTATAAATGCAAGGACGGATTGGCGTTTGTGCTCCAGGTTGTTGATTCGGGTAAGCAGCTTTGAGAGGGATTGCCGCAGGGCGCTCCATTTTTGTTTGAACCAGCTAATGATTCTATGAAGGAACGATTCACGCTTTTCCTGGCTGGGATTTGATTTTAATTCATTCTTTGCCCGATGCGTTTTTCCTTCTGCCTCTGACACTCCCGCCTCCTTCACATCTGGAAATGCATCTGCATTCTTCACAGCTTGAGACATTTCCGCCTCCCTCTGCGCACTCCGTCTCTTCACCGCCTCCTCCAGCAGCCTGGCAGTTTCCTCCGCTTTCTCGATCGCGGCGTCTGTCTTCTCCGATGCTGCTTCCGCCCGCAAAATCAGTTCACCGGTGTCTAAATCATCATCCTCTGTTTTCTCCTGCGCATTTACAAATTCCAGCTCATCCGAATCCGCTGCCTGCGTGCCTTCCCGCACACTCCTAGATTCCGTATCTTTCTCTTCACTCTCACTCCCGAAAATCCGGAATCCAAACAACTTAACCGTATATCGAAGCCCATTTTCATAAGCAATCCGCAACGACACCGCATGAAGCAGCCAATGGATATGCAGATGCACACAAAAATCCTTGATACTGTGGTAGCTTCCGTTCCCCCGGTATCGAATCGGGACAAATAAAACCGCCATCAGGCACAGAAACAACAGTCCCAGAATGACAAGAAGCAGGATTCCGAGTATTTTCAAGATTATGAACAAAATATGCAGCAATCCATCCCCTCCCACTTCTTATTCTTTCATTGACAAATTCATGTATCAGCTCCGTATCATATGATGTTGGGGTCAAAAGACATTTTCAGTCCAAAAAATCTTCATCAAAGGCTACAAAATACTTACCTCTTTTTCCTCAGCCTGTCTTCCTTCTCTCTCAGATACGTCTTCACATCAAATCCACCCGTCTCGCGGTACGTTTCATCCACAATCCGCCCCACCGTCTCCACGGCATCCTGGTAGCTCGCGCCGACCCCTACGATCAGCAGATCCGCCTGCTCCCGGTAATAATTCTGCCGGAGCACATAGGCAGGCTGGATATCAAGCAGGTTGTGTCCGCCTGAGGCAGGCGTGATCACGTGAACGCCCGGCTGTAGCTTTCCGAGGCGGAGTTTCTGTAGAATCGAAAAACGATGCTTTTTAGCAGTTTCTCCCAGATACAGATATTTATACCAAATCATCGTCCCCGCCTCCTAAAAAAGGAGAGCCTGATCCATGGCGCTCTAAAAACAGCACGTTTCCGGCTATTTCTCCCCGCCTGTCAGCTCTCCCTCCTTTACATGATCAATCTTTTTTATAATTCTTAATAATCGACCGTCTCAGCAGATCCAGCGCCTGAATCACCGTCTGCTCACGCACCTTCTCGCGGTTTCCGCGGAAATGGTATTCCTCTACTTTGACTTTATCCTTCATATAACATGCGATATAGACGAGTCCCACCGGTTTCTCCTCGGTTCCGCCGTCCGGTCCGGCGATGCCGGTCACAGCGATACAGGCATCCGCATCCGTCGTAAATACACCGCCTGCAGCCATCTCACGCGCCGTCTGTTCGCTGACCGCGCCGTATTTTTTCAGGGTCGCCTTACTGACGCCCAGGATCTTTTTCTTTGCCTTGTTGGAATACGTCACGTATCCCTCGTTAAAGACCTCTGAGGCCCCCGGCACGTTGACGATGCGTCCGGCGATCAGACCGCCTGTGCAGGACTCTGCGGTTGTCACAGTCAGGTCGTATTTCTTTAAGAGGCGAACAACGACATCCTCCAGATTCTCATGCTCATCCGTCGTGTAAACCGCATTACCGAACCGTTTCTTAATCTCTTTGATAACCGGTTTTAACAGCTGTTTTGCCGCGTCTTCGCTCTCGGCTCTCGCGGTCACGCGCAAATGTACTTCTTTCGTCTTTGCATAGGTCGCAATCGTCGGGTTCGTCTGCTGGTCGATGAGGTCGAGAAGCATCTCCTCCACCTTGCTCTCCCCGTATCCGCAGATTTTGAGCATCTGGGAATAGATCACACAGTCAGATCGTTTCTGAATATAAGCACAAACCTGATCTTCCACCATCGGATACAGTTCGTTCGGCGGTCCCGGAAGAAGAATCGCGGTCTTACCGTTTTTCTCCAGGGCAAGTCCTGGAGCTGTGCCGTTTGTGTTGGAAAATACCACCGCGCCCTCCGGCACCAGCGCCTGACGCCAGTTGCTATCCGGAATATCGGTGCGCTTGCGCTGCCGGTACCAGTCCTCCAGATGTGCCCGCACCTCCGGATCCTCGACTAACGGCATTCCCATCAGCTCCGCGCAGACATCCTTCGTGATATCATCCTCCGTCGGTCCCAGACCGCCGCCGATGATAACGAGATCGGCTCTTGAGAGCGCCGTCCGGAAGACTTCTGTCATGCGCTCCCGGTTGTCCCCTACCGTCGTCTGGTAATAGACGTTAAGCCCCAGCTTTGCACACGTTTCCGATAAATACTGCGCATTGGTATTGACGATATTGCCAAGCAGCAGCTCTGTTCCTACCGAGATCAGTTCGACTATCATATCAGATACTCCCTTCTGTCAGTATTTTATGATTCTTGTAAATATAATCAACAAGTGACACAATCGTCAGCAGCAGCGCGATCCAGACACAGATCGTCGTGACAAACGCAAGCGCCGGAATATCCAGAATCAATAACACCACCGATACCATCTGAAACGTCGTCTTAAATTTGCCCCAATAGCTGGCGGCGATGACAACTCCGTTGTCCGAGGCGATCAGACGGAATCCGCTGATGATAAACTCCCGGCTGATGATGACGATAACCATCCAGGCTGGAAGCGCGTTCAGCTCGATCAGACAGATGAGCGCCGAGCACACTAAGAGCTTGTCCGCGAGCGGATCCATAAATTTTCCAAAGTTCGTAACCAGATTGTACTTTCTGGCAATCTTTCCATCCAGAAGATCGGTCAGGCTGGCTATGATAAACAGTGCCAGTGCAATCATACGGAAGGTACGGTTTTCACCATTCTGCCAGAGAAGAAAAAACACAAAAAACGGAATCATGATGACGCGAAGCGTCGTAAGCTTATTCGGTAAATTCATCAGCCAACTCTCCTATCAAATCATATTCGAGTGCTCCCGTTACGCGGACACGGCAGAAATCGCCGGACATCAGCGGAACATCCGCATTGACAAAAATCAAACCATCTACGTTCGGCGCGTCCTTATAGGTACGTCCCACGAAAGCATTCTCGTCTGCCACTTTTCCCTCGATCATAACCTCAAGCACACGGTCTTTCATATTCTCGGCTTTCTCAAAGGCAATCTCCTGCTGCAGCTCCATGATCTCGTCGCGGCGGTCTTCCTTGACCTCCTGCGGTACCTGATCCGGATATCCGGCTGCCGGTGTGTCCTCTTCCGCAGAGTATGCAAACACGCCCAGGCGGTCAAATTCCATCTCATCGACGAACCGCATCAGTTCCTCATGATCCTCCTGTGTCTCACCCGGGAAACCGGAAATTACGGTCGTGCGGAGTGCAATATCTGGGATCTCTTCCCGCAGATGCGCGATCCGCTCCCGAAGCTCCGCCTGATTCGTACGGCGTCCCATCCGCTTGAGAACGGCATCGCTCGCGTGCTGGATCGGAATATCCAGGTAATGACAGACTTTTTCCTCCGCCTTGATCGCCTGAATCAACTCCTCGGTGATCTCCTCCGGATAACAGTACTGGATACGGATCCATTCGATTCCATCGATCTGTGCCAGTTCATGTAAAAGTTTCGGCAGGGTCTTCTCTCCATACAAATCCACGCCGTAAAGCGTCGTCTCCTGTGCGACAAGAATCAGTTCCTTCACACCCTGATCCGCAAGCTCCTTTGCCTCTGCGAGAAGCTGCTCCATCGGCACACTGCGGTACGGTCCACGCAGGGACGGGATAATACAATAGGTACACCGTTTGTTACAGCCCTCGGAAATCTTTAAAAAAGCATAATGTCCGCCGGTCGTCACCAGACGTTTGCTCCGCATCTTCGTCTCCGGAAGTTCGGACAAATCGTGGAAATCAGATACCCGCTCGCCCTTCAGCGCCTCCGCCAGCACCTTGCTGACCTCATCATAGCTGGTCGTACCGAGAATACCGTCCACCTCCGGCACCTCCTGCAGGATCTCTTCCTTGTAACGCTGTGCCATACAGCCGCTGACTAAGAGCGCCTTGCAGGTTCCGCTCTTTTTGTACTCTGCCATCTCTAAGATGGTGTTGACACTCTCCTCCTTGGCATCGTTGATAAAGCAGCAGGTATTGACCAGAATGACATCTGCCTCCTGCTCGTCATCGGTAAACGTGTACCCGTCCTGGCTCAGCGAACCCAGCATACGCTCTGCATCAACCAGGTTTTTATCGCAGCCAAGGGATATACAAAGTAATTTCATTCAATTCTCTCCTAATACCATATTTAAAAAATTTCTGTAACCATAATCGATTTGAACCGTCACAAAAATTCTATATCGTAACTGTTCAGTATCTTCACAGTCACGCGCAAAAATCCATTAAAAATTGCCTACGGCAATGGGATTTTTTCCTGCTGGCCCATGTTTTCGTACGGTCAGCGCAGTAAATGCGCAGACCTACTGAACAGTTACTCTATATCTAAGAAAAGACCATCTCCATGTACATAATGAACACGGGACGGTCTTCTGTCGCCTTTTAGACCTCTTCCTCCGGGGAATCGTTCTCTGCTACAATTTTAACCTTAGAATGGTACAGCTCGTCGATCGCGATCGAAAGCGGTTTTCTTCCATTCTCAATGACCAGTGCCTCATCACCGGCGATCAGCTGTCTTGCACGCTTTGCAGTCGCAATTACGATGGAGTAACGGCTCTGAATCAGCGGTTCTTTCCCCGGCTCAGCCTCTTTGTTTACAACATTAATTAAGTCAAGATATGACGGACGCAGCATCATAATACATCTTTCTCCTTTCAGAATTGCTTCATCTCTTCTTTTATTTTTTCAATCAAAGTCTTGTGATTTTCTGTTCTGGCATGCATCGCCTGAATCAGTGCGTGCATTTCTTCTACACAGCGGTCTACCTCATCATTCACCAGAATGAAATCGTAGTCATCCATCTGCTTGGACTCCTCTGCTGCTCTCGAAAGCCGTGCGGCAATCTTCTCCGGTGTCTCGGTTCCACGACCTGCCAGCCGGTTTCTAAGCTCCCCGGCACTCGGCGGCGTGACAAAAATGAGAACTGCCTCCGGGAATTTCTTCTTGATTTTCAGGGCACCCTGAATCTCAATCTCCAAAAGAACATCCTTGCCCGCTTTCAGGTTGGAAAACACATACTCCTTCGGTGTGCCGTAATAGTTTCCGACATACTGGGCGTATTCGACCAGCTCATCGTGTTCGATCATCTGTTCGAACTCTTCCCGGGTCTTAAAGAAATACTCTCTTCCATCAACCTCGCCCTCGCGCGGTGCGCGGGTGGTCGCGGAGATGGAAAGGGCATAATTGTCATACCGCTCCAGCAATGCACGCATCAATGTTCCCTTGCCTGCCCCTGAAAATCCGGATATAACTGCCAGTACTCCCTGATTATCCATATATTTCGCCTGCTTTCTAAATTCTATCTATTATTACAATATTTCATATTCTCCGTATTTTCACCGCCAACGGCAGCTTTCCGTGAATACCTCTTCCAGCATGATCGGCTATTCAATATTCTGAATCTGCTCTCTGACTTTCTCGATCTCTGTCTTGAGTGCAATCGCACAATCGGAAACCTCCAGATCGTTTGCCTTGGAAAGAATCGTATTCGCCTCGCGGTTCATCTCCTGTGCAATGAAATCCAGCTTACGTCCGACGCTTCCGCCCGCCGTCAGCTCCTTGCGGGTCGCCTCAATGTGGCTTCTCAGGCGGACCGTCTCCTCATCGGTGCAGATCTTATCTGCAAAAATCACAACCTCTGCCGCAATCCGGCCTTCATCGACGCTGCTTCCTTCCAGAAGCTCTTTCACCTTATCTTCCAGTTTCGCCCGGTATTCTTCCACGATCTTCGGGGAACGTTCTTCAATCTGATCGACCAGCGTTACCATATAGTCCAGCTTGCCAAGCAGATCCTGCTTCAGATTCTCACCCTCGCGTGTGCGTGTCTCGACAAATTTCTCTGCCGCCTCGCCGATCGCCTTTTCGAGAATCTGCCACATATGCTCCTCGTCCTCCGGCACCTGTTCCATCGTAAAGACCTCCGGACACCGTGCAAGACGCATCACCGTCGCGTCATTCGGAATCCCAAGCTCGTCCGCCATCTGACGGAAATAATCCATATACTCGCCGGCCAGGGAACGATTGTACTTTAAGGACATCTTCTCATCCGTATAATCTTCATAGGAAATAAAGACATCTACCTTTCCCCGCTGAATGTATTTCTTGAGCTGCGCGCGAATCGCCGCCTCAAAGTAATTAAATTTCTTCGGCATCTTAATGCTGAGATCCAAGTAACGGTGGTTTACCGCCTTCATCTCCACAGAAATCTTATATTCATCCGTTGCCATCTCGCATCGGCCAAATCCAGTCATACTTTTAAGCATAGTGACGCCTCTCTCTTTCATCCATAGATAATGGTATTATAATGCAAATCGCCGCAAGCGTCAACCGAATTTAAAAGTGATTGTTTTTCGTGTCTTCTTTCATTATAATAGTAGATACTACACAAATAAAGGAGCACCAAAACCATGGCATTTGACGGAATTGTAATCGCAAACCTGGTTAAGGAGTTTAGTGACGCGCTTACCGGCGGCAAGATCGCAAAGATCACGCAGACCGAGCGCGATGAACTTCTTTTTACCATAAAGAACTTCCGGGAGACGAAACGACTTCTTCTCTCGGTCAACGCAAGTCTCCCGCTGGCATATCTGACGGATACCAACAAGCAGGGACCGATGACTGCCCCGAATTTCTGCATGCTGCTTCGCAAGCACATCGGAAGCGGACGCATCGTGTCCATCAGCCAGCCGGGTCTGGAACGCTGTATTCATTTTGAGATCGAACATCTGGACGAGATGGGTGACCTCTGCCGCAAGCTGCTTATCGTCGAACTGATGGGAAAATACAGCAATATCATTTTCTGCAGCCCTGACGGCACGATCCTCGACAGTATCAAACATATCTCCGTGCAGGTCAGCTCCGTGCGCGAGGTTCTGCCGGGACGGCAATATTTCCTCCCGCAGACGGTCGCGAAGCAGGATCCGCTGACTGCATCTGCCGATGATTTCGCCTCCATTCTGGCACAGTCACCGGCACCGGCAGGAAAAGCCATTTACACGAATTTCACCGGTATCAGCCCGGTCATGGCAGAAGAATTCTGCTATGAGGCATCGATCGATGCCGACCGCCCCGCATCGGAACTGAATGAGCTGGAGCGCACGCACCTCGGGCACACGCTGGAACTGGCAATGGAATCCATCAAAAATGGACAGTTCTCGCCCTGCATCGTATACCGTGAAGATGAGCCAATGGAATTTGCCGCTCTCCCATTGGCCTCGTTCCCGCCGGAATATCAGGTCGAACACTTTGATTCGATCAGTAAAGTGCTGGAGACCTACTATGCGTCCAAGAACGTCATCACACGAATCCGCCAGAAATCCTCGGATCTGCGCCGGATCGTCCAGACTGCCCTGGAGCGCAATTATAAAAAATACGATTTGCAGCAGAAACAGTTAAAGGACACCGAAAAACGGGATAAATACAAGCTCTACGGCGAGCTGTTAAACACCTACGGTTATGAGCTGACCGGCGGCGAAAAAGAACTTGTCTGCACGAACTACTACACAGGAAAAGAGGTCAAGATCCCGCTTGACCCGCAGCTGACCGCCCGCGAAAATTCGCAGAAGTATTTTGACAAATATGGAAAACTCAAACGTACTTTCGAGGCTCAGAGCCAGCTCATTGAGGAGACGAAGCAGGAGATCGAGCACCTCGAATCCATCAGTACCTCCCTCGATATTGCCTTAAAGGAGGAAGATCTGACCCAGATCAAGCAGGAGCTGACGGAATATGGCTTCATCAAAAAGCACGGTCCGGCTGGAAAGAAAGTGAAAATCACAAGCCGCCCATTCCACTACCTTTCCTCCGACGGATTCCATATCTACGTCGGCAAAAACAACTACCAGAATGAGGAGCTGACCTTCAAGATCGCGACTGGAAATGACTGGTGGTTCCACGCAAAAGGAATCCCGGGTTCCCATGTCATTGTGAAATCCGAAGGAAAAGAGCTTCCGGACCGCACCTTCGAGGAAGCTGCCGGGCTGGCTGCCTACTATTCCAAGGGACGGGAAAATGAAAAAGTTGAGATCGATTATGTACAGAAAAAGCAGGTCAAAAAAGTAGCGGGCGCTGCTCCGGGATTTGTGATTTATCATACGAATTATTCGATGATGGCGACGCCGTCGAATCAGCTGGAAGAACTGCCATCATAATGCCGCCTGAAAAAAGACAATGTCTATATTTCTGCAATTCACAATGAGTCCAGTAAAAAACGCCACAGGCACACAACCCATGGCGTTTTTTTACTGGACTCAAATGAACTTAGCGAATCTCGCTCTTACCACCCATATACGGACGCAGAACCTCCGGAATGCGGACAGAACCGTCTGCCTGCAGGTTGTTCTCTAAGAATGCGATCAGCATACGTGGCGGAGCTACTACTGTGTTGTTTAAAGTGTGAGCCAGATACTTGGTGCCATCTTCTCCCTGAACACGGATCTTTAAGCGGCGTGCCTGAGCATCACCTAAGTTGGAGCAGCTACCTACTTCAAAGTACTTCTTCTGTCTTGGAGACCACGCTTCTA
>OGHO01003464.1_pt1 | contig 10422 bp, 6 predicted proteins | sample 1571421 | NCBI WGS metagenome assembly OGHO01 (sample SAMEA2581937, study PRJEB24529) | metagenome | biome: Human gut stool | place: China | collected 2011
CTGGGAGGGGCACAATCTGTTGTTATCAATTTAGCAAATCAACAATCAACAGATAATGAAGTATTCGTCATTTCCGGTTCCGATGGTAACGCATGGGAAGCATTGCATCCTAACGTATGTATCATCAAAATTAAACAACTAAAACGAGCTATTTCTCTTTTAGACTTCATAGTTATATTCAAGTTATTATATTATCGCTTTCATTTAAAACCAGATATTATTCATCTACATTCTTCTAAAATTGGAATTTTAGGACGTCTATGCTTCCCCAAAAGAAAAATTGTATATACAGTACATGGCTTTGACACGATACGTATTGCTAACAAGTCTTTTTTATGGCTTGAAAAATTACTAAAAAAACGAGCAGCACAGATCGTTGCGGTAAGTCGTTATGATTTCGAAAATTTAAAAAAAGAACATATCCAAAAAAAAATATGTTATATATATAATGGAATCGAAGATAACACATTACAAACAGAAGGTATTTCTGCCCCAATCGCACAAAAATTTCAAAATTTAAAAAAACAATATGACAAACTTATTTTGTGTATTGCAAGAACAGAACCACCTAAAAGACTAGACCTATTCCTTAATATTGCCGAGCAATTACCTAATTTTGCGTTTATTTGGATTGGCAATACTAGTGATATTCAATGTAAACATTCGTCTAATACGTATTTTTTAGGTAGTGTCATAAACGCATCTTTATATATTCGATACTCAGATTTGTTCATTTTACCTTCTAATTTCGAAGGGCTTCCAATTTCTATTATAGAAGCATTATCCTATAGTAAACCAGTCATAGCATCAAATGTTGGCGGTATTAAAGAACTACTATCTACTGGAGCAGGTTTTACAGTTCAAAATTCATCACAAGCATTTAAAGAAACAATACTTCAATTAACCACTAATCCTCAACTATACTCTCAATTATCCACACAAGCAAGATGTACATTTTTAGCCGATTTCACCGTGAAAAAAATGGCTGATACATACAAACAATTATATCAAAAAATATATAAAAGAAACAACGGTCGATGTGCAAATTTTTGATTCATCTTTTTTCAAAGCAAATAGGGATATTGCTTCTTTTTGTGTTTATATACTTTAAAATAGAGTATATGCATTTTTGTGTTTTTACAGAAAAATGGACAATAAATCCTATTGGTCTTTTGGAGAACATCAGTACTGCAATTATAGATACATCTCTTTTGTTATGTGCATTTATACCCCTCATCAGCAGGAGTAAAAACATGTCTATTTTCTTGCTTATATTCATTGATATATTCACATTAGCAAATATTTGGTATAGTCGAAACTTTCATGCATATATTCCGATATCTTTATATTGTGAATTCAATAACTTACACGGTTTGAAAAATAATATTATCGACAGTATGAAAGTACTAGATTGTATTATCCCCATTTCAACAATAATTTTTGCAATCATCACTCAACGCATATTGCATATAATATCACCTAAATGTCAATGGAAAGTATTTTTAAGTTTTTTAGGTTTAGCCATACTATTAACAGGACTCTTCTTTTGTTCTACCTTCCTAAAATCTTATACATTAAAAGACAAATTTATCTCCCCATACATGTATTCTCCGACAGAATCAACTTTCCGGAACGGGATAACATATCATTTCATCATGGAAATAAAGACGATTGACACAACAAAACAATTTTCAGAAGAAGATCAAAAATTTGAATCATTATTTTTCGCCCCATCTTCAAATATACAACCTATAAATTCATCAAATAATATAATCATTATTATTGTTGAATCGTTCTTATCATATGCTAATGATCTTTATTTCAATGGAAAGGCAATAACACCTAATCTTAATCAACTAAAAAAAGAAAATACATATTATTTTTCACATATACTCCCTCAAACAAAGTCGGGAGAATCAAGTGACGGACAAATAATTTATCTAACAGGACTTTTACCCCAAACAAATAAAATTACAGTAGTAAACTATTCTGATAACCAATACATATCTTTCCCCTATCTCCTAAAGCAACATCATAAGATTCAAAACAGTCACATGATCATCCCAACAAATTCAAACTTTTGGAGACAAAATAAAATGTGTGCAACTTATCAAATAGACTCTCTATTTTCAAGAAATGATTATCATTCTTCCAATATATGGTTAAATGATGAAGAGGTTTTCGAACTTGCAGCAACTAAAAATTTAACAGCACAACAACCATTTTTGTCTATTATCTTAACATCATCGACTCATTCTCCTTATAACGAAACAGTAGAAGTCCCCGAACACTTTGATTTCCCACAAGACTATTCATGCGAACTAAAAAATTACTTAACAACTCTTCATTACACAGACAAACAAATCGGCAAATACATCCAATTTTTAAAAGACAATAATCTATATTATAATTCAATGATAATTATTGTAAGTGACCATGAAGCCCATGCTTCTAATCTAAATCTATCTCCGAATCAAGAACATATTGCCAAAGAAATTCCCCTCTATATTATTAACCCTCCGCTTGAAATCACGAAATCACCTCATGATACAATCCAACAAATAGATATATTTCCCACTCTCCTTGATTTAACAGGAATTCAATCACCTTGGCGAGGCGTAGGAAGAAGTTTATTAATGCCAGATTTTATAGCAAATTCGCCACATGAAAAAGAGCGTAGAAAAAATGCCCAAAAAATTTCAGATATAATCATTCGTAGCGACTATTTTAAAACACACCAAATAATAAACAAATCTTACCCCAATCAAGCAGTAATACTCTCCCAATAATCCCCCTCCACTGAAGATCGTTCGAAGTTCCTTCGCCACTCAAATATCACAGCACGCAGGAGCTTCGAACAAACGTAAGCATTCAAACAAATATACATTGTACACCTTGGTGTTTAGTTGTAATTTTGCGCTCACAATAACAACCAAACACCAAGTGCAATGAATAGATCAGAATTTGAAGAATTAGAATTGCAGGTGCAGCAAAGCGGCCTGCCGTTGACGTCGTACCTACAACAAATAAGTGTAAGTTATTCAACTTATCACTATTGGCATAAAAAATGTTCAGTTGTAAGGACAGTGTCAAACTGAAGTTGGCTCCAATCAGTTTTAAACAGGTAGCCACGGAGTTTTCCTTGGGAGGACAAGTGCCCCAGGGCGTGGCTCTTCTGTTTCCGAATGGTCTTCGTACCCACTTCGGAAACGGGTCTAAGAAGATACTGATGGAACTGTTGACCGAAAGTCTCGAAAGTGAACATGTTTAGCCTGAACGACACGAACCCAAGAAATTACCTGAATGATATCATCGCCCAGATGCCCTATCATAAAAAGGCAACCCGAGAGAAACTCTTGAATCTACTTCCACACAAATGGAAGTTAGAACATCCGGAAAGTGTATTGACAAAACAAAACGTGGAATCTGGCAACTAGTGCTGACTGCAACATATACCGATTCAGCGCTATCGCCACATATAGGTGCATATTCCGGTGGATACCCGTTCAGCATTTCCGGTGATATCCGTTCAGTCCCCAGTTAGTATTCAGTATCGTTGGCAAAGTTAATACTTCTTTCTTAGGCTCTCTCCTTTGAGGTCAAATTTTATTGCCTTATGCACAATTCTGTCCAGACAGGCTTCTGCAATGAGCTCGCTTTGGAACACATCATACCAGTCTGCAACGGGAAGCTGGCTGGCCAGGATGAGTGCTTTCCGGTTGTACCGGTCATCTATGATCTGTTCAAAGTCATGTTGTACCTGTCCGTCCAGCTTGACCATCCCAAAATCATCTATGATCAGAAGATCATGTGCGTTAAGCTTTCGGAAGAAATTTGTCTCCCGTCCTTCCAGATGTACAAGCTTCAGGTTCTCGATGAGCATGTTCATCGTGAAGTACAGTACCTTCCGGCCGTTCCTGCATGCCCTGTCACCCAAGGCACAGGCGAAGTAGGACTTTCCGGTCCCTGCCGGTCCGGTAATGATGACCGTCATTCCGCCCGTGATGTAATTTCCGGTTGCAAGGTCGGCAGCAGAGCAGGCCTGTATTCCCCTTGCCGTGTCCGTTTCAAGTTCTTCCATCGAGGCTCTCAGACGGAAGCCGGCATTTTTTATAAGACGCTGTATACGGTTGTTACCTCTTGTGTCACGTTCGTACTGGAGCATGATCTGCATGCCTTCACGCAGGGTAAGCTTGTCCAACTGATGTGTTTCTTCCAGGGAGCTCCAGCAGCTTGCCATTCCTGGAAGCTTCAGCTCGTGCAGTGTTCTTTCTGTTTCGTTGCTCATAATCATTTATTGTTATTTGTTCATGTCATTTCCTGTAAAATAGCTTTTTCCACGCATGTTTCCGTGGTTTGACGGTGTAGGCGCATGGAAGATTACCGTCTCGTCTGCGGATGCATTCATGCCGTTACGTCTGAGTATGGCTTCAAACTTGCTGTAGGAGTAAATACCGTACTCCATGCACTGGCGGCAGGTAAGGTCAAACGTGGCAAGGTCATACTTCCTTCTGAGGCGGACTATGGAGTTGCACAGCTTGTAATACACCTCTTCAGGCTGTGTGGTACGTTTGGGGTCAAAGATTCTTTTTACATACTCATGACAGTCAGGTGATATATCTTTTGCTTTCTCCACATAATAGGCTGCCGAACGCTCCATAATCACCCTGCAGCTGGATGCGAGATGTTCCCTGACTGTGGTATAGCCGTATGTATGGCTGCGGATATGTGAAGCTACCAGTTTCTGCTCCACATAGGCCTTGACCCATGAACGGGTAAAGACTACTCTTGCCTGTTTTCCTACATGGATATAGGGGACGGAGTAAAAATGGGTCACCTTGTCCTGTCTCAGCTCCACATGGCAGTTTGCCTGTACTTTCAGATCGGCATACAGGCGCATTTCATAGGGTTCCGGTTTCAAGGGTTTCAGCAGCTCCTTCTCCTTGGCATGAAAACGCTCCTCACGGCTGTAGGGACGCTTCTGCATACGGGTTCGGTTGTGCCTTTCCATCAGCTTCCATACGGCACGGTTCAGTTCCATGAGTGAATGAAAGATGCAGTTACGCAATCTGGCATAAATACGGTTATATGTAATTCTTACGGAGTCTTCTACCAGAGCCTTCTGTGTCGGCGATGCCGGGTCACATGGCAGCACTACAAAATGGTAGTAGTTGCCCATGTCCTCAAGAGCCTTGTTCAGCTTCGGCTCATGCCGGTCATTGCTGATTACCGCTGATTTGAGATTGTCAGGAGTCAGTATGGGTGGTACACCGCCCAGATGTTCCAGGCACATCCTTATGGCATACAGGAAGTCCTCCGTCTTCTGCGAAGGTACACATATCACATAGGTATAGTCGCTGTAAGGCAGGCAGGCGACAAACACCTCCACCTTGATAATTTCTCCGGTTGCGGCATCCACATAACTGAGCTTGTCACCGGCAAAGTCCACCATGAGTTTCTCACCCGGTCTGTAGGTGTTGGCAAGTACGGCTGTAACATCCTTCTTCGCAACGAGATTCTGCTTCAGATGATAATAGAACTGTGACTTGCCGTAACCGTCGGGATGAGTCGCACGGTATTCATCGAACAGGACCTGACGGCTTACATGGGATTTGGGATCCGCCAGCAGTTCCTTGTATCTAGGGAGCAGGATCAGGAACTCTTCCATTCTCCTGTCCGTATATGCCGGAGAACCGGCATGGAACATCCGTTCCAACTCGGGATCGTCAATCTCAAGGAGGTCGCTGATGTTCCATCCGTTGGCTTTTACTGTATTCACATAACCGTTGACGGTTTCCTTGTCAATCGGTAACTTGCGGCTTATACCGCGGTTGGATTCTCCGGCCTGCTTGAGCTGGAGTACTTGTTTTATCAGACTCATATCCTTTGTTGTTCCTGCCATGACTGTGCTGTTGCGTATAAATTTATCAGCACAAAGGAAACTGAAACCGGAGAAAGAATGAACGGATATGCTCCGGAAACGAAGATATACGCAGACAATTCTATGCACGATTGAACGGATATACTCCGGAAAATCTGAAGGCATACGTCTAAAGTGAACGGGTATGCTCCGGAAAAAAGGTGCTACAACCTGCAATTCTCGGAGGTGGACGGATATGCTCCGGAAAAATCGAGATTTTAATGTCTGGTTATCCATTTTTTCATCCTTTTAGGGGATGAACGGATATAAAATTGTGCTTTTAAAGGCTATTTTATGCTTTATAGGCTGCCGGAAAGTGAACGGGTATGCTCCGGAATATGTATATAGGTTCAACAAAACAATAGTGACTGTAACTATTAGATTCATACTGACAGTCGCTATTGTTGTATATCAAGGTTTAATACCTGTAGTTTACCGAATGCTTACCAAGATTCTTCATTAATTATTCTCTTAGAATACACCTTTTTCCTTACGTTCAACCACCTCTCAACCGTTACTCCCCACATCCAAAATCGTTATCCCGCCGCCACGTGACGGGTGCATAACGTAAGAGAAAGCGCCCGGTAAGGCCCGAGAAGTAGTAAAAACATTGAATTAAGGTAATATTACCCTAGAAACAAGCATGGCAAGTAAAATTACAGCCAAGAAAATATAGTGTAACATAAATTCAACCCCAATTAAGAAGTAATATAACCCAAATAATCCCACACATTCAGAGATCATTCGATGCTTACTCAGAGCTTAGACATCCCGTAATGTATGAGCCACGAATAATCTTCGAATGAGCTTCGAATAAGGGGGATTATTTCCCTAGGATTTCCTTAGCTTCTCAACAGGTTCTCATTATAAACCTAGTTCTACGTCAAGAGAAACATTTTCCCCCTCCGCAAAAAAGGTAAGAATCACGATGATTTAAGCATAGCTATATATCACAACCTGCCCACAACCTTGGTTCCCGGTTCAAAAAACATAATATCATTTTCCTTGGTTTACATGAATATAAATATACACTTTTCCAACGAATGAGTCATGTTAAAAATACACTTTTCTTATATTTTACAGTATAAGCAATCACACTTTTACCCTTGCCACACATTCTATCAAATATGGAATACGAACCACAACCCGCTGTCCTCCGACCACCTCAATCAACTCACCCTGTACCCCAGCTAATTCACCTTGGAACACTCGTATAGCAGATCCTACGGGTAATCCTTCATTCACGATTTCAAGCGTCTCTGCCCGTTCATTCAAGATTTTGAAACTCTCTAACTGCTCGTCCGAAATCACAACCGGAACCTGTTTCTCCTGTAACAACGCAATCACTCCCCAAATTGATAACACGGAAGGTAAATTCACTTCAGAAACACGGACAAAAATACACCCCGTAATCACAGGAATTTCCAATTTTTTCACCAATCCTTCCCTCACGAATTCAACCGCCCGTAAAGGTAAATAATTCTCGATTCCTGCTTGTTCCAAACGCTCCTTCACACGTTTTTCCGCCCGAGCAGCAGTGAAAACTGCATACCAATTCGTCTTCTCCATTACTCTCTGACTTCTAAATTTTCGGCTACCTGAATTTTATTTAAAACCTCTTCCATATGATGCTCTACACCTTCCTCTTCCATCTGGAAATCAATAGATTCATAGGTTGAATTTTTCGATTTAAACTCAGGAACGATACATTTCATTTGTTTCACCACGGCAAAATTATCTTTTGTCTGCAAAGCTATATCAAGAGCCTTTATCGCATCCGTAACTTCACTATAATTATATTCACGTACTTTGGCTATCTTTATTCGCTCATGCACGGTCGGCAAAGTCGTCTCCTTCACGTTAAGCACCTCCTCGTACAATTTCTCTCCCGGTCTCAAACCGGTAAAGACGATATGAATATCTTTCCCCACTTCATAACCGGAAAGTTTAATCATCTTACGGGCCAGATCAACAATTTTGACGCTTTTGCCCATATCAAAAACGAATATTTCACCACCATTTCCCAACGCTCCCGCCTGCAAAACGAGTTGACACGCCTCGGGTATAGTCATAAAAAAACGAGTTATTTCCGGATGAGTAACCGTTATCGGACCACCCGCCTCAATCTGTTTCTTGAAACGAGGGATCACCGAACCATTCGATCCCAAAACATTCCCAAAACGAGTAGTAATAAAACGAGTATTCGCAATGCGATTCAATGATTGTGTATAAATTTCCGCAATACGCTTACTTGCACCCATAACATTCGTCGGGTTCACCGCCTTATCGGTGGAGACCATCACGAAACGCTGACAATCATACTTCACAGCACAATCGGCAACATTTTTCGTTCCGAAAATATTAGTTTTCACTCCTTCAATCGGGTGTTTTTCCATCATAGGGACGTGCTTATAAGCAGCCGCATGATACACGATATTGGGATGATATGTTTTAAAGATTCCTTCCACCCGGCTCGCATCACGTACATCCCCGATCTCGACTTTATAATCCGTGAAACCACACTCTTCTTTCAATTCCAGCTCAATATCATAAAGTGGAGATTCGGCCTGATCAAACAAAACAATCAAAGAAGGATTAAAATGCGTCAACTGCCGCACAATTTCACTCCCGATAGAACCAGCCGCTCCGGTCACCAAAACCACTTTATTCAATAATTGTTTTCGAAGATTGGTCTCCTCCATGTGAATCACGTCCCTCTCCAACAAATCTTCGATCTTGATATTCCGGATATGTCGCATACTCAACTCCCCGTTAATCCAACTTTCAAAACGAGGCACTTCGAGTACGTTCACATCAGCGGCCAAGCAGATCTCGACAATTTCCCGTTTTTTATCAGGAGAAATCATCTTTTTGGCAATAACCACCTTGTCCACCCGGTTACGTTTCAATAAACCGGGTAAAGATGACATTTTGTAAATCTTAACTCCCTCGATAATCTTTCCCGCTTTCCGATCATTTACATCAACAAAAGCAAGAATATTATACGTGGCATCCTCCACGTTATCCATAGCATGTTTTGCCATGATACCGTATTCATCGCTACCACATATAATTACGTTCTTTTTAGTACGTTCGGCACCAATATACTGCGCAAACACTTTCTTCACGATCACCCGACTCATAACCATCAAACTGGTTAGAAGAACATACTCCGTGAGTAAAACGGAAACCGGTATAAAAAGATAATCATACAACAAGAAAAACACGCCACTCCCCAAAAGAAGGGCAATCTCCCCTGCCGTCAACACGTAATAGATGCGCAAAGCATCCTCCGTTCCAGTGAAACGTACTATTCCGGAATAAGTATGTCCCAACAAGAAACTAATTACCCGGATACCCACAATTACAAGAGCCCCGGTCAAAACAAAATCCAATCTCATCCGGTCAATCTGAAAATTGACCCAAATCAGATAGGCAACGCTAACTGCCATAATAGCAAGAGCCACGTCAATCAAAAATACAATCCAGCGAGGAGTGTACGAGAATGAACGCAATGTCCTCATTCTATTCAGACCATTTGTGATAAGTGCAACCATATTTTTTAATATAAAATAAAACCTTCACGGGATAAACCTCCTAAAAGGTGGACACCTGCAAAGGTAATAGTAATAATATTAAAAAAAAAATTTTTAGTAGGCCTTCAAAATATTAACCTCATCTTCAGTTAGGAAACGCCAGTGACCCCTAGGTAAATTTTTCTTCGTGATCCCGGCAAAAAAGACACGGTCCAAACGAAGAATCTGATACCCCAAATGCTCGAAAATCCTCCGGACGATACGATTTCTACCGGAATGAATTTCAATCCCCACCTGTGTACGATCATCTTCCGCCACTCTCACGTCATCCGCCTGGATAAAGCCATCCTCCAAGTCGATTCCCTTACGAATAGCCTCCAAGTCGCCCGTTTGAACCACTTTGTCCAAGAACACGTGGTATATCTTTTTCTGGTTATACTTCGGGTGTGTCAATTTCTTGGCCAAATCGCCATCATTCGTGAAAAGCAACACTCCCGTGGTCTGGCGGTCAAGTCGTCCAATCGGGTACACGCGCTCTTTACAAGCTCCCTCGATCAAGGTCATCACGGTTCTACGTTCCAAAGGATCTTCCACGGTCGTCACGTAATCTTTCGGCTTATTCAACACCAAGTATACTTTACGCTCGGGAGTAATCACTTGATCATCTACCTCCACTCGATCCGTACGTTTTACTTTTACCCCGACTTGTTGCACGACTTCCCCGTTTACTTTCACCCGACCGGCTGTAATCAACACATCTGCATCACGACGTGAACACACCCCGCCTTTAGCGATATAACGGTTCAAACGTAATTCTGTCTCCTGCCCCTCATTCTTCTTACGATATTCAATTTGTTTTTTCTTACTATACACACTTTTGGGAGCACTATCCCCATCTTCCCGACGGGTAAACACTTTTCTTGCCGGACGATCAGAATAACGATCCCGACGATCATCCCCCTCTCT
>OGHO01003465.1_pt1 | contig 10421 bp, 9 predicted proteins | sample 1571421 | NCBI WGS metagenome assembly OGHO01 (sample SAMEA2581937, study PRJEB24529) | metagenome | biome: Human gut stool | place: China | collected 2011
GAGCGTACGGTTCGCATCCGTAAGGTCGTCGGTTCGATCCCGATTAGGTCCACCACAAAAAGCCGTGAAATTTATAATTTCACGGCTTTTTTGCAACTTTTTTGCAAAAATGATGGGCCTGTAGCTCAACCGTTTCCGCCCTGTTTCCCGTACCAGCCCCCGCTCCGTTCGCATCCGCTGTTCAGGAAACTAAAAACGATCATTGTTTTTTGTTCTCCGCCCCTCGGGAAAGGCCGAAAAGATCTGGAAATGAATGATTCACATCCAAGCATATTGTACAAGACGGTTCGCATTCCCTTTGTGCAGTACTTCCAGTATCTACGCCGAAAGCATCTCAGCGGCATATATCCTGCTTTAGAAAATCTCTATTTCGTCCTGGAACAACACCTCAATATGATCATAAGTAAAGATATTCACCCGCTCAATCCACTGACACAAAATCATCTTCCGGATCGAGAACTCCGCTTCCATCGCTTTGTCGTACAGCTTTTGCAGTTCATGATGGGTATCCACATGACTTTTCAACTGACGCAGCACTTCTTTGTCAATCCGCTCCGCTCGATAAGTGCTTTGTGCAGAGCATCTCTCACGGTGCTGAACCCGGTTGTAGCATTTATAGACGGGGATTTTCTCATTGTGCTCCATCACTCGATGAGTTTTTCGAACAGTTGATGCAAATATCCTTCCTCCACAACAGCCGCAGTAAACATTTCCCGATAACAGCGCTCTTCCCACCAGCTTTTTGGGAAGCTGCCCCTGTTTTCTCTGCTCCATTACTTGCTGTGCCGCCTGAAATGTTTCCGGTGAGATGATTTGCAATTCCGGGTTGAGCTGTGAACGAACCCCTCCTCTGCACATGGCTCCGGTGAACAACTCTCGGTGTAAAAATATGTTAATAGAGCTTGGATGGAACACTTCACCATTCCGGTCATAGATACCCTGTGCTGCAAGCTCTGTCGCAATTCTTCGTCCGCCATATCCGTACCGGATATAGTAGTCGAAGACTATACGGATGACCGCTGCTTCACCAGGTATGATTTGCAGATCATGCACATCACGTCCCCTGGGGTTGACCCGCCCCGTTTTGACAAGCCTATAACCATACGGTGCTCTTCCTCCACAGTAGAAGCCCTCACTGGTAAGCTGCTGCATCCGGGTCTTGGTCCGTTCGGAGATTTTCAAACTTTCCCCGGAAGCCTGCCAATAGCGAATGTAATTGATCAGCTTGTCGGCATGGCTCTCAAATCTCTGCGGTCCCTCTCGGGCACTCCAAATCTCAATTCCCAGCATGGAGAGATCCTCTACAAAAAACGGAGTCTCCGAATCCCGTCGCCCCAATCGGTCAAACATAAAGACAAGAAGGATGTCAAACTTATGTTGTTTGGCATCCTTCTTGATTTGCTGCAGGACTCTGCGGTCTGCTGTGGGAATCTTGAATCCTGAGATTCCTTTCTCGTAGAACTCCTTAATGATTTTCCAGCCGCGGGCGGCGGCAAACTCCCGGCACGCCTGCCGCTGCATGGGAATGTCATCCTCGTGCAACTGCTGGACAGTGGATACCCGGTACAGGCAATAGACTCGATTCATTATGAATTCCTCCCTTAGATGTTTAGTTGACAAGGGAAGTATAGCAAGTATCGCTTTACATTTTCACTTAATTTGTGTATTACACTATTACAAATAATTTTATTTGTTATAGTGTTGAAATTAGCGTGTAGATATGTTATATTAGTTAAAAAGGAGGGTGGTTTCGTGTTTGTATCCGGTGGGAATGTACATGATCAAATTAAAGCTATGATTGTCGCACAAGGTTGGACAATTACTAAGGTTGTCTCGAAAATGAACGAAACTCGTCCCATAGACAAGCAAACCACCGTTCAAAATATTTCTAACAAACTTACTCGAGGTACCATAAAATTTTCAGAGGTAACGGAAATTGCAAAAATAGTCGGTTGTACCCTATTGTGGGAGCCAATTGACACAATGGAGGTAGCTCAAAAATGATTGAATATTCCGCTATTTTTGAACGCATTATCAAGCAATATACAGACGATGAGTTACAGCAGATTTGTAAAACTCTTAATAGGATATATAATATCTATGATTCCGAAGGATATCGATGGACACAACTTCAATATGTTTTAACTAAAACATCAGAAGCAGATATTTCTGCTTTGCGTAGATCCCAGCTATCCAATCAAGTAATAAACGATTTGATACTCAGGTTTTACCCTTGTGAAAGAGTGGTAAAATACTATCTAATAAAAAAACTGCGCACACTTTCAAATCAAATTGTTGCTTTTGAAATGTCTATCGGAAATAGCAGGATTGATCTATGTAGAATCAATGGTCATTCTTATGCCTATGAGATCAAAACATCTTATGACACTTTTGATAGATTAGATACGCAGATGGCCGATTATATGGATACGTTTGAAAAGGTTTACTTGGTTATTCCATTTGATCGCAAAGACGATGCTGCCTGCCATATCCCGGAGAATTGCGGAATAATTACTTATAGGATTTCGAAGAATGGAGAGTTGATTTTTCATTATTTAAGGAAAGCTAATACTAATATGTGTGATATTCGTAAATGTATTAGCAGTCTCTCAAGTGCAGATATTTCTCAATTTCTTAAGTTGCTTAAAATTCAAAATATACCAACACTAAAAGACGAAAAACTCTCTATGCTATTTTCTAAATCAAACCGGGCTTTGTGGAGCGCCTATAAGAAACTGTTAAAAATCAAATATGCGCCTAAATGGGATTATTTAATAAAACATTTTAGCGAAATTTTGCCAATAGATATGCAAAACTTTTTTTCAACTTCCCTCAATCCAAGCCTTGCATATTACACGACAACAAAAGAGGCGGGACAGTCATAGTAAACTGTCCCGCCTTCTTACGATTCATGTAATTCAAGCATCCATTTCATACATTGTATAAATATAGTGCAACATAGCGATCATTTTCCATTGTGCCTGATTTTTTCCGCTCTTTTCACCACTCAATATCTGAGAAATTTCATAGCATCCAGGGCATTTCTCGTGGTGTTCTTGGTCAAACTCCTCCCAATACTCAGAAGCAACAATCGAAGGCGCTATATACTCAGGGAATTCAGACAGCAAAGGTTTCCGCCCTTTAAATGCGACAAAAAAATTGTTCTCCTGTGAATAGTATATGCCAACTGGACTGATTGCACCTCCGGTTGTTGGCAATGCAGCACTAATTGTTGCATAATCCCCAAACCCATTGAAGCGAGACATATAAGATGTAGAATAAAGATCTTTTAATGCATTATCAATTTCGGCGATAGGTTCTTTATCTATCATCTTATTGTTTGCTAAATTTTCGGGGCGATGTGCTTTGATGGCTATGGATGTATACCCTATTTTCTTTTTGTGGTCTGAAATGGTTTTATAAATTGGTTTAAATACTGGACTCGTACATGAAGCAGTATCAATATCAAAGATAACAAAATCTTCTTGTCGAATGTGTGGAAGTAGTTGCTCAAAAATTGAATCAAATTCCTGTGGCTTTAACCGAAAGGCAACTCGTTGAAACTTTTCTTGAAAATAATCTTTATCCGCAAGTATTCGGGTCATTGATATATCCTCTGACATATAAGAAATCACAGGAATCACTTGATCAGAAAACCGTTCCAGTACTACTAATTCTTCATAGCAAAAGTCTGGTTGACGTATAATACGAGTAATATATTCTCGAATTGCATCAGATGTATTTCGAAGTTTTGATGATTTGTAGAAGTCAACTAAGACAGACATGTGAGGCGCATTTTCAAGTATATCGGCCAATTCTGTAAGAAAAGAATTTTTCATATTGCTGCGAGTCCGTTCTTGAACTAACTCTATCATCGGAATGACTGTATTATCAAAAACTCCCATCATACTAAGTTGCCTGAGAACACTGACCTCCACAGTCCGGTTTTTCATAACAGGGACATACATTTAAAATCACCTCCCAATGCTTATTGCTGGGCTTTCAAATCCACATAGCTTGCAACACCATCTAATCCAGGATACACAAAAGCTCGATTAATTCCGCACCAGTCGAGTTTATTCCTCATCTCATCAAAACAAGTATGTGAAATAACCATTTTGGTAATTGGGAGCCCCATTTCAGATAATGTAATATCTATTGGCTTAAGCGGATTTTTATGAACAGTGAACACTCCCTTTTGAGCAGATATTCGGGGGTTAATGTAGGATGGAGTATGTAAGACGATCTCATCAGGGGCAGAAAACAAATCATCAACATCACTACTATCACTAAAGGAATCCTTGTCAATGATATAAACTGCGGCATCAATATCTTTTCCACCTTCGACAGAAAAGTAGGCCGCAATTAGTGGGTTTTGTGTCCAATCCAAAAAACGGGTCGGAACACCATGATGTTGACCGATGGTCCATTGATCCCATGAGTTCATGTTGCGCAAATCAAGATAGGGTACTGACATATCTACAAAACGATGCATGGTTTGCTCTTCCAAGTCTTGAAGAGCATCCAACTGCTCCGCTTCGGTTCCTTTGAGTTTTGATGAATATACTTCACGTCCAATTTTGGGAATGAGTTTGTAGGATTTGTTATGGATTCCACGAAAAAGATTTTGCTCCGTACAATGGTTAGCGATATATGTCATGTACTCCATAAAGCCATGAATATATATTTCGTCCATATAACTCACTTCCAAAAAGAAATTATTGGTATAAGTGTATCATATAATTAATGGAAAGGCAAAAGTATTATTTTAGATGCCAATATATTTATACGACTATACGATGGATGCGAACTGCTTGCGGTAAAAATTTCTTAAAACCAGGCAAAAATGCGAACGACTCGATAGTCAACACAGAAACGAATTGTACATAACACAATACATCCATTTTGAATTCAATATTTGAGCATTTTAGAATCTATCATTCTATTTTCTCTCCAAATTTGTTAAAGAAATGCGAATCATCCGGGAGAGCGTACGGTTCGCATCCGTAAGGTCGTCGGTTCGATCCCGATTGGGTCCACCAAAATGGAAATCGCCGTGGTAAAAACCACGGCGATTTCTCGTTTGACCACAGAAATACCACAGACAGGTTCTGGTTTGACCACTTAAGGGCACTCCTTTTCGGAAGGAGTACCCTTTCTTGTTTACTGTCCCGCAAAATCTGAGGTGGCATTTTTGCGTTTTACGTTTGCAGTACCAGACTTTCCTCGCCCCTGAGTTCGGCCCAAACCTCATCATAGTATTTCTGCACTGTTGTACGGTCCATGTTCAGCTCTCTTGCGATTTTGGCTTTATTGGTCACTTCAAGGTACGCCCGCAGATAGGCAGCGATGGCTTTCTTCTTGGGGCTGACCCCGTCGGAATACTCCGTGCTGGCCCCAGAGCGCAGGGCGGCGATCTCCGTCTTCATCTGGAGGATCAGTTCCTTCAGTTTCTCCTCGCACTCCTTCTCTGTGTGTCCGTAGACATTCCGGGAGTGCTTTTTGCCGTCCGGCCAGATGGGGGAGTATCTTCCCTCCCAGAGGTTTTCTTTGATCTGCTTGAGGTAGCCGGTTCCTGGCCTGCGGCGGGCGGGCTGGACGGGGGTGAACTCCGGCTCCGGGCAGGCGGCCTTTTCTTCCTTCCCAGCCGCTGCCGCCTCTACGCCTGCGATCCCCTGGTCGATGCTTATCGCCGCCTTCCGGCGCATCTCGTCGGTGATGTGGGTATAGGTATTCAGGTTGGTGGCGGAGGAGACATGGCCGATGATGGCGGAGAGCGTCTTTACATCCATTTCGTTTTCCAAGGACATGGTGGCAAAGGTATGGCGCAGATCGTGAAATCTGACGGACTTGCACCCGGCCCGCTTCAGAATGACCTGAAGGCGCTTGCGCACATAGCCGGGATCGATGGGCTGGTCCGGCTTGATTCTCGACGGGAACATCAGGTCAGAGAAGATGCCCTTTTTGTACTCCGCCAGCACCTCCAGCATGGCGGGCGGCAGGATGATGGCGCGGTTGGCCGCCTTGGTCTTGGGTTCGCTGACGATCAGCTTTCCGCCCACCGGACAGAACTGCTTGTCGATGCGAAGCTTTCCCGTGGCGAAGTCCAGATCATCCCACCGAAGGGCCAGCAGTTCACCCCGGCGCATCCCGGTGGTCAGATCCAGCAGGAACAGCTCGTACATTCCCTCCGCCTTGGCCTGGATGAGGAACCGGCGCATCTCCTCCTGGGTCAGCACTTGCATCTCCCTCCCCTTGATGGGCGGGAGCCTGCACCCGGCCGCAGGATTGCCGTGGATCAGTTTCGCCTCCACCGCCCTGTCCAGGGCCATCTGGCAGACAGCGTGGCAGCTTCGCACCGAGCGGTCTGCCATGCCCTTTCCACGCTTTTCCGCATTGTTCTTTCTGCCGCGCTCCTTCATGGTCCGAAAGAACTGCTGGAGGTCAGCCTGGGTCAGCCGGTTGAGCTGGATGCTGCCCAGGCCGGAGATCAGGTGGTTATAGATCCAGCCCTCATAGCCCAGCTGGGTGGTGGGCCGGAGCCGTGGCTTGGAAAAATTCTGGTACCAGTAGTCCAACCATGCCCCAAAGGGCATATCAGGCCGTACCTGAGTGGGGCGGTGGTTGCCGCACTGCTCCTTCAGCTGTTCCAGCTTCTCCACGCATTCCTTCTTCGTCTTGGCCAGCACATTTTTTGTTTTGGGATTGCCGGCCTCGTCGTAGCCCACTACCACCCGGCCCTCCCAGCGGCCGTCCTTCCGCAGACGGACGGTACCCTCGCCCCGTTTTCTCTTTCCTGCCATGCTCTCACCTCACCATGATACTTTCCATGAATCCGCCCATGATCTCGCTGGCCCGTTTCTGCATATCCCCCGTCACATGAGTGTAGGTATCCAGGGTAAAGGATGCCTGGGTGTGGCCCAGAATACCCGAGAGGGTCTTGACGTCCACCCCAGAGGGCTAGGGCGTGAGTGGCAAAGGTATGCCGTAAATCATGGAATCTGATACTGGGCAATCCCGCCTTTTTCAACAGCTCCTTCATGCGGACGTAGGCAGCATTGGGACGGGTGGGCCGCTCCGGGCGGAGAGGATCAGGGAAGATCCACTCTGTATAGGAGCGTTTCCTGCGCTCCGATAGAAGCTGGGCCGTGCTGGGCGGCAGGGTGATGATCCGCTTCCCGGCCCCGGTCTTTGTCTCTCCGGCGGTCAGCCTGCCGCCCCGTTCCGCATGGATGGTCCGTCGGACGGTGAGAGTGCCGTGGGCCTCGTCGAAGTCCTGCCACATGAGGCCGCAGATCTCTCCCCGGCGCAGGCCGGTAGTCAGCTCCGCGTAGAAGAAGCCGTGCCAGACCTTGCCCTCCTGGATCACCTCCATGAACCGCTCCAGCTGAGCGTCGTTCAGGACTTGCTTGGGCGCGGCCTTTTTTCCCGACAGGACGATGCCGTCGGTGGGGTTCCTGGCAATCAGGTTTTCCTGCACCGCCGCGTCTAGGGCCTCGTGGAGGACACCGTGGATACGGCTGACGGTGGAGCCAGCCAGCTTGTACCCGTATTGTGGGTGCTCCTCCTGGCGGCCGTGCTCCTGGAGCTCCCGGTACATCTGGCGGATATCCTCAACGGTAATTTTTCCCACCGGCTTGTTCCCCAGGCGGGGCTTGATATTTCGCTCGACATATCCCCGGTATCCTTCCAGTGTGGAGGGCCGCACCGAGGGGGCGGCGTACTCCTCCAGCCAGCGATCCGGCTACTCGCCAAGGGGCATTTTGCTCTCCTCCCGCAGATCCACATCCCGGTACTCCTCGATGTTTCGATGGAGCTTTGCCAGCAGTTCCTTCTGACTTCCAGCAGACAAGTAGCGGAAGATGGAGTCGCCGTTGCTCTTGTGGCCAACCACGATTCGGCCCTCCCAACGGCCATCTTCTCTTTTTCTGACCATACCGTCGCCGGATGGCCTGCGTTTTGCCATAGGCTATTCCTCCTTATTCTGGTCGATCAGGCTACCGTCGTCCTCGTCCAGAGCCTCCAGAATCATGCGTACTCCCAAACGGAATCCCAGGATGAAATTTTCCAGGGCCATGGTGCTGCCGATCTCGTTCTCCGCGTTGATGAGCCGGAGCAGCAATGCTTTTTCCTTGTCCTCCAACAAGGCGGTGAGCTTTTTCTCGCACTCCGCCGACTGTTCCATGGCCTTTTTCAGTGCAGTCCCCGATTTGACGATCTGATCGTTGGGCGTGATGTTTCCGAAGTACAGGTCTTCCAATGTGTCTCGCATGTGTGCCGCCTCCTTATCAGCAACACACAATACCACAGAAACAGAAAATAGCCAGGGGCACGGCGTACTATTATCAAATTGTTATCATTGGGGGGGCAGTTCACAGTTGTCAGCTCCCACTGGGTATCAGATCCTGAGGCCTTTTTGTTGTTTACAGTGCTGTAATTTTTGAGGGGAGTCACATCCCACCCATGACCATTCCGCCCTGGTTCTGCTCCTCCTCGTGGTCATCAGGCTTGTGGCCCAGAGCGATTTTCTTCTCCTGGATTTTTCTCCGGAGTTTTCTGTCGACATGAAGGCCGGCGCCAGATCGGGGCAGAGAGTAGTCCTCAAAGAGCCGGCTCATGTGGTAGAGCAGGCGGGTGGCCGCCAACATAATGGAGGGCGGACGGAGGGCGTTTTGTCGCTCCAAAAAGAGCTGGGCGTACTGGTTCCCCCTGGGCGGCAGAGCGGCTGAACCAGGCCATTGCCCGGGTCTGGTCGTGAGTCACGCCCTGCCCCGTTAGGTACAACTTGCCCAGCATATACTGGGCATACTGGTTGCCCGCTTCCGCCGACTGGCTGAACCACTCCACAGCTTTGATGGTATCTTTGGCCACCACCTCGCCGGTCAGATACTCCTTGCCCAGCCGGTAGGCGGCGAAGTGGCTTCCACTCTCCGCAGCCTGTTTCAGCCAGCGGATGCCCTCGTCCGGGTCCCGCACTTCCATATCGGCAGAGAGAAACAGTTTGCCCAGAGCATACTGTGCCTCTGGCAGACCATGCTCTGCCGCCTGGGTGAACCAGTCTTTCGCCTTTTGACTGTCTGGGATCAGCAGGGGCCCGTCCCGATAGAGCTGACCCATCAAGTACTGAGCATGGGTGTCGCCTCGCTCCGCCAGCCACTCCAATTCCTCCACCGCGCCATCCCGGTCTGCCAGAGAAAGGTACTCGTCCCGGATGATCTGCCGCAGTTCCCAGCAGGCATAGGACTCTCCCCGCAGCCGCTCCGGTTCGTCGTGTCCGGTCAGGTCAGCGTCCTCGAAGGTGATCTCCCCAAACCGTATTCGCTCTGCCTCCTGGATGACGGAGTTCTTGATCTGCCGAAACTCCTTCTCCTGGGACAGCTTTTTCCTCTCTCTGGGCTTGTCGTGATAGTAGTTCTCTACCTCACTTTGGAGGGCGCACCATTGTTCATAGCACTCACGGACCACTGGTAGCTCCTCCAGTTTGTCTACGATTTCGTCTGCGGTTTTCTTCGCCGGCTTGGGGAGATACCCATAGGACTTCTTGCCCTTGACCGTTTCCAGCTGTCCGGCCAGCTGTCCCAGCTTCTGCTCAATCTCAGAGTGAGAGCAGATACTTCGTGCCATCTCTTGCGTGAGTTTTCGGATAGCCTTGCGTGCCTCCCGTACCAGTTCGTCCCGTGACTGGGATTTCTGTTCGTAGGTGTGAAGCATCTCCTGCTGGAAGATTTGATTGGTCAGCTGAGACTTAATATTTCGGATGCCCTCCCGCGTCAGGTATGCCTCACTGGGCACCGTTGACCACGCCATCATGTGGACGTGGGGGTGCTCCCCCTCGTCGTGGTAGGCGGCGTACCAGCGGAAGTGGTTAGGCGGGATGTTCATCGCGGCGGCGATGTCGTTGCAGTTTGCCCGGAGCAAATTCATCCACGCCCTGGCATTGTCGTAGCCAAGACGGGCGGCATCCTCCCGCTTCAGGGAGATGATGTGGGTCCACACGTTGCCGGTGTACTGATCCAACTCCCGCATTGCTTTCTCCAGATCCACGCCGTCCTCGTCCCCAAAGAGGCCGTGATCTCCCAGTCGCTCCGCCCTGGGCCGGGTGGCGATGTACTTCATGTAGCCGTCCGACTGCGATACCGCAGACCAGTTTTCCTCCAGCGCCTTGGTGATGAACGCAGATGCGTTTGCCTTAGTGGGCTTGGCTTCGTAGTCAGAATACTCGTCCAGCTTCTGTGCATCCGGAAAATCCTTCACCAGTTTTCTGATGAGTTGCTCCTGCTTTCTGGTAGGCGGACGGTCATCAGGGACCAGTTCCACGCGCTCCCTTGTGCCGATGTACCGCAGGTAGCCGCTGACAGAATTGCTTCCACCGCACTTGAGATAGGGACTTTTCAGGATCAGTCTTGCCACTCATCGTCCTC
>OGHO01003478.1_pt1 | contig 10372 bp, 7 predicted proteins | sample 1571421 | NCBI WGS metagenome assembly OGHO01 (sample SAMEA2581937, study PRJEB24529) | metagenome | biome: Human gut stool | place: China | collected 2011
AAAAAGGTGGGTATATAGATGAGGATTAGTACATTTGGATACGTTGGAAAGCAGGGCGTTAAGAATATCTGGAGAAACAAGATGTTTTCACTCGCATCCATAGCGACGATGTCAGCATGTATTTTCCTGTTTGGATTGTTTTTCTCGCTGCTTGTTAACTTCCAGTATATTATTAAAAGCGCAGAAGAGGGGGTTGCAATCACCGTATTCTTTAATGAGGATGCGACACAGGAACAGAAGGATGCAATCGGTGAACAGCTTAAATCACGAGATGATGTTTCAAAAGTAAACTATATATCAGCGGACGATGCATGGGAATCATTCCAGAAAGATTATTTTGGAGACAACCCGGAACTTGCAGAAGGTTTTAAGGAGGATAACCCGCTGGCAGGTTCAGATAACTATGAAGTCTACATGAAGACGGTAAAAGGTGATAATAAGGATATGATCGCGAAGAGTAAGTCTCTTTCAGCTACGCAGCAGGATCTGGTTAAATTTGCGCAGAGTCTGGACGGAGTCAGACAGGTCAAAAAGTCAGATGTTGTAGCGAATACACTTTCCAGTGTGAATATGCTTGTAGCATATGTTTCCGTAGCAATCATTGCGATTCTTCTTGGAGTATCTATCTTCCTGATCAGCAATACTGTAACAACAGGTATTACAGTCAGAAAAGAAGAGATTGCAATCATGAAATATATCGGAGCGAAGGACTTTGTTGTAAGATCACCGTTCGTGATCGAAGGTCTGATCATTGGATTATTCGGTGCAGTTATTCCGCTTGCACTGTTATATTTCCTTTATGATAAGGCTGTAGTATATATTATGGAGAAGTTTAGTATTCTGAAGAATATTATCACATTCCTTCCGGTTGGCAATGTTTATATTTATTTGCTTCCAATCGGGCTTGCAATGGGAATTGGAATTGGATTCCTCGGAAGTTACTTCACTGTTCGTAAGCACTTAAGAGTGTAATAGGAGATACCTATGAAAAGACGGATGAGAAAGGTGACAGCACTGGTTCTGTCAGTCGGAATGATGCTGTCAATGACAATTACTTCCGGTGCTGTGACAATTGATGAAGCGCAGAAAAAAGCAGATGAGCTGCAATCACAGAAGAGTGCAGCTCAGGCTGAAAAAGATACACTTGCTGCGAAACTTAATTCCATCATTGACCAGATGAACAAGACGCAGGAAGAATTAAGTGCCAAGGAAACTGAAATTTCAACAGCTGAGGAAGAGCTTGTACAGGCGAAGGTTGATGAGGATGATCAGTATAACAGCATGAAGAAGAGAATCAAATTCATGTATGAGGGTGGTAATACCCAGTTCCTTGAGATACTGATGTCCAGTAGCAATATTAGTGATCTGCTCAATAAAGCGGAGTATGTATCAAAGCTTTCTTCCTATGACAGAGATATGCTTACAGCTTTTCAGGATACAGTAAAGGCTGTAGAAGAGAAAGAAGCAAAACTGCAGGATGAGTATGAAAAACTCAATACATTGCAGAGCAGTCTGGTGAGTCAGCAGACAGAGGCGCAGACACTGATCAGCAGCAAGGAAGCACAGATTGCTGAGATTCAGGATCAGATTACAGATAATGCAAATCTTCTTGCAGATCTTAAGGCGAAAGCAGAAGAAGCAAAACGTCTTCAGGAAGAGCAGGCAGCGGCGGCTGCTGCAGCTGCTGCGGCGGCAAAGAAGAACAATAGCGGAAGCAGCAGTAGTAACGGAAGCAGTAGTAGTAACGGAAGCAGTAGTTCCAGACCAGCTTCCAGCGGAAACGTGGTGAGCGGAAGTGGATATTTTACACATCCATGTCCGGGAATGACGTATCAGTCCAGTTATTTTGGAGAGGTTCGATCTTTCGATTCAAGACCACATAAAGGAAATGATTATGCCGCACCGACAGGAACACCTACATATGCAGCAGCAGCCGGAACAGTCATTACGGCAGGCTGGAGCAACAGTGCGGGAAACTGGGTTGTTATAAGCCATGGAAACGGATTGGTGACAAAGTATATGCATCACAGCTCAATTTGTGTGAGTGCCGGTCAGAGAGTAGCAAAAGGACAACAGATTGGATATGTTGGTTCTACAGGATATTCAACCGGAGCACATCTACATTTCCAGGTGGAGCTTAACGGAACACCAGTGAATCCGAATAATTATATGTAAGACAAAGGGATTCAAAATCTTCCTTTCATGTTTACATGAAAGTGATTCAAAGAATAAAGGGGGACAAAGTGGAAGATTCTGCTTTGTCCTTTTCTTTAAATAACAGCGAAAGGGACAGACAATGGAACAGAAAAAGAAAAAGGGATATGGAGCCGGGATTGTTACCGGAATTCTTGCAACAGTTCTTGTCAGCCTGCTTCTCCTTGGGGGATTCAGGGTCATTACAAACACAGCCGGCAGTTATGCATCCGGTAAAGTGACAGAAAAAGAGGTATCAAAAAAACTGAATAAGCTGAATGCTTTGATTGATAAATATTATCTGTATGAAGATGAAATTGATACAGATCAGCTGGCAGAAGGAATTTATTCCGGATATACGAGTGCACTGGGAGATAAGTACACTGTTTATTATGATGAAGATGAGACGAAAGCTCTGATGGAATCAACAAGCGGAACATTTTCAGGTGTGGGTGCAACGCTGACAAAAGATGCGGATACGGGCTATGCGACAATTGTAAATGTCTATGAAGACTCTCCGGCAGAGAAAGCAGGACTGAAAGCAGGAGATATCCTGGAGAAAATCGATGACCACGAGGTTGGTGATGAGCAGCTTGATACGGTGGTGTCCTGGATCAAAGGGGAAAAGGGAACAGATGTAAAGATTACAGTTCTCAGAGACGGAGAAGAACTGGAACTGACTGCCACACGAGATACGATCGAAGTGAAGACAGTTTCGTATGAGATGAAGGAGAACCAGATTGGCTATATCAGAGTGTCTGAGTTTGATACAGTAACTTATGACCAGTTTAAAGAAGCGTTGGACGATCTTGAAAAGCAGGGAATGCAGGGTCTTATTGTCGACCTGAGAAACAACCCGGGGGGAAGTCTTGATACAGTTACGAATATGCTGCGTCTGCTTCTTCCGGAAGGTACAATTGTATCAACAAAGGACAAGAATGGAAAGACAGACGAAATCACTTGTGACGGAACTCATGAATTTAAGAAACCAATGGCAGTTCTTGTAAACCAGTACAGTGCCAGCGCATCTGAAATCTTCAGCGGTGCAGTACAGGATTATGGAACAGCGAAGATTGTCGGAGTGACAACGTATGGAAAAGGTGTTGTGCAGCAATTGATGGATCTGGGAGATGGAACCTGTCTGAAAGTGACGATTGCTGAGTATTATACCCCAAATGGAAGAAGCATCAATGGAAAAGGTGTTGAGCCGGATGTGGAAGTGGAATATCAGTATGATGAAGAAAATCCAAAAGCAGATAATCAGCTGGATCAGGCATTAAGCACAGTTCAGGGAGAAATTAGTGAAAGTACACAAAACCGATAGGTTGAAAATATCTTGTTTTGATAAAAAGCTAAAATGTGTGACAATTTGAATGAAACCTCTTGAAAATCAAAAAACTCTGTGCTAATATTGAAAACAAGTTTTAGCAGACTAAAGTGCTGAACCAGAAAAAGGCAAAGAACAAGACTCTGATTCACAGAAACTGACAGGAAGTTGGCGTCACCGACTGAGAGCGCCGGACAGCGGAGCGGATTAAGGGAACACTTGGGAGCTGGCTGTCTGAACAGATGAAGTAGGGCAGCACGTGGAGCATACGTTACATGCAAAGAGTGGAATCTGGCTTACACAGGGATAAGATTTGAAATGTGAAGACTGAGATTCAATGCGGGTGGTACCGCGGATATTATGATTGTAATTTCCGTCCCGGGATACTGATGTATCCCGGGGCTTTTTTATTTAGAAAGCTTCTTCCCGGGATGCTGGAATCTGAAAGGAGAAGAATTATGGAATTTGTAACAGGTGTAAAAAAGAAGGAAACATTGGAACTGAGTGAACTTCTCGAAGAGGGAAGAATTGGAGCCGAAGTGAAAGTAAATGGTGCGATCCATACGATCCGTGATATGGGAATAATTGCATTCATTATTCTCAGAAAAAGAGAAGGACTTGTTCAGTGTGTATATGAAGAAAATATTTCCAAATTTGACTTGAAAGATGTGAAGGAAGCAGATACAGTAGAGGTAACGGGTGTGCTTGCAGAGTCTGCGAAAGCTCCGAATGGGATTGAGATTCGCCTTGGTGAATTGAAGATCTTAAGTGAGCCGGCAGAGCCAATGCCGCTTCCGATTGCAAAGTGGAAGCTGAACACATCTCTAGAAGCAAAATTAAACTACAGACCGATTTCTCTGAGAAATATCAGAGAGCGTGCGAAGTTCAGAATTCAGGAAGGAATCGTAAGAGGGTTCCGTGATTTCCTTTATAAAGAAGGATTTACAGAGATCCATACTCCGAAAATCGGTGCCAAGAGTGCAGAGGGCGGTGCGAACCTTTTCCGTCTGGAGTATTTCCACAGACCGGCGATCCTTCAGCAGAGCCCACAGTTCTATAAGCAGATGATGGTCGGAGTATTCGACAGAGTCTTTGAGACAGCGCCAGTATTCCGTGCAGAGAAACACAACACAAAGCGTCATCTGAATGAGTACACAAGCCTTGATTTCGAGATGGGATATATTGATGGATTTGAAGATATCATGGCAATGGAAACGGGATTTCTTCAGTATACGATGGAGCTGTTGAAGAAAGAGTATGCAAGAGAACTTCAGATTCTGAATATCGAAGTACCGAAGACAGATAATATTCCGGCAGTAAGATTCGACGAGATCAAACGACTGGTATCCGAGAAGTATGACAGAAAGATCAAGAACCCATTTGACCTGGAACCAGAGGAAGAGACATTGATCAGCCGTTATGCGAAGGAAGAATGGGATGCAGATTTTGTATTCGTTACTCATTACCCATCAAAGAAACGTCCATTCTATGCAATGGATGATCCGGAGGATCCGACTTACACGCTCAGTTTTGACCTGCTTTTCAGAGGAATGGAGATCACAACCGGCGGACAGCGTATTCATGATTATCATGAACTTCTTGCGAAGATGGAGAAGCGAGGTATGACAGATGAAGGCATGGAGCAGTATTTAAGTGCATTTAAGCATGGAATGCCACCACACGGAGGTCTTGGAATAGGTATGGAACGTCTGACAATGAAGATGATGAACGAAGACAATGTAAGAGAAACAACATTATTCCCAAGAGACTTAAGTCGTCTGGAACCATAAGAAGAAAATACAAAAAACGGGTCAATTCCTCTGGATTGAACGAAAAAACTGTTGGATGTGAAGGTCTGAACTGAGAAAGAGAACTGCCCACAGGATGTTGTGGTCAGAAACTTAAGGAGTAGAAACGAGGGAGGGTCTTTATGTTTAAGAAAAAAGAATGTTATCTTTGCGGAGGTAAATTGATTGATGGCCGTTGCAGTTCCTGCGGGCTGGATAACACAAAGCTGGAGAAAAAGAATTACAGGCTGAATGAGAGCAGCTTTGATCGCAAGAAAAAAATGACATATTCCCAAAAACGACAGAATGAGACTGGAGAGACAAAAAAACGGGAGAAAAAGCAGGATGCGGGACATCTCTGTGAGAGTCATAACGGACGGAAAAGAACGCAGACAGAATATCAGCAAAAAGAAAATCCGCGGATGGAAATCCCACAGACAGGGCAGACGCAGCTGGGTGGGCCGACGGTATTTAATCCGGCAAGGAAGGTTCATGCAGGATCTTACGAGGAACAGAAAAAGGCAAGGAAAATCAGTGGAATTCTTGTGGGAATCATCGTAGCAATCGTAGCATTTACAAGCATTGCAGGTTCCGTTGGTGATTTCATTTCCTCATTTGGGGATGATTTTCATTCCTTAGATTATGACTGGAATGATGATGGCAGCGAAGTGGATTCTGAGTATGATCCATATATGAATACAACGAGAGAACTTTCTGAGACAGGAGCAACTTATGATTGTGTATTAGGATATGGGGAGTATGAGATCGGAGCACAGATCCCGGAAGGAACTTATGAAGTGGAGCTTGTCTCAGGAGAAGGCTCCATGCAGCAGGATGATCCTGAGAATTCGATTTATTACTATTCCTATTTTAGTGAAGATGAGTCAGATACGGATGTAGGAGATTATCTGGATGATGTGAGACTGTATACAGGAGGTCATCTGAAGATTGATACAGGACTGGTTGTCCAGTTTCATTCTGAGAATGCACAGACGGAACAGATGCAGCTGGAAGAAAATCCGCTGACGGAACAGGTAACATTGAAAGCCGGAAACACTTATACGGCGGGAACAGATTTCCCGGCAGGATGGTATGATGTGACCGAGGCATCAGGAGTCGACTGGGCGGAGCTTCATTACAAGATTTATCTTGGTGATTTTTATGATAAGGAAAATGAAAATCTCAATTATGAAAATTATGGACTCTGGTTTTATGATACAGATGGATCAGAATCTTATAGAAATGCAGTTTTCCCGGAAGGAACGGAGCTGGAAGTGGATGATGGGGACTTAATCCTGACGCCGTCCGGCTCAGTAAAAAACCAGAATTATGACAGTTTCTATGATATGTACCGCTACAGGTCGCAATAAGCTGAGAAATTTATGATACTGATTTTGGAAATTGTCAGGATTAGCAAAGACAGAGTAAAAAGAAAGGATGATTAAATTGGCAAATAAAATATCCGATGAAACAATCGAGTATGTAGGAATCCTTGCAAAGCTGGAACTTTCAGAGGAAGAGAAAGAAGCAGCGAAAAAAGACATGGAGCAGATGCTGGATTATATAGATACATTAAATGAACTTGATACAACAGGGATTGAACCAATGTCTCATGTATTTCCGGTACAGAATGTGTTCCGTGAAGATGTGGTGACAAATGGCGATAACAAAGAGGCAACACTTGCGAATGCACCACTTCGTAAAGAAGACAGTTTTGAAGTGCCGAAGACAATTGGTTAAGGGAGTGAGAGCAGATGGATTTATTAAAACTTACAGCCCTTGAACTGGGCGAGAAGATCAAAGCAAAAGAAGTAACTGTACGAGAAGCAGTCGATGCAGTGATCGGACAGATCAAAGAAGCAGAGTCAGAGATTCATAGCTTTGTGACGATAGATGAAGAAGGTGCTTATGCACAAGCTGAGGAAATTCAGAAGAAAATAGATGCGGGCGAACTGGCAGGTCCGCTTGCAGGAGTTCCGGTTGCAGTAAAAGATAATATGTGTATCGAGGGACAGCTAACCACATGTAGTTCAAAGATTCTTTCCAACTTCAAACCGACCTATACGGCAGAGGCAGTTGAGAACCTCAGAAAAGCAGGAGCAGTTATCATTGGTAAGACAAACATGGATGAATTTGCCATGGGAAGTACAACAGAGACATCTTATTACGGACCGACACGCAATCCGCACAACACAGCGCATGTTCCAGGAGGTTCTTCCGGTGGTTCCTGTGCGGCAGTGGCAGCATCCGAATGCTATTATGCACTTGGATCTGATACGGGTGGATCCATTCGTCAGCCGAGTTCTTTCTGTGGAGTTGTCGGACTAAAACCAACTTATGGAACTGTTTCCCGATATGGACTTATCGCATATGGATCTTCTTTAGATCAGATTGGACCGGTAGCGAAAGATGTATCGGATTGTGCGGCAATTCTTGAGGCAATTGCATCCCATGATCCGAAGGACAGCACTTCCATGGATCGTGATGATTGTGATTTCACAGAAGCACTTGTAGATGATGTGAAAGGTTTCCGTATTGGAATCCCAAGAGATTATATGGGAGAAGGTCTGGATCCTGAAGTAAATGATGCTGTGATGAAGGCAGCAAAAGTACTCGAAGAAAATGGTGCGATTGTTGAGGCGTTTGATCTGCGACTTGTAAAATATGCAATCCCTGCTTATTATACGATCGCAGATGCAGAGGCAAGTTCTAACCTGGAACGTTTTGATGGTGTGAAATATGGTTATCGTACGAAAGATTACGATGGACTTCATAACATGTACAAGAAAACACGTTCAGAAGGATTTGGTCCTGAAGTAAAGAGAAGAATCATGCTTGGATCTTTTGTCTTAAGTTCAGGATATTATGATGCTTACTATCTGAAGGCACTTAGAACAAAAGCTTTAATCAAGAAAGAGTTTGACCGTGCATTCCGTAATTATGACATCATTCTCGGACCGGCAGCACCGACAACTGCTCCGGAGCTTGGAAAGAGCTTAAGTGATCCGATGAAGATGTATTTGGGAGATATTTATACAATCTCAGTCAATCTTGCAGGTCTTCCGGGAATGAGCGTTCCGGTTGGAAAAGACAGCAAAGGACTTCCAATCGGTATGCAACTGATCGGAAATGTATTTGAAGAAAAAACTTTGATCCGTGCAGCATATACCTATGAGTGTGCGACAAAGAAGATGCATGAAACACCGGCATCTGTCGGTCTTATGTCAGAAAAGGAGGTGCGTTAACAATGGCAAAGCAGTATGAAACAGTCATTGGACTGGAAGTGCATATTGAGCTGGCTACAAAGACAAAGATCTTCTGTGGATGCAGCACAGAATTCGGTGGCGCACCGAATACACATACTTGTCCGGTATGTACCGGTATGCCGGGATCGCTTCCGGTGTTGAATAAACAAGTTGTAGAATATGCTATGGCGATTGGTCTTGCAACAAACTGTAAGATTACACAAGTGTGCAAATTTGACCGTAAAAACTATTTCTACCCAGATAACCCGCAAAACTATCAGATTTCCCAGCTGTATCTCCCGATTGCCAGAGATGGATATGTAGAGATCGAGAGTGGTTCAGGAAAGAAGAAAGTAAGAATCCACGAGATGCATATGGAAGAAGATGCAGGTAAGCTGGTTCATGATGAGTGGGATGATACGTCACTTGTCGATTATAACCGAAGCGGTGTGCCACTTGTAGAGATCGTATCTGAACCGGATATGCGTTCCGCAGAAGAAGTTATTGCTTATCTTGAAAAACTGCGTATGATCGTGCAGTATTTAGGAGCATCTGATTGTAAGCTTCAGGAAGGTTCTATGCGTGCAGATGTCAACCTGTCTGTCCGTGAAGTCGGATCCGATCAGTTTGGTACAAGAACAGAGATGAAGAACCTGAACTCATTTAAGGCAATCGCACATGCAATTGAAGGCGAGCGTCAGAGACAGATTGAGTTGATCGAAGAAGGAAAACAGGTTGTACAGGAGACAAGACGCTGGGATGACAACAAAGAGCATTCTTATGCAATGCGTTCCAAAGAGGATGCACAGGATTATCGTTATTTCCCGGAACCGGACCTTGTTCCGATCGTGATCAGTGATGAATGGATCGAGAAAATCAAATCTCAGCAGCCGGAACTTCGTACGGAGAAGCTGGAGCGTTACAAGGAACAGCTTGATATTCCGCAGTATGACGCAGAGATCATCACAGGTTCTAAGAAAATGGCCGATCTTTTTGAGGCAACAACAGCAATCTGTGAGAAACCGAAGAAAGTTGCAAACTGGCTGATCGGAGAGACCTTCCGTCTGATGAAAGACAATGGAATGGAGCCGGAAGATTTAACATTCTCTCCGGAGAACCTGGCAAAATTAATTGATCTTGCGGAGGCAGGAACCATTAACAGTTCTGTGGCAAAAGATGTATTCAAGCAGATTTTCCATGAGGATATAGATCCTGAGAAATATGTCGAAGAACACGGGCTTAAGATGGTGAACGATGAAGGTGCACTCCGTGAGACAGCTGCCAAAGTGATCGCAGACAACCCACAGGCAGTCGCAGACTTCAAAGGCGGTAAAGAGAAAGCAATCGGAGCACTGCTTGGACAGACAATGCGCGCCATGAAGGGGAAAGCAAACCCTGGAATGGTGAACCAGGTGCTGCGAGAGTTGTTAAAATAAAATTTGATTTGTCTGTTAGGATTCCTGTAAATGGAACAGATACATTTATTGACCTAATATTGAAATTAAGATTGATATATTGACAGCCTGGAAAATGTCTGCTATATTACAAGTAGAACACAGAGAAATAATAAACTATATATGTTCAAAACAATAAGAGATTCGGAAGGATGTGGAAAGAATGAAACGAGATTATTATGAAGTGCTTGGGCTGTCAAAGGGCGCAGAGGATAAAGAAATAAAGAGAGCATATCGTAAGCTGGCAAAGAAGTATCATCCGGACACGAATCCTGGGGATAAAGAAGCGGAGAAGAAATTCAAAGAAGTGACGGAGGCGTACTCTGTACTGAGTGATCCGGAGAAGAAGAAACTGTATGACCAGTT
>OGHO01003482.1_pt1 | contig 10350 bp, 6 predicted proteins | sample 1571421 | NCBI WGS metagenome assembly OGHO01 (sample SAMEA2581937, study PRJEB24529) | metagenome | biome: Human gut stool | place: China | collected 2011
TGTTACTAATATTCAAATAAATAATTTTAATCCTTATATCGAACTCACGTTATTTTACTATTTATTAGTTGGCTTCAAAATGGAGGGTGAGTTATTTGTGCTGTAGAAAAAATTATCAATAATTTTCTTTCCTGATGTACTCCGTTTTTAGGTTATTTGTGTCATATATATAAAATGACCACAAAAGCCATGGACAAGAAGTTTATAAATTGGAGGGTAATTATGCAAAGTCTTTTAGGTAAGTCAACTAGTGTCGAGGATGAACAAGTTGATAAGTGGTTGCATGAAGATACCCGGAATCAGGATTATTACCAAAAAGCAAAATATTACTTCGATAATTATTATTCTGGTGAAGAAGAAATACACCAAGTTGATACGAAGAAAGCTTGGAATGATTTTTTAGTTTATACAAAACGATCAAGGAATAGCAAATGGAGAAGGTATCTGCAATATGCTGCCGGTGTGGTCATGTTAGTGGGGGTTGGCGTGGCTTTATTGTTGTTGGTGGGGAAATCAGAGAAATCTGTAATGATTGTTCAAAATCAGGTAATAACGCCTGGAAAAGTAAAAGCGTTGTTGGTCTTTCAGTCGGGTAGTCAGGTTTCCTTGACAGATTCGACAGCTTTTGAACAAGTTGTTGGACAGTATACAATGGAAGATACTGATGAAGAAACCAAAATGGAATATAATACGATTATTGTTCCGCGAGGAGGAGAGTATAGTTTAGCCTTGGCTGATGGGACAAGAATAAAAATGAATTCAGATTCTAAATTGATATTTCCTCACAAATTTAGTGGAAAAGAACGTCGTGTTCGTTTGGAAGGAGAGGCTTTGTTCGATGTGGAGAAAGATTCGGAGCATCCTTTTATTGTAGAAACAGCAAAGGGAGATGTACATGTGTTGGGAACACTGTTTAATATTAATGTTTATCCGGATGAAGATGTTGCGCAGACAACATTAGTGGAAGGTCGGGTTGTTTTTAAAGGGAAGGGAATGTTGCAAAATGTGGAATTGTTTCCTGGAGAGCAAGTGACTTATAATATGAAAAGTGGAGAGTCGCATGTGGAGGAAGTGAATACCAAGGTTTATGTCGGTTGGGCAGAAGGAAAGTGGCTTATAGAAGGGAAACGGTTGGAAGATATAATGAAGCAGTTGTCGCGTTGGTATGATGTAGAGGTTTTTTATAAAAATCCTGAGGCAAAGGAACTTGTTTTCACCGGCGATTTAGAAAAGTATGACGATTGTGAAGTGGTATTGAATATAATATCAATGACCACTAATGTAACGTTCACAATTAGAGATAGAGCCATAATCGTACAAATGAAGTAGTACGGTTATTTTACTATAATGAACCTAATAATATGAATCTAGACATTAACTAAGCAGGCGTATGAAAAAAAATCGAAACAAAAATTGTTTGGGTGTAATTAAATACCCCAAAAGAAGTATGTTGGTGATGAGATGGATGTGCGTATTCAGTTGTATGTTGCTGTTTCAGTTCTCTGCTGTCGCTTATTCTCAAAAGAAAGTGACATTGGACGTAAATGGAATGGAAATGGTGGATGTTATCCAAGAGTTGAGAAAACAGACTGGTTACAAATTCTTTTTCAATCACAATGAGTTGAAAAAAGCTGGTAAGGTTTCCGGTAAATTTTTAGAGAAGGATTTGAATGTTGTACTGGATGAGATATTGCAAAAAGCAAATCTAACTTACCGTCAGGAAAGAGGAATCATTGTTATTGTTCCCCAAGAAAAATCTGTAGAAGAGAAGAAGGCAAGAGTAGAAATTACAGGTAAGGTTACAGACGATAAAGGAGAACCGTTGGCAGGGGTAACCGTTGTCATTAAAGGATTGGGGTTTGGAACTTTGACTGATGCCAAAGGAAATTATAAATTAGTGATTCCCAATGCTCCTGAAAAATTTTCTTTAACGTTTTCTTTTATTGGAATGAAGACTGTGGAGAAAGTTTATGCGGGAAAAAATGTTATCAATATTGTGCTGCAGGAAGAGTCTACAGCATTGGAAGATGTTGTTGTGACCGGTATCTATATCCGTAATAAAGAGAGTTTTACAGGCTCTTCGCAGACTTATACTGCAGAAGACTTAAAAATGATCGGCAATCAAAATATTTTGCAGAGTCTGAAAACACTGGATCCTGCTTTTCATATTTTGGAAAGTAAAGAATACGGTTCAGACCCTAACCGTTTACCGGATATTGAAATTCGTGGAAAAAGTAGTATTGTAGGATTAAAGGAGGAATACGGTCAGGACCCGAATCAACCCCTATTTATTCTGGATGGATTTGAAACGACACTGCAGGTTATTATGGACTTGAATATAGATCGGGTTGCTTCCGTAACAATTTTGAAGGATGCGGCTTCAACTGCAATATATGGTTCAAAGGCTGCTAATGGAGTTGTAGTTGTTGAAACAAAATCTCCTGCTCGTGGTCAGTTACGTTTAAGTTATAATGGCAATGTGGACATTTCATTTGCTGATTTGACTGATTATAATCTGATGAATGCCGAAGAAAAACTTGAATTCGAGCGATTGTCCGGAACATTTACGAGTGCATCTGCTGTCGAACAGGAACAGTTGACAGGACGTTATAACCGTTTGTTGCGTGATGTAAAGAGAGGGGTGGATTCTTATTGGTTGTCCGAGCCGTTACGTTTGGGATTGACTCATCGGCATAATATTTACATGGAAGGAGGAGATAGTCAAATGCGTTATGGATTAGGTGCCAACTATTCTGGTATTCAAGGAGTGATGAAAAGTTCTATACGTGATATTATGGGGCTGTCTCTGGATTTGATTTATCGTAAAAAGGGGTTCAACTTTATGAATAAAGTATCGGTGGATTGGAATAGAAGCGATAATCCAATCGTCTCTTTTTCGGAGTATGCCAAAGCGAATCCTTATTATGAGAAGAAATCGGGGAGTACAGACCGTTGGCTGGAAGATTGGCAGCCCGGAAATATTGCAGGTGTAGTTTATCGGCAGATTCAGATTGCAAATCCAAGTTATAATGATGCTCAAAACAGTTACAATAAAGGAAATTCTTTTAGCGTAAGGAATAATCTTAGTATAGAGGCGCGTCCGATTGATGCATTGAATATTCGGGGTAGAGTGGGAATAACAAAAAGCATTTCCGAAACGGAAACATTTACATCGCCTAATAATACTCAGTTTGCCAAAGTTGAGCCTTTGCGCAAGGGTAGTTATTTAAGTTCAACAAGTAATTCATTGACATGGAGTGCAGATTTCACTGTGACTTATGGCCAATTATTGAGAGCCAAACATATGATAAATGTTGCTGTTGGAGTTAATATACGCGAAAATGATATGAAAACGAAGAGCTTTTCTGCGCAAGGATTCCCTGAAGGCAATTTTACAAGACCTAGTTTTTCAAATAGCTATCCGGAAGGAGGAAAACCCGGTTATGCGGAAAATAAAAATCGCAATGCCAATTTCTACTTGAATGGAGGTTATGTTTATGATGGACGTTATTTGCTGGATGTCAACCTTCGTTCTGATGGAACTTCAGTATTTGGTGCAAACAAACGTTTTTCTACAACGTGGTCTGTCGGTTTGGCTTGGAATGTTCACAGAGAAAAATTTATGAAAGATAAGGTATCATTTATAAATGTTTTGAAGTTGAGAGGTTCTATCGGTAATCCCGGAAATCAGAATTTCAGTTCTTATTCGGCAATTACAACCTATTATTTCAATAACTGGATGTTGAATAATTTTGGAACAGGGGTTTTAGTTTCTAAATTTGGTGATCCGAACTTGGCTTGGCAGAGGACATTGGATAAAAATATAGGGGTTGATTTAAGTATGTTTTCCAATCGCTTCCACGTAACGGTTGATTTTTATCATAAGCGCACGGATCCTTTAATCGCAGATATCGGACTTCCTCTTTCTATGGGAGTAGAAAAGCGTAGGACCAATATAGGAGTGCAAGTTGACAAAGGAGTTAATGGAACTATCCGCTATGCAATTTTATACAAACCGCAGGAGGGTATCAATTATACAATGAGTGTGAATTTCAGATATGGAACGGCATTCTATAAGAATATAGGACGTACTCTTGATGCGTATAATCAAGAAAATATCTCCAAAAATCTCACCAGATATTACGATGGCGGAAGTCCTACAGCACTATGGGCTGTCAGGTCTAGGGGTATAGATCCGGCAACAGGTCAGGAAATATTTGTGAAAAAGGACGGAACTTTAACCTACACCTTTGATTATAACGATGAGGTTGAAGTAGGTGATTCTCGTCCGACTTTAGAAGGAGTGTGGGGCAATACATTCTACTATAAAGGATGGTCTGCGAGTCTGCAATTACGTTATAGTTTCGGAGCTGATGTATTCAATTCGACTCTATTTAACAAAGTTGAGAATATTTCTTCAAGAAGTATTACTACAAACCAAGACAAGCGGGCATTATATGATCGTTGGAAAAAACCGGGCGATAAGGCTAAATTCAAGAGTATTTCTTTGACAGAGACAACTCCGATGTCTTCGCGTTTTGTCATGAAGGAAAATTATCTTTCAATTGAATCAGTTCGTCTGGGGTATCAATTCGATACCAAGTGGTTGAAGAAGACGCTTAGAATTTCTTCTCTGAACATCAATATGTATATGAATTCTATTGCTCGTTTTTCAACATTAGAAGATGAGAGAGGATTGTATTATCCGTTTGCAAGAAGCATCTCTTTCTCTATTGGTGCAATACTATAAGGATTGACAATTAATAAAAGATAGAAGTATGAAGAATTTATTTTTATTGTTCACAATATTGCTGGGATTAAATAGCTGTAATTCCTGGTTGGATGTCCAGCCTTATGATAGAGTTGCCGAGGATGTGCTATTTGAATCAGTCAAGGGTTTTGAAAATGCATTGAACGGTATTTACATAGAGCTGAATACTAATTCTCTTTATGGTCAGTACTTGTCATGTGAAATGATAGAGATAATGGCACAACGCTACAATGTGAATAAATCAAATGCGTTTAATTATGATTTGATGCTCCACAAATATTCCGAGCAAGGTTGTAAAATGCGTTTTGCGAGTGTATGGAAGGATGCATATAGTTTGATTGCTAATATTAATCTGCTTTTGAAAAATTGTGAATCCCATAGAGATGTATTGACAGATGAGTATTACAATTTGTTGAAGGGTGAGTGTTATGCTTTAAGAGCTTTTTTGCACTTCGATATTTTTAGGTTGTTCGGTCCTGTATATGATGAGAATGTCATGGCTGTGAGCTTGCCCTATTATAAAGAATTTTCTTGGGACAAACGGCCGTCTTGCAAACCGGAGGAATTTATGAATAATGTTATTGCGGATTTGCATCGGGCAGATTCTTTACTGCTGAACGATCCGGTGCAGCAGGAAGGAACGGATATGGTTCATGACAATGCATTTGTATCTTACAGAAAATATAGGCTGAACAGATATGGAGTCCAATTGCTGTTGGCTCGTGCTGAGCTATACCGTGGTAATAAAGAGGCTGCATTGGTGGCTGCACGTAAAGTTATAGACGCTCAAGAACAATGGTTCCCTTGGATAACCCGCGAGGCAGTGTCATCCGGGCGTTCGGATCTCGACAGAGTCTTTTATCCGGAGATTCTTTGGGGATTGCAGAATTTCAAGCTTTCTAATTTACATCTTTCATTATTTGGTGGAGAGAATCTGTCGCCATTGGTGATGTTGGCTCCGTTGGGTGGTCAGATTGATAAAATATTTGCAAACAATAGAGATGACTATAGATATGAGGCTTACTTTAGAAACCGACAGCTTATAAATGGAACCAGCTATAATATGTTTGAAAAATTTAAAGCAACTCAGGATTCTATTGCCGGGACAATCATCCCTTTGTTGCGGATATCCGAAGCGTTTTATATTGCAGCCGAATGTGAGCCTAATCCAAGCGATGGATTGGTGTGGTTGAATCAGGTGTTGACACATCGGGGCGTTCAGAATTTGACAAACGAAAGATATCTGGCCTCTACCCTTGAAAAGGAATATATTCGGGAGTTTTGGGGAGAAGGACAATTATTCTTTTATTACAAGCGACTGAAATATCCGTCAATCCGCAGAGCCGATGACGAGTATTACTATGCGACGAAGCAAATGACATTGTCGGATTATCAGCCTCTGATTCCGGAAGAAGAATCTAAGTATAATTGAATTGTTGATTTATGAAAAAAAACCGGTATATGAAACGTTTGATTTTAACTATAGGTATTTTAAGTTCCATATTGCAGGGATGTCAACTTACAGAGGTTGACGGATATGTAGGTGGAAGTTCTATTTATTTTTCAATAAAACGCGACACCATGACCTATTCATGGGGAACGGTGGATAGTGATATTCAGGAGCGTGTATTGGAATTGCCGATTTATCTTTTTGGTGAAGTGAAAGATTACGACCGTAAAATACAGATACGAACGGAATTATGCAAAACAGATTCTGTTCGGGCAGTCGAAGGTGTAGACTTTCGGACGATAACCAAGGAAGTGGTCCTGCCGGCTAATTGCGAGAAAACTTCATTGGAAATTACGATGTTAAGGACTGAGGCTTTGAGGAAACATAATAGAATATTGACTGTGATAATAGAAGAAAGTGAAGAGTTCGATTCTGAGTATAATTGGCGTAAGGATAGTGATGGGAATCCTTATTTTATAGGTCATAGTATGACAATTATATCGAATGAAGATTTCCCCAAACCTTGGTGGTGGCGAGATGAAAATGATTTCTTTGGTGTATGGAGTTTTAAGAAAGCTGATTTGATCTGTACTTTGTGTGATATTTCTCGTAAGGAATTTATAGGCAATTCTGTTATTCCTGATTTTAAGTTGAAATACTATGCCAAAAAGGTGCAGCGTTGGCTTGATGCGCAAGAGGAACCATATCTTGATGAAAATATGGAACCGATGACAATGGGACCTGAAGCGCAGTGATTATTTAGTAGAACATATAATTGGAACATGTTATGAAAAAATGGTATTTGTTTTTCTTGACGATAATATTGGTTGCCTGCTACGATGATAAAGGGAATTATGATTATAAAGAGTTGAATGATGTTACGATAGGAGGAATCATTGATAATGATTGGTATACCAGATTTACTTATGTTGACACATTAAGAATAAACCCTAAGTTGACTTTAGCCTTAGGGGACTCGGAGGATCATTTGAAATTTGAGTGGCGTTTGATGCCGATTAAAGCTTCTTACAACAAAGATTCTATTCCGACTGAGGAACAGTTGAAAAACTATATCATCGGCAATGAGAAAAACTTGGAGTATCCTTTGAAAGAACAGGCTGGTGATTATTTAGGCTTTTTCTGGGTGACTGATACGCTTACCAATATATCTTACAAAAAAGATTTTTTTGTACGTCTGCGTACAGCGGTAACTGATGGTTGGATGTTGCTTTGTGAGGAAAACGGTAAAGCTTGTTTGGATATGGTGTCTCATATTTCAGCTACTGAAAATATGGTGTCTCGTGGTGTTTGGTCGGAGTGTGAGTTTGAATTCGGGAAACCTTACAAGTTGATATATAATTATAACAGGTCTAAAAGCAGCCGTTTGCTATGGTGTGAGGCCGGGACGTTTGATTTGGACAATGAAAAACTCCAGCCTAGTGAAGGCTCTGATTTAATTTATCAGTTCGGTGACAATCCGGAAAAGGTTAAGATTGCCGGAGGCGGATTGTCCAGATGTACCCAGCCTGCCAGGGAAATGCTTATTACAGAGGATGGCAATCTTTATTTTAGAGATGCTAAAAATATTTCCCTTGGAAGTATTTTTGATTTCCCTAGAAACAAATTGAAGAAAACGTCAGAATATTTTAAAGTGGCCCCTTTTGTTGGTTATAAGGGATTTTATGAATGGCCGACAACAACTGCTGCCATCTTGTATGATAAAACGAACCGTCGTTTTGTAATGCTGGAAAGCGATGAAGAGTATTTGACAGAACTGTCTTTTATGGGAGGGAATGTAGATTATAAAGCCGAGACGGGTAGAGATATGGTGCATATGGAGGGGAATAATGAAGGATATGTTTTTGCCGTGTTGCAGGAGCCGGGTCGGGATGAATACTATATATATGGGATGGTATTGAATAAAGACTGTAAAGTTGAACGCAGCCATTACCTGCGCCTGAATCCGGCAAATTCCGACAAGATAACCAAGTTTGCGTTCCATCCGTTTTACAGATTGTTGTTCTATGCAACAGAACAGGGGGACATCTACCAGTTTAACATGAACACTCCAGATGTGAAGGCAAAAAAGATACTTTCTTTCCCTAATGAGCATATTTCAGTGTTGAAATTCAATTTGCGTGTTCCCTATGTTGCATATGCAGATTGGGAAGTGGAAAGAGAAAAATGGTTGATTATAGCCAGTTATGATAAGACAAAAGAAGAAAATGTTTCGGGCTCACTGAGAATGTACGAATTTCCGGAAGTTACATCTGCTCCAAAGTTGCAAATGGAATTTTCTGATTTGGGGAAAATAGTGGATGCTGCGTATAGATTTAGAAATGACGGAAAATAATAAGTATTATAAAATTAAAATCGTAGAATTATGAAAAAATTATTGTTGTTGTTAGCATTAGGATGTCTGGTATTGTGTAGCTGCTCCTCAGATGTCAAGAAATATGTCATAAAAGGACATGTTGATAAAAGTGGGTCGGATTTGCTTGTGACCATGGTTAATGAAACAGGGAAAGTGGACACCGTACACGAAGTGCGCTCTGTGAATGGCGATTTTGAAATGGAGGGTGTTATTAATGGACCGAAATTGGCTTTTCTTACAATTAAGGGTGTCAATGGAAGGATTCCTTTGTTGCTTGAAGATACTGTTTTTACTCTTAATATAAAAGCGAAAGATTTGGCAGATGTTCGGAATTACGATGTTCAAGGAGGACGTTTGCAAGCTGGGAAAAATGCATTGGATGATGTTGAGATAGAGGTTTTCAGTGATAGGGATTCAATCCTTGCCTGTTACTTTGAAGCAGAAAAGAATCATAACATTGCCGGCAAAATGCACGAAAGAGCGATGTTGGATCGTATGACAGTTGCCTATGATAAGGAGGAAAATAAGTTTATTGAAGCGAATAAGGATAATATTTTAGGTTTGGCTATAGTATTTTATCGCTATAATTATTTGAACTTTGATCGTCTGAAGGTGAAATTCGAGATGCTGAGTGATGCAATGAAAAATACACCGGAAGGTCGCTTGATTCAAGCCAGATACGATAAATTGGGGGTAGTAAAGGTTGGAAGACAAGCTCCTGATTTTACTTTGCCGACACTGGATGGTTCAACCGTTACTTTATATGATATAAAAGCTCCAATAAAGATTCTTGATTTTTGGGCATCTTGGTGTGCTCCTTGTAGAAAAGAGAATCCGAATATGGTGAAAACATATGAGAAATTTAAAGATAAAGGATTGGTTATTATCGGTATTTCAATGGATGCTCGAGAGGGAGATTGGAAAAAAGCAGTAGAAGCTGACGGTCTGACATGGATTCAAGCTTGTGACAATAAGAACTCCTCTGGTGAAGTTGCCAGATTGTATAATGTCACAGCAATCCCTCGCATTTTGGTTTTGGATAAAAATAATCGTGTTATCGCAGATGGTTTGACCGGAGAGATGTTGGATGAATTTCTGGCAAAACGTTTGAATTAATTATCCTTTGATAGAGTCAGGTGCTTGACCGTATCTATGATTTGATATTTAACAGTTATATTTGAGATTTTTAGGGTGTATCATGATAGAAGTGGTACACCCTATCTATTGTAAATATTCAATTTATTTGCAGGGTTGTATCCTTTAATAACGATTATTTATTTGTTCTAATTGTTTGAATAAGATGGTATAAGAGAAATGGTTTAGGGAAGATGGATTTTTTTATTAATATTTTTATTGTAAAAACATTTGCGCAAACGTTTTAAATATATACCTTGCCGCCGAAATATAGAGATTATATTGCTTTATAAGTGTAGTAAATTTATTGTTAGTGTGTTTAAAAAGGGGATGTGTCAAAACTAAGGTACATCCCCTTCTTTTTTAATATAAAATAGTCGTTCCTCTTTTTCCTGACTTCGTCAACGTGTCACCCAAAAATCATCTGTAAACAGGGGTGCGATACGTTGGTGTCTTTTCATAAGCATGGTTTTGGTGAGAGAATCTGTTTGTTTAGAGGGAGTTCTATCTGTATTGTAACGATAGTCTGTGCAAGAGCGAGCACCTTGTCCACGCTCATGTTTATATTAACGTGAGTTCGAAATAACTTAAAACAACACAAGTTGCCTGTCCTTGACAAAA
>OGHO01003488.1_pt1 | contig 10334 bp, 5 predicted proteins | sample 1571421 | NCBI WGS metagenome assembly OGHO01 (sample SAMEA2581937, study PRJEB24529) | metagenome | biome: Human gut stool | place: China | collected 2011
TACCAGAAGGCAACCTCCCCTGCCAACTCGTTCGGCAACTCCGAGACGCTCGATTACTTCACCTATCAGGCCAAGCTGAACCTCGCCTACCGCTTCTCGGCGGCACACTCCGTCGAGTTCAATGCCGTTGCGCTGCAAAACGCCCCGACATTCCAGAACGCCTTCATCTCGCCGCGTACGCGCAACGAGGTGACGCCGGGACTCAAGTCCGAGAAGATCTGGGGCGTCGACGCTTCGTATAACCTCAGCTACCGCGGCATCAAAGCCCGTCTGTCGGGTTACTACACCAAGATCAACGACCAGACCGACATCATCTCCTATTACGACGACTTGCAGTCGACGTTCGTCAACTTCGCCATCAGCGGCATCGACAAGAAGTATTTCGGTCTGGAATTCGGTGTGACCGTTCCGCTCTATATGGGTCTTAGTCTGAATGGCGCGGTAAGTCTCGGACAGTATACCTACGACTCGAATCCCACCTTCGTGCAGCTGGCCGACAACAGTTCGAAAATTCTTTCGGACGTCGACAGCAGCACCGTCTACTGGAAGGATATGCGCGTGGAGAGTACGCCGCAGACAGCCGTCAACGTCGGTCTGTCGTACCGCAGTGACAACAACTGGTTCGCTTCGGCCGATCTGAACTTCTACGACAACAACTATCTGTCGATGAACCCGCTGTTCCGCACCGACGAGGTGCTGCGCGCCGGCAACACCAACGCCGAGACCGCAGAAATGATCCGCTCGATGCGTGCGCAGGAGAAATTCGACTCGGCTTTCGTGCTGAACGCCAGCATCGGCAAGAACTGGTACATTCGCCGCAACTATACGCTCGGCTTCAGCCTCGAGGTGAAGAACATCCTCAATAATCAGGATATCAGGACCGGCGGTTACGAGCAGATGCGTCTGAACAAGGTCAAGGCCGACGAGTCGAACACCAGCCTTGTAACCTCCTACGAGCGGTTCGATCCGAAATATTTCTATATGTTCGGAACGACCTACTACCTGAACGTCTATTTCCGTTTCTAACGGTTGCATTTCGTTAAGCCGAGCGCAGAACCGAACAAAGTTCAAGTTCTGCCGAGGCGGGAAAAGGCACATGAAAATGAACGAATTAAAGAGTAAGAATTATGAACAAAATCCTAAAAATAGCTTTGGCCCTCGCCGTCGGAATCATCCTTGCAGGCTGCTATAATGATTTCGACAATCCGGCGCCGGCAAAGATCTACACGGATAAGGACTTCACGGAGGCAGGTGCAGAGATCATCCCGATCAAGGAGCTGAAGAAGAAGTTCTATGACAAATGGGGATCGGGCGCCAACGGTCTCGGACGCCGCGTCGAGATCAGCGACAACGTCGTCATCAAAGGCAAGGTCATCTCGTCCGATGCCGAAGGCAACGTCTACAAATCGCTTTATATCTACGACGGCGAACAGGCCATCGAACTGCGGCTTGCCAACGACAACTACGTCAACTACCCGATGGGGCAGATCGTCTACGTCAAAGCGCAGGGGCTTTCGCTGGCCAGCTACCGCTACATGCTCAGTCTGGGAACTGCGCCCGCTGTGGAACCGGACGGGACGTTCCCCAACGACAACCCCGGCGAGCACGATTTCTCGGCTTCGGGCAACTCGAACATCCCCACCACGGAGATGATTCAGCAGTATGTCTTCCGGGGCGAGCTGGATACGGTCACAGAGACTGACATCACCGTTGTCGACAAGGACAACTACAAGACGGTGCTGAACGACGACCTGCTGGGCTGCCTCGTCCGTTTCAACGGACTTCGCAGCAGCTATACGACCGTCGACAGCAACACTTATCCGAGCTATCTGGAGAACATCGACGGCGTGTACACCAACAAGTACTATCCCGACGAAGGACTCCCGATCACGTGGGCCTACAATTACGACAACACCAAGTATTACGGCTCGTCGCTCTTCACCTACGAGACGACGCCTTCGTCGCTCGAGTCAGGCAGTTATGTGGTTCGCGTCAGCGGTTATGCGCGTTTCGCCCTCAAGGAGCTGCCCGCCGACAATGCGATGGTGAACATCACGGCCATCTATACGAAATACTCGGCCCGCACGGGCGGCTACATCGCCTATCAGCTGCTGATAAGCAGCTATAAGGATATCGTGGAGTTGTAATTCCAACATCCGACAGCAATCGAACCGGAAGTCTCTTTACGAGACTTCCGGTTTTTAATTCGGCGGCAGACACCGGTTGGATCCGTTCATCCTTTTCTGCGTTCATCGGTCTGCGGTACGTTTCGGCCCGGTTATGAGCCGATTGCCGACCTCGGGAGAACCGGGAAGATTCCCACGCTTCACTTCGTTCCGCTCGGAATGACAACAGGATTCGATCGTCCTCACGAAGAGAGGACACAACACTCTTGTTGTCATCCTGAGGAGGAACCACTGGTTCCGACGTGAGGATCGACCGCTGTTTCCACAAGCATTAGCGTCGACAAAAAAATCCGCAGGACGAAATATCCTGCGGATTTGTTACATTGAACGCTCTCGGCGTCTCAGAACTGAAGTTTCACGCCAGCAGTAAAGCCCACGCCGTAATCGCGGTAATAGGCCCAGTCATAGAGCTTCGCGTCGCAAAGATTACGCCCCTCGGCGAAAACGGTCACCTTGCGTGAAAGGAACCAGTTGAACCGCGCCGCAAGGTCAACCGTGACGGGGACTTTGAAATCGTAAAGGTCAATAACGCGACGAACGAGGTTCAACCCTGAATCTGAATCCTGCTCCGAGGGTTTCTCGTTGACGGATGTATAAGCCGTCCAGTGTCGTACGCTCTGCAACTGCGCCTCCACCTCCAACGACACCTTGCGCGCACAGTACTCGCCGCGCAGACGTGCCGTCAGTTGCGGACGACCGTATGCCAGCGTATAGGGCTTATTATTCTTGTAGTGGACATCCTCCGCCCCCTTGAACGAATGCGCATGCACCTCGCCGTCGAACGTGAACCGGCTCGACAGACGCCACGCGAATTCGGCATTGAGCGAAAGATCCTTCAGGGTCATCGTATAGGGGATGTAAAACGACATATAACCGACATCGGCCCGTTCGTCGCGAACGTTATTCGGGATGAAACGGGCAACCCACTGCAACGCATTCTTTTCGTGCGCATAACCGACATAGAGATTATAGGAGAAGCGGCCGTGTCCCGCCGCACCCTTGATACCGCCCGTCACACGATGCTCCTCGGCATTGTGAATTATCGAAGCCGGATCGACATAGGGATTCAACCGACTCAGCGTCCGCATATCGTTGCGGCGCACCTGACCTGTCAACTCGGCATAAAGCATGAACTTGCCGTCGGCAGGATCGTAGACGATCGAAGCAGCAGGTAGGAACCGATTCTCATGCTCGCTCTGCGATTCCTTGTACACGATCCGAGGATCGGAGAGATCGCTGCCGGTAATCTTCTCCTGCTCCACTCCATCGCACACATAATCCAACCCTGCAGACCAGCGGAGTTTGCCGTGCCGGTAGGCGTAATGCAGTCCGAAAAGCAGCTGCGTCGAGCCGTAACCGAGCATATTGCGCCACGCTCCGTCGAAGTCGGCCTTGAACTCGAACACATGCCGCCCGAACGCCTTGGCCAATCGGATGCCGCCACCGCCCGACAATTCATGATAACGATCCCGATCGACACCCCGGTCATAGTAGACGGGCTGCATCTGCAATACGTTCAGAAAATAGCCTCCGCGCAGCTCGACATCGAAGTTGAAGCGGCTCAGATCGGTGAAATCGTCGCCGATACGCACGCTGAGCGCAGCGTCGTCGTAATGCTGCCGGTCGTTGGCGACCTTCGCAAAGGGATAATAGGACGTCGAACCGTCGCTCCCGTATCGGGTGCACCATGCCTCCGCCCCATCGAATCCGTAATTATGGTAAAGGCGGTTCGTCAGATCGAGTTTTCCCTCCAGCAGCCGGCGGCCGAGGTATTTGCCCGCCGCAGCGCCCAGACGGTTGTACATGCGCCACGAAGTAGGTTTCACACCGAAATCGTTACGGATCTTGGCCCAGTCGCCGGTGTGATTGAGGTAACCGACGGCATAGCCCGTGCCGGGATTCTGGGTCGAAGCGTAGAGATCGAGCACCGAGTTGAGCGGCGCGCCGGCTCCGACCTTCAAATAGAACGGACGCGGACGGTTGAACTCCCAGTAGGTCACCGACGCCGGACGAAACGGCTCGGTCGAGAGGTTGGTCGCCAACGCCGACGGCGTGACGGTATAATCGATTTCGGGCCGTAACCGCACCGTATCGGTCATGTCGGGCACGATGGGCAGTTTGACGGCCTTCGACACCTCGGGAACATACGCTTTGGTCACCTCGACCTGTTTGGTGACCTGCGCCCGCAGAGGCACACCGCAGAACAACACGGCGGCAGAGAGGATAAGAACTCTTTTCATGGCTATTTCTTCAATTTTTCGATCCGCGCCTTCGCCTCGGCCACGATGCCGTCGTCGGCAGGCGAATATCCGTCGACAATACTCTGATAGGTAGCGCGCGCTTGGAACATATCGTCACGCCCGACATAGATATCGCCCAGTGCGATATAAGCCTTCGCCACCCAGTAAGCATGGGACGAACCTTTCTCCGCAAAGGCGAAGATCAGCTTCTCGGCGCCGGCAGCATCGCCCTCGGCAAGCGTCGCTTCGATCACGCGATAGGCCGACTCGGCCCCTTCGGCCGTCTTGACCTCACGGCTCAGTTCGCGGTAGAGCGGCAGCGCTTCGGCCTGCTGTCCTTTGCTTCTCAGGATCGCCGCCCGCGCGAATTTCGCCTCGCGCTGCGCCGTCGCACCGGCATCGGCCAGAGCCTCCACCTCCTCAGCGGCGGCCAGCGTCGCCGCATCGTCGCCTCCGACCTCTACCGACCGGAAATACCCCGTCGCAGCGGCAGCCCGTTCGTCGGCACTCTGCACGACGTCGTACAGCGCACGGTAAGCCTTCGCAGCCTCTTCGTGACGGCCCGCCTCGGAGGTCAGCTTCGACAGCGTGCCGAGCGTCCAGACCGTATAGGGATTGGTCGGACGGGCGGCCAGTTCGGTCAGCGTCTCGATCGCCGCATCCGTCTGCTTCTCCTTGAGATGGCAGTCGCTCAGGTAGAAGAGCGCATCGTCGGTATAATACCCCTTCGGATAGTTCCGAAGATAGCTTTTCAGCGATTTCGCAGCGGCATCGGCTTTTCCCGAAAGATAGATTCGACGCGCCGCGGCGAACGACAGCGAGTCGCGCGCCATCGCGCTCATATCGCACTCCGCGCCGACTTTTTCGGCGTAGGCGAAATAACCGTCCACATTGCCGTCGGCCACGTAAATCTCGCGGATGCCCTGCAATGCGTCGCGCGCCGAAGCCGAACCGGGCGCCGACTCGACGACACGTTCGTAATAGCGGCGCGACTGCTCGGGCTGCCCCAGATTGAGGTAGGCCAGCCCCAGATCGGAAAGCGCCGGCGTATAGAACGGCGAATGGGGATTCTCCTCGACGAACTTCGACAGCACCTTCGCGCCGTCGCCGTAACGCTCCGAAGCGATATAGGTGCGTCCCAGCTCGTAGGTGGCATCGTCGACATAGTTGCCCCGATCGGCGGCGACGATGCGCTTGAGCGTCTCGATTTTCTGCGGTCCGCGATCGAGAATACCCAGCGTCACGGCACGCTGGAAATCGGCGTAATACTTTTCGTTCGTACCGACGGCCGCCGCCTTTTCATAGGTCTCCAATGCCGCCGGGAACTGCCGCAGCGCATAACGGGCATCGGCTTCGCGGTTGAGCGCATCGGCCTTGTAGCGGTCGGCGGCAGGATAAAGCAGATTGAAGCGGGCGAAGGCAGCATAGGCGTTCGACATATCGCCCCGATCGAAATAGCAGTACCCCAGATTGTAATGCGCCATGGCGTATTCGGCCTCGGAGCGCGGCGCACGGTGCAGATACTCCTTGTAATGGCGTTCGGCTTGGGCATAATCGCCGCGCGCGAAGGCGATCTCGCCCAGCCAGAACTGCGCCAGCGCCCCGTACTTGGGGCTGACGTTGATCGCCGCCGACTCCGCGAGACTCTGCGCTGCTCCCTCCAGATCGCCGCGCGAATAGGCTTCCAGCCCACGGAAATAGGAGATTTTCTGCAACGCCGCCTTGTGGTTGTTGTCGGGCGAGGGATAGTGTTTGAGCGCCGTGTAAGCCGCATCGTAATTCCGCGAATTGTAGTAGGCGGCGATCAGCAGCTCGCGTGCCTGCACGGTGCGCTCCGAAGCAGAATACTGCGCGATATACCGATTCAGCACATGGATCGCCTCGTTGAAGACGCCGCCGCCCAGTTCGTATTGCAGCTTGCCGTAGTTGAACAGCGCATCTTCGGCGATCGCGGCGTCGAACGACTCGTTGGCCGCCATGGCGAACGACTGCATGGCGCGCTGCTTGTCGCTGCTGCGCAGATAGCAGTCGGCCAGATGGTAGGAGGCGTTCTGCGTCAGCGCATCGTCCGCGCCGCAGACCTGCTGCAAATAAGGCAGCGCCTCGGCGTACCGCGCCTGCCGGTAGAGACTGTACCCGAACAGATAATTCTCGCTGCGGCCCATCGTGCCGCCGTCGCGGCGATAGGCGTTCATAACCTCCTCGGCACGGCCGTAATCGCCCAGATGAAACCACCCTTCGGCCACGATGCGCTCCAGTTCGGTGCGGCGTTCTCCCGCCGCACGGTTGATAAGCGACCCGCCCGTCGTGACCACATAGCGGTAATTTCCCTCGTTGAACTCGATCTGCAACAGATAGAACGGTGCTACGGAACCGTACGCTTCCGAACGGCTCAGCTCCGTAAATCCGGCTTTGGCCGTAGCATTATCCCCCCGTACATAGGCGATATAGGAGATGTAATAGAGGGCGTGTTCCGCATATTCGCTCGGCGAGGGTATGCGCTGGAAATAATGCAGCGCATCGTCGTAATCGCCCTGCTGGAACCGAATGTATCCCATGCGGATGTCATACTGCTGACGGTGCTCGGGCGACAGCGTATTGTAGTCGACCCGCGCGAAAGCCCGCTGCGCATCGTCGTACCGCCCTGCCGTACACTGAAGCGACGCAAGGGCGAACTCCACGTCGTTGACATAGACCGATTCGGGGTGGCACCGCAGGAAATCGGCGAGCCGCTTCTCGGCCCCCGCCTCTTTCAACTCCATGGCACACATCGCCGTGTAATAATCGGCTTCGGCACACAGCGGCGATTCGGGCTGCGGAACCGCTCCGCAGACGGCGGCGAACTCCTGCTTGGCATCGGCCCAGCGGCCCAGTGCATAGAGCTCGCGGCCTCGTTTGAAATGGTCCCGGCCATCGGGCGTCAACACCGACGCACCCGCCTCGCACCAGAGGCAGCCCAGCGCCGCGATCAATACTATCACTCCTTTACGCATCGTTCGATTTCATTGAACGGCGTCCCCTTCCGCCGGCATCGGCTGAAAAGGTTTCGCCGGATAAAACAATCGGACAAATATACGTAAATTTGCAAAGAATTCCTCACGGCAGCGGATGAAAAAAGGACGGGAGCAACCTATCTGTCGCTCCCGTCTTACTCTTTCCGCACTCCGTCAACGTATGTCGCAGCAGTTGCGTTTCTCAGAAATCGTTCCGTCGTCGAGTACGACCATCCCGTTGAAGGCGCGCAGCATGGTTTTGAGCGTCGTAGCGTCGATATTGTAACAGCGTACCGCCGCACTGCCGGCAAACGAACGGTAGGTCACGCCGTGAAGCCGTTCGGGCGTGAGACAGACCGCCAGCGCACCTTCGGCGGCAGCTCGGTCCGCCACCTTGCCAAAACGGCGCTCGCAGGGGGCGTCCAGCCCTTCGGAGTCGGTGATGCAGAGCATATAGACCCGTCCGGGGCGGGTCAGCAGCTGCTCGGTAGCGTCGCCTTCGTCATCGCGCAGCGAAAACTCCGAGAGCGTGGGATCGACCTTCGGCTCATCAAGCTCCTCGGTGCGGGTATCGACCCACTCCCACCGTTCGGAATCCTGCCACTCGGTGTCGCCGAGCGAGAATTCGCGCAGGCGCCCCGTCTGCCGGTCGCGATAGATCAGCACCGTCTCCCCCGTCTCCGTTTCCGGCGAATAGGCATTCATCGCCTCATAGATGTTCACCCCCACTTTGAAGGGACGAAAATCGATCAGCGGCAGATGCAGATAGCAGTAGATTCCCAGTCCCATCGCAATGGAGAAAAAGAGCACGGTGCACCCCACCTCCGCCTTCGAAAAGGCGAAGATGCGGTCGCGGCGATACCGCCACCAGACGACCACCGACAGCGGAAGCAGCACCATGTTTTTAGCGAACGTCGCCCACGGAGTGAGCTTAACGGCATCGCCGAAACAGCCGCAATCCTCGACCGGCAGCCACGTAGCGCTCAGAAAGGTCAACCCCGTGAAGAAGAGCATCGAAGCCAGTGCAAAGATCGAAATCAGCCGCATACGCACCTTGAACAGCAGCATGAGTCCCATCATCAGCTCGGCGCCGCACAACCAGATCGAGAAGCCGAAACGCAGACTGCTCAGCGACTCCAGACCGTAGATCGAGAGGTACTCCTGCACTTTGATCGCCGTACCCCACGGATCGACCGTCTTGACGAACCCCGAAAATATGAAGGTCACGCCCAGCACGATCCGACACGCGTGCGCCAGCAATTTGAAAGCCCTGTTACGCATCGGCGGCGGCGTTTAACAGCGGTGCGAGCGCCGCTTCGATTTTCGAAAATATCTGCTCCGGCGCAGCCATCGAACCGTCCGTGGCGCAGCAGTCGACGACACGGAACGTCTCGTCCTCGCGCGCAGCCGCCAGATAGACCTCGCGCACGCGCTGCTGCAAATCGAGCGACGCCTCGTGGATATCATGCGCCCCCTGCAAATAGTCGCGGTCGTCGCCCTCGCGCGCCTGCGTCAGCTTACGCTCGGTGAATGAAAAGGGAACGTCCAGAAACAACGATACGTCGGGACGCGGAAGACGGTAATAGCCGTACTCCGTATCGAGAATCCAGTTTTTCAGCGCGCGGCGCTCCTCCTCCGAGGAGAGCTTCGCACACTGGAACGCCACGTTCGAATAGACGTAACGGTCCAACACCACCGCTTCGCCCCCCGCAAGCCACTGTCGGATCTGAGCCGCCGCATCGCCCCGATCGCCTGCGAAGAGCAGTGCCACCAGATAGGGATCGACCGCCTCGACCGTTCCCAGTTCACCACGCAGAAAGCGGGCGATCAAATCGCCGAAAACCGGCGTATCGAAGCGCGGGAAATGGAGGTAGCGGCACGCGACGCCGCGCCGCGCGAAAAGTTCCTGCAACATACGGATCTGGGTAGATTTCCCAGCTCCGTCCAATCCTTCGAGTACGATAAACATATATCAGGCAGTAGTTTTATCTCAATTTTACACGCACCCTCAGCGCAACATCCTCACGGCACGTTCGACACCGGCCGCAAGCGCATCGATCTCCCCGCGCGTGTTGTACATCGCCAGCGACGCTCGGCACATGCCCGTCACACCGTAATGGGTCATCACCGGCTCGGCGCAGTGCTGCCCCGTCCGCACGGCGATCCCCAGCTTGTCGAGGATCATTCCCATATCGTAGGGATGTACTCCCTCGACCGTGAACGACACGATGGCGCATTTGTCGGGCGTCGTGCCGTAGATCCGCAGCCCGTCGATGGCCGAAAGCCGCTCGGCGGCGTAGATCAGCAGACCGTGTTCGTAGGCTTCGATTTCGGCCGGATCGAACTGTTCCACATAGCGGATCGCCTCGCCCAGTCCGATCGCCCCGACAAAATTGGCGGTGCCGGCCTCGAACTTCAGCGGCAGCGGCGCGTAGGTCGTCCGTTCGAACGACACCTCATCCACCATATCGCCGCCGTAGAGGAACGGGGGCATTGCATCGAGCAGTTCGCGCCGCCCGTAGAGCACACCGATTCCGGTCGGGCCGTAGAGTTTATGCCCCGAAAAGGCATAGAAGTCGCAATCCAGCGCCGCGACATCCACGCCGCCGTGCACGATGCCCTGACAACCGTCCACGCAGACCCGTGCGCCGGCGGCATGGGCCGCATCGATCACAGGCCGCAGATCGGGCCGCGTGCCGAGCGTATTGGAAGCCTGCGTGACGGCGACCATGCGCGTGCGGCCGTCGATCAGCCCGTCCAGCCGTTCGGTCATCAGCCGCCCTGCGTCGTCGAAGGGCAGCATCCGCAGCTCGGCTCCCTTGCGCTGCGCGACCGCCTGCCACGGAACGAGGTTCGAGTGATGCTCCATCTCGCTCACGACCACGTTGTCGCCCGCCTTCAGGAAGGTATCGCCC
>OGHO01003513.1_pt1 | contig 10259 bp, 10 predicted proteins | sample 1571421 | NCBI WGS metagenome assembly OGHO01 (sample SAMEA2581937, study PRJEB24529) | metagenome | biome: Human gut stool | place: China | collected 2011
GCGTCCACGCTGGGGCCGCTCGCCCCGGTAGACCTTGCCGATCTGATACCGGCGGAAAGGAAATGCCAGGTCGTTATAGTGAAGGGCCACATATTTGGCCAGGGGCACGGTGAGATCAAAGCGGAGAGCCAGATCGCTGTCCCCCTTCTGGAAGCGGTAGATCTGCTTTTCGGTGTCGCCGCCGCCCTTGGCCAGCAGCACTTCGGCGGCCTCGATCACCGGTGTGTCCAGGCCGGTGAAGCCATACAGCTCATAGCTTTGGCGCAGAATGTCCATCATCCAGTTCATCTGGGCCTGCCGGTGAGGCAGAAGCTCCATAAAACCGGAAAGGGTGCGGGGTTTCATTTTGCTCATAGTCCTTCTCCTGTTCTTTTGAGAGAAATAAAAAAAACGCCTTCGTCCCTCACATGGGACGAAAGCGCAGTCTTTCGTGGTGCCACCCAATTTCGGCGGAAAACCGCCCTTTTGATGCCTCAAGGGTGCGGGAGGCTGCCGCAGGCGTCTCCGCCCGCCGTTCCGGCGCTGTCTTCCCCAGTTCCTTTCCGCAAAACGCTTTCAGCCAGGGCGTTTCTCTCTGCTGCGGCGGTGACCGGCTACTAAGTCGCCTTCATCACGGTGCTTGGAGATATTTTATCCTTTTTGCAAGGGAAAGTCAAGAGCCGGAAGAGAAGCATTGTTAAAAGAAAATGGAGGATATGGTAATATGATTGCACAATGAAACAGAAAGGAAGATGCTTGATGAAAAGACCCATGCGTATGTTGGGCCGCCGGATGACGGCGCAGCCCATGGGCTGGGATGGCTGCGGCGGCGGTCAGATCTATTACGGATCGGACAGCGAGGGCAGCTTCCCCATCCAGGTTTATGGAACAGGAAAGGAAAATCACAGCACCCCCCAGGCCGCCGGTATTGTCAACATGGAAGAGTTCGGCACCTATCTGGGAAATGGCACCTACTCCTTTCGGCGGTGAACGGCCTGGTGGACTATGCCTTCCACAGCCAGGAGGCCCGGGACGCAGACGGCAATTACCAGTACAATGATTACACCATCAACTATGCACTGGGTGCGGCTCTGACCATCCATGAGCAGCAGGTGGAAGAGATGGAAAAGACCGGCACCATGACCTTCCTGGCCGGAACCCCTGCGGAGTACAAGACGGCCTATCCCGGCCTGAAGGAGCTGCTGAGCAACACAGAGAACGCTCCCTCCTTCTGGGCGGAAAAGGAAGTAACGGCGGCCAAGGAGGCCGGCCTGATTCCCGCTCTGGTGGATGACCCCGCCTATCAGGACAGCACCACCCGGGAGCAGTTTGCCCAGCTGATCGTCCAGCTGATCACCGTGGCCACCGGCAAGGAAATGGAAGCCGCCCCGGCCGATACATTCCAGGACACCGACAGCGAAGCGGTGCGCAAGGCTTACCAGGCCGGCATCATCAACGGCATGGGCGACGGCACCTTTGCTCCCAAGCAGACCATGACAAGAAAGCAGATGGCCACCATGATCCATCGGGCCATCTCCTACATCGAAAAGGAAACCGGCGTCAAGCTGCTCACCAAACCCGCCGTGATCCAGGGTTATACCGATGAGAACCAGGTATCCGACTGGGACGCAGAAGGCATGAAGGCGCTGGTGGCCAATGGCGTCATCAATGGCACATCGGACACCACCCTGGCTCCCCAAGATCCCTGCACCGTGGAGCAAGGCATCCTGCTTCTGTACCGTCTCTATGAAAAGATCTGATCTCTGTTAGAAGTGAAAAATCCCCTGGCCATAGGTCAGGGGATTTTTTATCCTCATGGTTGATGAAAATTTTCAAATCTGATAAAATAAAGTCACGAAATCACAGAGAGGGGTGCAAGGAATGAAGAAGATGGACAAACGGAAGAGAGTTCGGTGGATTGCCGCTTTGGTGGTGCTGTTTTTGCTCCTTGTGCTCTATGTGCCACACCCGTTGTTTTTAAAGGGACAGCAGGTGGATACCATCTTGTATCGGGCGCCAGAGTGGGATGTTCTTCATTATTATTACCCCATTCAAGGAGAGGAACAGGAACTTCCTCAGGATGCTTTGGAGAGTATTCTGAAAAAAGCCTGGGTTGTTCCCCATTTTCTGCCCTTTGAGAGGCCGAAAACCTTTCCTCATGGGGCCGTGACCTATATGCTCACTCTGGAGGGGGGCCGGACCATCCTTCTGGGCGAAATGAACCGGCTGGAAACCGATGTGTTTGGAAGTTACTGCCGTTATTACACCATCCTCAACGAAGATGAGCTGATGGAAGAACTCAACGCCCTGCTCAAGCCGGAGGAAAAGGAAAACATGCCCTCCGTTGTGGCGGGTGAAGTGGATGAATGATGAAAAACGCCGCCTGTATCTCAGGCGGCGTTTTTTATGATTTGTTGTTTTTGGGATTGACGATATCACGCCAGGCCAGGTCGCCCCGGATCAGGCCCTGGATGAGGACTTCCGCCGTGGCCACATTGGTGGCAAAGGGGATGTTGTTCATGTCGCACAGACGCTGCAGGTTGGTGAAATCGGAATCGCCGCTGTATTTGTCCAGAGGGTCCCGGAAGATCAGCACCATGTCCAGTTCGTTGTAGGCCGCCCGTGCGGCCACCTGCTCATCGCCGCCGCTGATGCCGGGCAGCAGGCAGTTGACCTTCAGCCCTGTGGCCTCCATGATCAGCTTGCCGGTGGTACCGGTGGCGCACAGCTCATGCTGGGAGAGAACGCCGCAATAGGCGATGCAGAACTGAACCATCAGCTCTTTTTTTCTGTTTTGCGCAATGATGGCGATATTCATAATCTATTCTCACTCCGTTTCTCCGATCTGTATGGATAGCCGGGAGACCCCGGCTCTTTTTTCAAAGTTTCATCAGCCGTACCTTTTCCCCCTTCAGGCGGCGGGCGATGTTCTGATAGGCGGTGACAGCCGGGCCTTCGGAATAGAGCATCAGCACCTTTCCGGCGTTGCCGCAGGCGATGATATCCCGGTCCTCGGGCACCACCCCCAAAAGACCCAGGCCGGAAAGATCCATGGCCCGGTCGATGTTCACCATATCCCCCTGTTCGATCATTCCCGGGCGCACCCGGTTGACCACGATGCGCACATTGTCCATTTTTTCCCGGTAGAAGATCTGGGCGGCCTGTTCGGCCCCCCGCAGGGAGGTGTAATCCGGGGTGGACACGATCACCGCCCGGTCTCCCCCGGCGGCAAAATAGGAAATGGTGTCCGGAAGTCCCGCAGGGCAATCCACAATGGTATAGGTAAAATGAGCCCGGCAGTTCTGGAGAAAAGCGGCCACTTTTTCTTTGGTGACGCAGCTTTCCAGCTTGCTGGAGGCCGGGGCGGTGAGCACCCGCAGGTTTTTGACAATGGGATGCTTGACGGCCGCTTCCTTCAGCGAGGCCCGCCCGGCGATCACATCGGAAAAGGAAAACAGCAGCTGGTCGGTCATGCCCAAAACGATATCCAGGTTCCGCAAACCGCTGTCGGCATCCACCAGCAGCACTTTTTCGCCCAGGGCGCACAGGGCCACCGCCGTGCCGCAGCAAAAGGAGGTTTTACCCGTCCCCCCCTTGCCGGAGGCCGTGATGATCACCGTTCCCACCGAAGAACATCTCCTTCCCGTTTGAGCTCCGCCGGCAAAACCGGCGGAGCATTCTCCCCATAGTGATTTTATTATACTGTATCAGATGCCGGCATGCAATGGAAAATCAATCGCGGCAGCGTAGAAAATCAGTAAATCAGCGTGTTTTCCTGAGGCGCCGGATCGGGATTGGTCTGTTTGCCAAAATAGGCGTCATAGATATCCCGGACGATGGGGGCCACATTGCCGCCGCTGCCGCCGTGCTCCACCAGGACGAATACAGCGATCTGGGGATCGTCATAGGGAGCAAAGGAAATAAAGACACCGTGGGCCGATTGGCTCTTGCTGGCGGTGGTCTGGGCCGAACCGGTTTTGCCGCCTACGGCAATGGGATAATCCCGGAAGACGCTGGCGGCGGTACCGTCGTCGGTAACCACGCCCCGCATGCCTTCCTTGATGGCTTCAATGGTGCTTTCGGAGATATCCATCTCGGCCAGGACTTCCGGTTCGTATTCTTCCACCACCTGGGTGTAATCGTAGCTTACCACCTGTTTGAGGAAGTGGGGACGGTACCGGGTGCCGCCGTTGAGGATGGTGGCCATATAGTTCGCCATCTGGATGGGGGTGAACTGCTGTTCACTCTGGCCGATGGCGGCCTGCAGGGTTTCACCGGGCCACCAGGTTTCACCGTTTGCTTCACGGCTTTCCGGACCGGCCAGATTGCCTGCCACTTCACCGGGCAGTTCCACACCGGTTTTTTCACCCAGGCCCAGCTGTTTGGCATAGTAGTTCAGAGTGTCGATGCCCATGAGCCGGGAGGCCTCATAGAAGAAGTAGTTACAGGAATATTTCAAAGCGCCGCTCACATCCAGAAGGCCGTGGGTGCCCCGCTTGTCGTTCCAGATCCAACAAGCCGGAGTATAGCCGCTGGAGGCATAGTAGGTGTAAACGCCTTCGTCCCGGATCTTGGTGGAAGTGGTGATGGTGCCGCTTTCCAAAGCGGCCAGGGCGGTCACCGGCTTAAAGGTGGAGCCGGGAGGATAGGCGCCCATAATGGCCCGGTTGAACATGGGCTTCAAGGGGTCGTCATAGAGCATCTGATAATCCTGGTTGAAGGTGGCCAGGTTGTAAGTGGGATAAGAGGCACAGGCCAGGATACCGCCGGTGTCGATGTCAATGACCACCGCGGCGCCGCCTTCCACATCCCAGCCACTGCTGTGGTTGCGCTGGCCCCGTTCTTTGATGGACTGGATGGTGCTGGCCAGGGACTCCTCGGCCACGGCCTGCAAATCCAGATCCAGCGTCAGGATCACATTGCTTCCCGGCTGAGGTTCCTTGGTCTCGGTTTCATTGATAACATCTCCGTTAATGTTGGTCTCCACCGCTTTTTCGCCGTCAATGCCCCGGAGATAGGATTCATAGGCTTTTTCCAGGCCGTCTTTGCCAATGGTGTCGTTGAGGCCATAGTCCTGGTCTTTCAGCTCTTCGTACTCTTCCCGGTAGATCTTTCCCACCCGGCCCAGTACATGGGAGGCATAGGTGGTGTCATACTGACGCACATTGTCCACCGTGATGGTGACGCCGGGCATTTGACTGCTCCGCTCTTCCACCAGGGATACCGTCTCCACATCCACCTGACTGGCGAAGGTGTATAGGTTGTTGTAGGAGGAGAATTGCTGTTGATCCATTTCATACCGGACACCGGCGATGAGGCGGGCCTGGGCGTCGGAGAGAGAGGGATCGATGTCGTATTTTTCCCGCAGCAGCTCCATCAGCTCTGGAGCCGACAGATCTTCCAGGGTGCGGACGATGTAATCGGGAGCGGTTTGATCCACCACGGCGCTGAGGGCCTGGAGGGCCGTGTGTACCGCCTGCTCATCGGTGTCTGCATCTTTCGGGAGTTTTTTGTCTGCGGCTTCTTTCAGCTCTTCTTTTTCCACCGGGATGCGCCACAGCTTTTCGTTGTCCTCGATGAAGGAGCGAAGGTTCTTGGCCGTGTCTTCTTCGTAGGAGGCAAAGGTATAGGCAAAGGGAGCATCTGTTGTGATAGGCAGGGTGTCGTAATGCTCGATGCCCGCTTGCTGGGTGATGGCGCAGATATCCAGAATCACCTGGTTCTGTTCTTCTTTTTCCCAGGAATAGTAATCGAAGGAGATGGAAAAGCCCAAGGTATTGGATACCAGCGGCCGGCCATAGCAATCCAGGATCTCTCCCCGGGAGGCCGGCTGGTCATAGGTGCGCAGGATCTTCCGCTGGGCTTTCTCCTGATAGGCAGCGCCGTTGACGATCTGCAGATCCACAAGGCGCAGCACCATCAGGCCCAGGGCCACCACCAGAAAACCACTGAGCAGGGCCATTCGTTTCAGTTGACTTCTTCGATTCATAGACGATCCTCTCCGGGGGATGGGTCATTCCTCAGCCGTAAAGCGGGAATGGATGTGTTTGACGATCAGATAGACCACAAGGGAAAAAGGCAGGGACAACAGAAGGCTCTTCCCCGCCGTCAGCAATAGCCCTGGGGAATGGGCTTTATAAACCAGGGCGTAAAAGAAGAAAAAGGACAAAAGGGTTTTGAACAGGGAAAGAAAAATGCCGCACATCAGCAGCGTGGGGAACACTCTCCGCATATAGCGGGAGGCAAAAAAGCCTGCGCCCAAACAGCCCAGGCTGTAATACATGGACAAAAGGGCTTCGGGGGCCGTGGAATTCACCGACAAAAGAATCCCCCCAGCAAAGCCGAAGATGGCTCCCACATAGGGCCCTTCAAACAGGGCCACCGCTGCAAAGAGAAAGGGAAGCACATCGGGGGAAGCTCCCCACAAAGTCAGCCGTGTGCCCCGGGAAAACTGGAGCAGAAAGCACACAAGCACCAACAGGGCATATAGAGCCATCCGGCAGCGAAAATTTTTTCTTTCTTGCATGGCTTACTCCGTGATGTCAAAGGACTTGATGATATACACCTTTTTCAAAGAATCCAGGTCGACGGCCGGCTTCACTTTGGCATAGGTGGAGATGCCGTGGCTTTCGGGCAGCACTTCGGTGATGGTGCCGATGAGCAGGCCCTTGGGGAAGATGCCGCCGTAGCCCGAGGTCTCCACCGTGTCTCCCACCAGCACATCGCTGTCGTTTTTCAGATAGGACAGGCGCAGAAGTCCGTCTTCCGCCAGGTCATAGCTGCCCTGGGCCACCACCACTTCCCGGGTGCGGGAGATGACAGCGCCCATTTTCAGGGAGATATCGGTCACCGGCTTGACCTCGCAGAAGTTATAACCCACGCTGGATACATACCCCACCAGGCCGTCTCCTGTGACCACGGCGTCATTGACTTCGATGTCGTCCTTTTCCCCTCGGCTGAGGGTGTAAGTGGTGGAGACACCGTCGCTGGAAAGACCGATCACCTCAGCCAGCTCATATTCAAACTGGGAGTTTTTCCGGCGCAGTCCGGCCAGCTCCCGCAGATAGGTGTTTTCGTCGATGGCGGCGTAATATTCCCGCTCCTTCTGTTCCAGCTCCTGCACCCGCTTTTCCAGCTCCTGGTTTTCCTCCACCAGGCTGTCATAGCGATAAAAATAGCCGAACACATCGCTGACGAAATTCCCGGCCCGGGTCAAAGCCTGCTGCACCGGGGTCACCAGCACACCGGTGCCGTTTGTCAGGAAGGTGAGCCTTCCTGTGGCCAGGTTGAACCCCAGCAGCACCGAGGAGCACAAAAACAGGGCCAAAGCCCAGCAAAATAATTTGGAAGAAAAAAGTTTCATGTTCTGCGGCACCTCACGCCGGATCGCCTAACAGGGGCCCGCGGACCCCTTCTCCCGCCCAGGGAAGCCCCATCTCCGAAAACAGTCGGGCCAGGGGCGCCAGAGGCAGGCCTACCACATTGTAAAAATCTCCTTCCACCCGCTGCACCAACAGAGCGCCTTTGCCCTGGATGCCGTAGGAACCGGCCTTGTCCATGGGCTCGCCGGTGGAAAGGTACCAATCGATCATTTCCCGGGACAGGGGATAAAAGGTCACCGCCGTCTCTTCCCAGTGGGTCAGGGTACGGCTGTGGCTCATCAGCACCAGGCCGGTGCACACCTTGTGGGTGCGGCCCGAGAGCTGCTCCAGCATCTGCCGGGCCTGCGCCAAGGCGCCCGGTTTGCCCAGGATGGTGTTTTCCAGGCAGACCACGGTGTCGGCGGCCAGCACCACATCCCCTTCCCCGGCCCCCTTTAAAGCACTGCAGGCCTTCTGCAAAGCGATTTGGGTGACATAGTCCTGAGGAAGGGCGGCATCGCTCACTTCCTCACAGTTTTGCGGGCGAACATCAAAAGAGAGCCCCAACCCTTGCAGCAGCTGTCGGCGGCGGGGGGAGGCGGAAGCCAGAATCAGCATAGATCCTCCTTAATTTCGTCCGGTAGAGCCGAAACCACCGGCCCCTCTCTCTGTGGGGTCCAGGGTCTCGCAGGGCATGGGTTCGGCCTGCACCACCGGCACCACCATCAGCTGGGCGATCCGGTCGCCGTCCCGCACGGTGATGGGAGAGGAAGAAAGATTGACAACGCTGCACAGGATCTCTCCCCGGTAGTCGGTGTCGATGAGCCCCACTCCGTTGGCCAGAGTCAGCCCCTGGCGGGTGGCAAGGCCGCTGCGGGCCAGCACCAGCCCGGCATGGAGGGCGGGCAGCTGAATGGCGATGCCCGTGGGGATGGCGGCCCGCTCCATGGGCTGCAAGGTCATGGGCTCCAGAAGAAAAGCCCGCAGGTCCATGGCGCAGGAGCCGGGGGTGGCATATTGGGGCACAGGGGCCAGACGGCCCATTTTATCAGGGATACATTGTATTTTTAGTGTTTCCATAGTACTCCTATCTTAACGCATCAGACAGACAATTTGGCGAACAAAAAGAAAATTTTTATGGATTTATTCCACGCCCCGGTAATAAAGTCCCCGGGTAAAGCGCCCTTCCATGGTCAGTCCCTGGTCATAGCGGCGGGCCACGGCGGCACATTCCTGGGCGCTTTCGGTGGTGAAGCACAGGCGGACATAGCGCAGGCCCAGGCGGGTATAATCCTTCTTTTTGTCGCTGAGCACCACCGGTTCGCTGTTATAAAGGGTGTTGCGGCATCCCGGCTCGGGAAAGAGGGGGAACTGGCGGCCGGTCTTGTCCGAAAGGAAATGCTGTCCTTCCTTGCAGGCGCATTTTCCCGCTCCCCGGCGGATGGCGCAGTTTTCAAAGATCATCAGGGGCAGACGGCCGTAGACGATGGCCTCGCAGGGCAAAGCCTTGCTCACATCCCGCATCTGGGGGAAGGTCATTTCAAAGGACAATGTGGCGCTTTGGAGCCCCTGGGCTTTCAGCTCCTTCAAAGCCTGGGAATTCATGATGTTCAGCCCAAAATCACCCCGCAGGGCAAAGCCGCTTTCCTTCAGGAGGGCGGCATGGCCCACATTGGAGCACACCACCTGGCTGATCCCCGCCTTTTTGCACTGGCGCAGCATCTCCAAAAACGGCGGCCACTGGCTGTCGAACATGATTCGAGGCAGAACCGGAGCCACCTGGATGCCCTTTTCCTGTTGCAGGGCGATGCACTCCGGCAGATGCCGGACGCACTCCTCCAGGGGAAGATACACATAGTCCGGATACAGAACAAGGAGAGGGGCAGAAAGCTGGTCAAACCGCTGGACCTGGAAAATCAGGCCGGGCTCTCCCTGGTGCTCCAGACGCCGTGCACCGGGCTGCCACTCCCCTTCTCTCCGCCGGGGCGGCCGGCGGCGCAAGGAGGTAAGGCCGTCCAGGCATTGGCGGCGCATGGCGTTGATGGTGCTGGCCGGGATGCGCAGCATGGGGTCCAGAGCAATGTCCATCTTTTCCGGATAAAACACCGTGCCGCCGGTTTTGGACAGGTTCCGGGCCACTTCTTCCTGGGTGGTAGCCCGGGAAATGGCCCGTTCTGCCATGGGGGCCTGGGCTTCATAGGAAAAGCCGTCTCCATCGGTGACGGTTAGCTTCATCTCCCGCTCTTCCAGAGCGGTAAAGGACAGATGAATGGGCACCCGGGGATTTTCCTTCCCCTCGTAGAGCTGGCGGGCCTGGGCGTAAACACCCCGGGCCGCCCGGGCGTCCTCTTCCCGACGGACACCGAACATCTGGGAGCCGGTTTTCCCTGTATAATACCCGTCGGTAAAGCCGCTGCGGGAGAAAACCTGTTCCAGCTGCTTCATTTCCTCCTGGGTGGGCGCTCTTCCCTGCTGGATGGCTCTTTTATAGATGCTGGTCACCAAGGCGGTGTATTCCGGCCGCTTCATCCGGCCTTCGATCTTGACGCAGGCCACCCCGGCCTGTTCCAGCTCCTGCAGGTGGGTGCACAGAGACAGATCCTTCAGACTGAGCCAGGGGGCGGGTTTTCCGCCGTCAAAGCCATAGGCCATGCGGCAGGGCTGGGCGCACAGGCCCCGGTTGCCGCTGCGGCCGCCGATGGCGGCAGAGAGATAGCACTGGCCGGAATAGCACATACACAAAGCTCCATGGCAGAACACTTCGGTTTCGATGCCGCAGCGCTCTGTGATGAAGCGGATCTCATCCAGAGGCAGCTCCCGGGAGAGCACCACCCGGGAAAAGCCCATCTCTTTGCAAGCGATGGCCCCCGCCAGGTCGTGAACAGTCATCTGGGTGGAGGCGTGCACCGGCAGATCGGG
>OGHO01003516.1_pt1 | contig 10251 bp, 9 predicted proteins | sample 1571421 | NCBI WGS metagenome assembly OGHO01 (sample SAMEA2581937, study PRJEB24529) | metagenome | biome: Human gut stool | place: China | collected 2011
ACCCACAATAAGTGAAAGCCAATGACAATCAACTAGCACTGCAATAGTTAACGCAGGACTACACGAAATAACTGCAGTGAATAAATAGAAAATAAAATCTTTTAATTGATTGAAATAAGTAAGCCCAAATATTTTTCCTGTATAATATGTATTAATAAAAAGAGCAATTTGACTATATATTATTTTTGAAACACAAATTGCAATTACTCCGAAAGGAATACTTATAAGCAAGATCACAATAGAAATACTTTTTTTAATTACTTCCAGCTTCAGATACAAATCACTACGCCCTTTTACTTGCAACAAATTTAGATTTATTATTGTGATATGGTCAAACAAAAGGGCGAAACAAAATATCCGTAAATATATAATTGACCCTGCCCACCTGTTGGTGAGAAGCAATAGTATCAATGGTTTTGCCAAAGCTGCAAGAAGAATCATAGAAAAGAAAATCACCAACGATGTCAACTTAATATATTTTCTGTAGACCTCTACCAACCGGCTGTCATTATCTTGCATTTTTGCAAGAATTGGATATGTAACACGCTGTAATACACTGGTAAGATTAGAACTTGGCAAATTTGCAAATTGGTTCCCCCGAGTATAATATCCAAGATCTTTTGCTGAGTAAAATTTTCCGATAGCAAGTGTTGTCATTTGTACATACACTTGATGTATCAAACCAGAAACAAGTAACCTACTTCCAAAAGCGAATAACTCGCGAAAAGACTTCCATGAATAAATCCATTGAGGATGCCATTTTGCCATTAACCATAAAAATACAGCATTAAGAAATGTTTGTATGACAGATTGAGCCACTAAAGACCATACCCCATACCCCATGTAAGCACAAACAATTCCAATCGCTCCCGATATAATAGAGGCAGAAAGGCTCGTCTTTGCTTGAGTCTTAAAATCAATGTTGATAGTTAGCTTAGCTATTTGAACAACTATCAGTGAATTGAAGAACACATTAACAGCCATAATTCTCAATATATTCTTCAATAGAGGAATATTAAAAAATTTGGCAACCCATGGGGCTATCAGAAACAAAATACTATAACATACTATTCCTACAACAATGTTAAAATAGAACACAGTAGAAAAATCGGCCTCAGTTACATCCTTCTTACGGATCAAAGCGTTTGAGAAACCACTATCAATGAAAGATTGGGATACAGCCATAAATATAGCCAACATTCCCACAATGCCAAAATCAGATGGAGTAAGTAACCGTGCAAGCACTATGCCAATACCAAAATTTATTCCTTGGTTTGCAAAACGCTCTATCGCACTCCACTTTACTCCTGATAGGCTCTGAGATTTTATTTGTCCCATCTCTTATTATCTATATATCTTTATCAGTTCATCATAATATCTTTTTGAAGAATTTCCGTCTATATATTTATGGAATAAACTGACCGTTTCTTTTCTTGGCCTCATCTTTTCATAATCTAATTTACACTTCTTTACAAATTCAAACAAATCCTCTTCATTATAATACATATTAATTCCTGGATACTGGTACATCTCTTCAAAAATTCCTTGGTCTTTTATTGCAAAATCATCATATATAAAGTGTGCCAAAGGGCGTTGTAAGATGATATATTCAAGCCATATACTACTATAATCAGAGATCAGCACATCAGAATTTGCAGCAATAATCATTGAGTCAAATTCACATTTCGTTATATCTATGATTGTACCTGTATTCTGTTCCTCATTTATTAGTGGAATCATATTGGGATGTTGCTTGATTAATATCACAACATTGTTTTCTTTCAACCATTTCTGTTTCTCTGGACTATTAATGAACAATATCGGAGAGAGTTCACCTTTTCCAAAGAGCCTATGAGTCGGCATATAGGTAACAATTAGCTTGTCTTTGAATTGATCAAAGAACTCATTATATATCTTTTTTTTATCAAACATTATATCAATTCTGGGTGAACCCAAAATCTTGGATTCTACTTTTTCCGGAAAACAATAATGAGTTTGCTCTTTGACAAAATCAGAAGTGTAAGAAACAAAATCACTTTCAATAGCCCAAGCTCCATCTTGAAAGAATCCTCCAAGATATTTTTTTAATGAAGGTTTCAGCCAAGAAATCCCATAAAGATTTATATAATACCCCACAGTTGCGGCACATCGAGAAGCTTTTGTCGCTTGTCCGTGAATGAGATACAAAGAGGTCCTACCTGTTCTTTTATAAGAAAAGTATATATCTGCTGCTGAATGTGACGTAAAGACCACATCACTTTTGACTATTTCCCATACGCCTCGCAAAGAAATATTCATATAACACCTTATATGTTTCTCCTTGCAATAATTATAAACATCTCTGTTCATCGTTATCCATGTACATCTGATAGAAGGATCATGGTTGACCACATATTCCATAATACAGCGTGGTCCTTCTCCATACGTTTTACCCATATTACACCCAAATACCCAATGCTTTTTTCTTGGTCTTACAATTGCCGTCAGACAACGCGCAATAATTCCATATATTCTTTTTCTCATTCTCGTCATAGCTTGATGAAGTTTTTCTTTTCTCCAAAATCTTGCATTATTTCTACTACCTTAAGCGAAATATGATTTGGAATATAAGCGATTTTGTTTGTCGATATAGATTTTACAAATGAAGCTATCTCATAGCGAATACCCTCACCGTCCAACTGATAGAAATAACGTTTATTATCAGCGGGATTCTCATATCTTATTTCAAAATAATCCTGCTTCCACCAAGGAGCAGGTACATATATGTAACCTTTTGTTCCAGATATGATCAACTCTCCTTCTGACTTCACACCCTTACCTACTCTAACAGAAGCTACAGCATTTGGATAGATAAAATTGATTTTTGTAAACTCATCGAAAGAATCTGTACCTTGGGCTATACGTGAACAAATCCGCATATCCTTATATTCAGTTCCTAACAATTGAAATATTGGAAGCAATGCCGTCGGTCCCCATGCACTTAAGCTGTTCCATGTTTGAGACAATATTTCCTCATTTTCATAATTGATGTCACGAAGACTTGTACATACTGCATCCACCGATACAATCTCACCAACCTTCCCCGTCTTTGCCAAGAGGATCATACGAGCATAGGCTGTTGTATATGCGGTCTTTATTCCTGCATATAGTATACAATGCTTTTTCTCAGACAAGGTAAATAGTTCTTTTGCTTGTACTATATTCAATGTTAGTGGAGATTCGTAAATTATATGCCGACCTTTCTCCAATGCATATTTTATCTGTTCATAGTGTTTTGATGGATGAGACGCAATATATAAGGCATCACTATGTTCAACGATGGATTCATAGCTATCCATATCCTTCAGTCCTTCAAGTGAACCTGTCATCACCCTCTTGTCAAGCGTCCATATTCCAGATATTTTCACTCCATTGACAAACTTACACTCGTTCACGAACTTATTAATAATATTTGTTTCACCGACAAGACCAATCCTTATTTCCCTTTCATGCGAACGCAATTCGCTACTTGAGACACCTTTTGTACGGTCAAGATACACTACATTGCAATATTTCTTCAAATAATCAAACTTACCTTCCCAATCACTTCCTACAGTGAATATATCAATTTCATATTGTTGTATATCGTTTATCTTTTGTCCTTCATATTCTTCTATGATTATTTCATCGGCAAGTCCCGTAGCCCTTACAGCCTCCACTCGTTCCATGAGTGATTGCTGGACGTTAATTTTTCCACGATTAATGTCAAAATCGTCAGCAGTCACTCCAACAACCAAATAATCGCCAAGAGCCTTAGCACGTTCCAATAATTTAATATGACCATAATGAAGAAGATCATATGTACCGTATGTTATAACTTTTGTCATGAAAAGAATTTATTTTTAAGATTCCAGATAAAAACCTTTTGTCTATTACCCCAGATATATTTTTGAAACAGCAATTTGATAGAAGGTTTGGGTGCCCATTTTTTATTCAACTCATAATAATCCAAAGAAATCACGTCATGCATAAATTCACTTCTATGAGGATTCATTACTATCGATTTTTTCATGGGACCTTGATATTTTAACGCTTGTTCAAAAGGTATCTCATGCCCGTATAATAATGTTTCCGCTTTGTGTATGGCGTCTTTCCCTTTTTGTGTATTACCAATGATTAAAGACGCTCCTCTATTTTCACCATACAGCTCCGGACAATATATATGAACTCCCCACAGATCACCAAGAGTAATATCTGCCACTCTTAATCGATTCGTAAAAACACATTTATAACATGATGGACGGCTCATCAAATGATTGAGCCAAATTGACCAAAAGGGATTGAACCAACGATCGTACTTAAAGCTCCTACTCCGTTGGGATTTTGAAGCCATGTTAACTAGCATCACTTCAAAATCCCAACGGTTACAATCTTTATATCTATAATCAATAGAATCTATTGGAGCTCCATGTTTCTTCTCAATATATTCGCTAAATCTGCGAATATAATGAGGCGTTGGGACTCCCTCACATATCACCTCAATGGTCAGGAGCTTTTCTTGATCAATATTATCTAAGCAAGAGCGTAAACCTGCTATCTGACATGGAGTTCCTGAGAAAACAACTTTCTTTCCTTCTTTTAGAAATCTTTTTGCCTCCCTGTAAGAATTGCCCATCTTACTTTGTGAATACTTTGATTTTCTAAACTTATCAAGTTCATTTTTTTCTGTGATAAAACCATGTTCAACATTAAGACCCTTTGCTTCTGCGCCAAAAACCACATAGTCGTTATCACACCAAGTTTCCACAATCGCGGAAAAGGCTCCCCCCGATGTACTTTGCTCACGAATAGACTTATCAGTAATATAACCACCAAAGGCATATTTTTTTCCAGAAAAACGTTCCAGCGAATTTTCTATAGGACATGATTTTTTACATAGACCACAATTTATGCAAAGCGACTCATCAATAACAGGATATCTAAAACCTTCGATATCCTCTTGCATTAAGATTGCATTTTTACCACACATCTGGACACAAGCTTCACATCCTGTACATTTGTCCTTACTCACAACAAGTTCATTACTTTTCATATTATTTGCTCTAAAGATCTTTCAAGAAAAGAAATGGATTCAATTCTTGCTTTCTCAATTCTGTTGTGAACTAAATTGTAATTTATATCACGAGAATAATTTTCATTCTCATCAATGAATATTTGTTTCTTTAATCCAAACAAATCAAGTAATTCACCAATCTTACTGTCTGCTTGTTCACGAGAAAACACAACAAACGGACGACAATATTGCACCGCAAAAATAAGCCCATGAAATGAGTTTGTAATTACAAGCTCTGCATATTTAACAAGTGACAAAAACTCTTCTACTCCGGCTTTGTACCACGGTTCATGAATATTCCTCAATGTTTCTGCTCGCAGACTTATATCAACAATCTTATAACCTTTTTCTTTTGCTATACAATCTGCAAAATCAAACATCTTTTGATTGTAACGCCGAGCATAAAGAAGTATATATTTCTCTTCTATAACTCTTTCTTCCGCTATTGTGTCATAATCCTCCGATGTAAGCAGCAGTGTTGGATCAATTGTCTTCGAACATGGTATATCACAATGTTGTTTTATATAAGGTATATATTTTTCTTCTCTGATACCGAGAGCCTTAAAATTATTAAGTCGTTCATTTAAAATAGGATAAGTATCATTATCAAAAACAGCATCACCAAAACTTGCAGCATATGATATTGATTTTCCTCTCATGTTTGAATAATTGGCAAAATATCCATGATCAAAACCATGAAATTCCAGAGTACAAAAAATAGTATCACTACCACAAACAAAAGAGTCAATACCATCATTTGCGTTAATTTCATTAAAATTTTTATATGTGTAACAGGTCTTTGTTTTATTAAACCGCCCGTTATAAAATTTTGCAAACTTGAAATAGTTTTCACGAATTGCAGGCAGAGTAAGTTCACAAGCTTTTATGGATTCTTCATCCTGATCCCACATACTTTTAACTGGATTAAGAATATCTTTATCCATATGTATTTCCGGGCAATAATCGACAAGAACGGATTGGTATTTTTCACGACCTAATCGATTTATCGTTTTATGGAGTGCCCATGACTGTAGTGCAGAACCATAATTGGTAAAACTGCCATAAATATTGTAGCTTATGATTCCAATCTTCTTCATTTCATTTATTTGTCTAATTCAACAAGTGCTTTCCAAAAAATCTCCATATATTTTTTATCACCAATGGATACACGTAGGCAAGTTCCAAAGTTACCGACGTTTTGGTATGACTTTATCAATATCTTCTTCTCCTCCTTCATTCTTGACACAATCTTTTCTGCATCTGTTTTAGTTCTTATAAAGATAAAATTACCTGCCTCTCCTTTATATTCGTATTCATTGGCAGTTAATATATCTATTAAATAATTTCTACCTTCATTGAATTTTGCTATGAGATTCTGGAGTATTGTTGGATTATCTATTATAGCTTCTGCAAATTTAATGGCAAAAGCATTGGTGTTATGTGGAGTACAAAGTTTTTGAACCATTTTAATGCCTTCCGGCCAACCTGTTACATATCCCAGACGACAACCAGCCATTGAAAATAGCTTTGAAAATGTTCGAGTTACAAAGATATGCTCCTTTTCCAACGCATATTTAATAAATGTTTTAGGATAGAAGTAATGATACGCCTCATCTACCAAAACTGTAACGTGTTTCTTGTTAGCTTCCGATATTATTCTTTTAAAATCCTCGTCAGAATATACGTTTCCTACAGGATTATTAGGATTAAGAAGTATCAAAAGTTGAGTGGATTCTGTGATATTTTCAATGATGTTATCAACATCCATTGTAAGATCCTCATCGTATGGAACTTTTACAAATTCACGTCCATACATCTCAGAATACACTTGAAACATAAAGTATGATGGCACTACCCCAACTATCCGCCCGTGGGGAGATGTGAAAGCCTGAATAATGTAACGAATTCCCTCAGCTGAACCATTGACAAGACATATATGGGAAATATCTGTTCCTATAAATTCTGCCAATTTTTCAGAAAACCGGAGTGTTTCCGGATATTGTGCAACCATTTGAGGAGTAATATCTGATAATACATTCTTTACAAATGTTTCAGAGAGTCCTCCCGGATTTTCGTTCAAATCAAGACGAAGGTATTGTCTCCTTTCATTTTGGTCAAAAATGCGATGTAGATTTTGAATTTTTGAATCAATGTAATACATAATTAAAATTGTAATTATAACTGCTTAAAATATTGTGAATGTAAATACTCAAATTAAAACAAGATTGATTTAAGGCACTTTTGCAGTATCTTCATTAAAGCATATTAAGATAATTAGCCATTTTTATCTTCTTGAACTTTGCTTCCATTCTGCCATCTTCCATCTCACTCAGATTTTTTTAGAAATTTCCTTAAGTTCGAGAAGTATTTCCTGCATATTAACCCCATGTAGTCTCGCCCATTGACTCAATGGGGGGCGTCCTGTAGTTTCACCATGATGGAGAACTCCATTTCGTGGAAACTGCATATAACTTTTTCCGACATATTCCACAAGGTATTTATGTGGATTATTAGGAATCGAGAGGCTATATCCATCGTAATCTATAGTACCAAGTGGATATACATCTTCCTTTTTCATGAAGTAAGGAATATTTTCAGACTCAGACATATTGGTTATCCATTTTTGGCCTTCGGAATCACATTTATCCAATATGTATTTTTTTATCATCTTCGTACGTTTCTCTATGGTAGCATTCGAAGCATTGAAACAATCTAATAAAATTTCTTTATCATAAATATAACGAGCTTTACATTTCCTATAATTTCCAGTGTAACAAACTTCATCAGTAGGAAAAAGATCAACCCAAATACCTGTTTCTTGGTGTCGATAACCGATACCAACCCACTCATCAGTTTCTAAAATTTCCAGCCCAAGTGACTTTATCTCTTGATTTAACTCATTCAAAACTCGATTATAATCTTCACGCGGCAACTGTATGTCACTATCATCATCCCATGGAATACTACGTCCATGTCTAACAGCACCAAGTAAAGTCCCTGCAGTCAACCAATATTTGACAGCATGTTTATGAAAAAACTTATCCAATATACATAATAGTTCTGTATCACATTTCTGAAGGAGTAGCAAATCTTTATCTTGAGGAATAGCAATCTCCAAAGGGGAATGAAGTTCATTTAGAAAATACTGAAGTGTTTTGACCTCTTCTGGCAGACTCTTATATTTTAAAAGTCCTTTAAAATGCTTTTCTATAACTCTTTTAATTTTTACTTTTAGCCTCATTCTTTCTATTCATTCTTTTCTATATGTTAACTAAGTTCGTTTAATTACTTGAGCAAGAGAAGGGACTTTCATCCTCCATTCTCACGAAACCAGACTTAACAGTTTCCCATCAGTTAATATCCTACTTTAAAAATTTGTACAAAAACAGCTACTTTTTAGTACCTTCCATACAAAAGTAAACATCCAACCTCTATGATATTGCCAAGCCCAATTTCGTGAAACCTTATCCTTCATATTTTGAACCTCTATATATGTAAGATATACATCTTTCACCTGTAACATTACTAATCTTACACCCCACATATTAGTAATGTATCACCCTACACATTAGTAATGTGTTACATAAAAGTTCCTATACCACTTATAAAACAAAAAGTTCCTTTTATGCCTTTTACCAAAAGTAACTGATATATAAATTGTTGCAAATCACAAAGAAAGAAACTTCAACTCAGGTGAGGGGAAAAAGCCTTTGATCTTTTCCTGAAAGAACTTGAACTTTCCGAAAAAGAACTTGGCGTTTTTGAAAAACGTCCTGCTCTTCCCACATATAGATACTGAAGTCAGTCCCCAAAAAGTAAGTCAAGTTCGTGGAGCAAATAACTTAACTTAGTTGGGCAAGTAAGTTAAGTTACTTTGCCATTTAAGTCAACTTACTTTTTTACTGCAATACGGATCTCACCGCCACTTCATGCCATTTATAGTAATCCCTTGTTGCTAATAGATTATCAGACAGAACTTTATGGTGAACCCCGTCACGGAAAACTATGTGTTTGCTAAAATAAGCCTCAGCCTCATCAACGGAAATGGAAGCCATCACCACATAGTCCGGAAGACCGGGAACCCTAAACAAGGATATCTCACTGCTCGGAAAAAGACCGTTTAGCCGACAGGCAGAACGCTCGAAAGCGACCCAATATGTACCTATATTATATAGGTGGATAAACTTGCCATTATTCTTTTCCCTTGCGAGGATTTCAACATGGTGATTTTGGATCAGCTGTTGGAGACGGATGCCGGAAGGAACAGATTCTGTTCTATTCATTATTATATAAGATGAATGTATTCAGATACTTCATTTTGTTCAGCATGACAAATGCAATTAAATCACTTCTATCAAATCCGGTGAAAGAGTTGCCATGGCCATGGCGATAACCCCTTGTAAACTAATAACCACACGACGGTCACGAGCACCTTTTACCTTTACAAAGACTCCCTCATAACCTTCAAAATCGCCACCGATGATGCGGACTTTCGTACCTTTACGAAGATTCACTTCATCCGGACTAAAGAAAATGAGATGTTCATCGTAAGTTCCTGCCACAGCTATGAACTGCCTCATCTGCTCATCAGGTACAATAATTTTCTGTCCGTTACGGATGTCAATCATATACTGAAGATAAGGCAATTTGAACTTTATTTTCTGAAGTTCGGACTGGACGGCATGGACAAATATCAAATCACTGATGACAGGAACCAGCTCACGCCTTTTGTGTCCGTTCTTTATCCTAACTTCATAGCGCATAGGAATGAAATTACTGACTCCTCGTTGATCCAGCATTTCCTTGATTTGCATCCCCCGACGGTACGTGGCACGCATGGCAAACCATTGCATTTTTTCACTTGAAAGCATAGTAATGGAGCTTTGAAGTACAGGTATTATCCTATATTTCAATCACTTACGAGTAACATCGTAAAATACAAAGGGAATCGGCCCCTTGTGATTTAGTTGACCGATGAAGCTATATTCAATAGATAGGAGATTTGGAATCCGCACTATCAACAGATGCAGTTTGTCGGGTCAACCGATGACCTTCCGCAGATTCCCGAACCGGATGGTTCTTATGTATGAGATAAAAAACTTGCGATACCTATATATAAAGATCGGAAGAGCGTCGTGTAGGGAAAGAGTGTAGATCTC
>OGHO01003532.1_pt1 | contig 10210 bp, 7 predicted proteins | sample 1571421 | NCBI WGS metagenome assembly OGHO01 (sample SAMEA2581937, study PRJEB24529) | metagenome | biome: Human gut stool | place: China | collected 2011
GGGTTGCCCCAGTCCGATAGGACATCCTTTGATGACACAGGTCACTACGCCGCCAATGGTATCACCTTCTCCTTTGGTCTTGAAAATAAGTTCCTCCATTTCTTTTGCCTTTACCGGATCCGGACAGCGTACTGGATTCGTTTCTATTAAATCAAGATCATAAGCAGTATAATTCTCTTCCAGACGGATTGGTCCTACCTGCGAGGTATATGCTGTGATTTTTACACCCAGTTGACGGAGTGCCTGTTTGGCAAGGGCACCTGCCACTACGCGCGAAATGGTTTCGCGTGCTGATGAGCGACCGCCGCCACGATAATCACGGATGCCATATTTCACCTTATAAGTATAGTCAGCATGCGAAGGACGGTATACCTCCTTCATATTATCATAATCACTGGAATGCTGATTCTCATTCCACACAATGAATCCAATGGGACATCCTGTTGATTTGCCTTCAAAGATACCTGAAAGGAATTCTACTTTATCGCCTTCTTTCCGGGCCGTAGTAATAAGAGACTGTCCGGGACGACGACGGTCCAGTTCCGCTTGCACGAAATCCATGTCAATGCGGATGCCCGCGGGAAATCCATCTATGACGCCTCCGATGCCTTTACCATGTGACTCCCCAAAGCTGGTAAGGCGGAGAATGTTGCCGAATGAGTTGAACATAATCTTTTGCTTTAATGGTTTATGTATAAGGTTTATTCATGCCAAATCCTTTGAATAAAAGCTTTTGGTTGCATAAAGATAACAAATAGTTATGGATTTTTCTCATGAAGAGGGAGAAATATTATATTTTTTATGGAATGATGAGTTTTTATTCTGTATGATTTTTGGCAGAAACTGCTTCTAAATTGAGAATTTAGGAATATTGAAATGGGAGGGAAATACATTTTTGGAGGGTGAGAAGGAGGGAGAAGTTTTGTGAGATATGAAAAATCATATGAAATGGAAGATATTATAGGAAAGATTAAAAAAAGAACAAAAATATTAATGTATTGACCTTGTTTAGTGTAACAAAAAGCGGTTATTTTGCATCCCGAAAGTGATAAAAGAAAAGCAGGGTGTCCAGTGCTGAGGAACTGTTATTTATTAAATAACAAAAAGTCAGAAGAACATTTTGCTCTATTTGTTTGTATGTTGTTATTAGGTATGTATTTTATATATTCTTAATCTATTTATCAATGATAATTAAAAAGATTATTAAAAATGGAACATTAAAACGTAGAACAGACCTTTTCTGTAATCTTTATATGTTGTTCCTTTGTGCCCGCGTAAACTTGTTTGATAAAAATAGAACATTGTTGCCTTCGTAGAGAAGGATTGTATTAACTAAACAACAAAATTATGAAGAAGAATTTATTTTATTTGTTTGCATTAATCTGCTCAATGAGTGTATTTACTGCTTGTAAAGATGATGAAGAACCGGAAGTTCCCCCTACGATAGAGGATGTGGTGGCCGAATATTCAGGCGATAACCTCAAATTAGTAGTCGAAGGTGTAGAGAATGTAGCACAGGATTCTAAGATTGAGCTTGCTAAATCAGATGCTAGTGATAAAGTTACTATCGTTTTATTTAATGTAGTTCCTGGAGTTAACGAATTCAAGATACCTAATGCAGAATTTGCTGTCATAACAAAGAGCATCTATGCTAGTACTTTGAAAGGAGAGGTTTCAGATAACGTATCCGGGTACAATGTAAAAGTAGAGGGTACAGTTGACGAAAAGGTTTTGACAGCTAATGTGACATTAACGGAAATAGAAGGCGATACGGTAAATATGACTTCTTTCTATAAAAATGTATATAAAGGCAATATGGATATTAATGTATCTAATATTCCTAATCCGGTAACAATGGAACAGCGCGTTTACATTAGCAAACCTTACTCTTATAAAATGGAGAAGAGGGATACAGCTATGGTGAAGCTGGCGATTAAGAACTTTGCTTTTGAAGGTATTGAATTGGGTGATATTACAGTAGATACTATTCCTGTAGTAAAAAGAGGTGAGGTGTATGCTTTTGGAGCAGAGGCCAGGACATTGAAGTTACAAGATCCTATTGGCGAAGTAACAGCTGACCTGAATGGTACAATTATTGGTGAAGATATGACTTTGAAACTTAATATTGATGCACTAGGATTGAAAGTAAAAGTTGATTTTCAAGGTGGTATTGTAGTGGAGAGTCAGACTATAAATATGGAAGAAATGAAAATTGAAAGTGCTGCAATTCTTGAACAGAAGAAGACTGGTACTACTACTCTGACGTTGAAAATCTGGGATAATACTCCAGATAAAGATTTGTTGTTAACCCCTAGCTATAAAGTAACAGATAAAGGTTCAGTTGAATATATCTTGGTACATGTGGCCGGAAAAGATGACGTACGTTTAACTCAAGATCAGATAGACGGTAAGCAGCCGATTGATTTTTCCGTATTGAAGGGGAGCGACGATTATATCAAATATCACATGTTAGCAGAAGATCCTAATACTACTAAAGATTTTATTATTAAGGTAGAGCGTTTTGCTACTACTATGGTTTTTGATATGAAGGAATGGGGAGATAAGGATCCGGTAGGGTTGACTTCTTCAAATGGTGCGGCTTCTTTATTGCCAATAATGGGAATTATTATGCCTGAGGAACCGGCTGCTCCTGTTGTGAAGGCTAATGATGGTTCTGCTCGGATAACTACTTTTAAAACATTGACGAAAGATGGAAACAGCCCTTCATTGGTACCTGCAATAACTGCTGGAACTTTGTTCAATGGTGCTTTTAGCATTGACATTACGAATACGTTGAAAAGTACTAGGTTTGGTTTGCCTTATAATAAGAAACCTACTAAGTTTAGTTTTACTTATAAATATACTCCGGGTTCACCTGTATATCAAAGTGTAAAAAAGGAGGATGGTAAGAATTATGCAGTACTTGTTGAGGGTAAGAATGAAGATCAATGTTCTATTGCAGCCTATTTATTTGAAGTAAACAGTTATGATGAAAGTTTAGATGGTACGAATATCAATACTTCCGATAAGGTTATTCTGAAAGCTGAGTTGACGGATGGTACAGCTAAGAGTGATTATCAAACTGTGATTGCTGATTTCAAGGAGACCGGTAACGGCTCTTATGATGCAACAAAGAAATATAAACTGGCTATTGTATGTACTTCCAGTAAATGGGGTGACCAGTTTATGGGAGCTGATTTAAGTAGCTTGTATGTGAAGTATTTAGCTGTAGAATAAGCCTCTTGTAATAATAGTAAATTGATAAATAAAAATCTCCTGCCTAATGGTAGGAGATTTTTTATTAGTTATAGTATTGATCTCAATGTACACTGCTAATGCAGTAAGTGAATAGTAGCTCTATTTGAGGAATATGTGTGATCGAGTTGTAGGAAGCAATAGAGAACATTAAAAAAATAAGGCGGTTAGTTACTGATGAACTAATCGCCTTATACTTTTGTTATTGAATGTTCTTAGAAAGAATATCCGAATCCAACATTCAGATAAATAGGATACATATTGAAAGTAATTGTTTGGAAGTCTTTATTGAAGATGTTATTTAATCCCCAAGTGATATCTCCATGTACCGTAAGACGTTTAAAAGCCCTCCAGCTTGCACCGGCTTGTACTCCCCATTGGAAAGAACGCAAATCATCAGAAAAATCATAAGGAGCTGTATTATCTCCAGTAAATTCTACTTTAGTACCTGTAGGATCTTCTTTCCTTAAATATCCTTCAGAAACATATCCGTTAAAGTCTCCATTGGTTTTGAATGAGACATACGGACCTGCACTTAGTCTGACGCGATTACTGAGTTGGTAAGTAGCCAGTACGGGAATGGAGAAATATGCGGCTCGGAATTTTGTTTTGACATCACCAGTCCAGTTACCTGACAAGCGTTCGCCTCCTCCTCCAATAATCTCCATGCTGTAATTTTTTACACGAGCATCAGCTTCCATACCTTTATTCTCAATCCGTATGCCTAATGTCATTCCCCAATTTTTCTTTTTGGTGAACCATTTTGTGATATTTCCTTCTATAGAAAGGTAGATATTGGGGTTGTATCCTGTCAATGCTCTAATTTCTTGAGGTAGAGGAAGGGGAGTAGCTCCACCAATATTTATACCGGCTTTTATTTCATATTCCAATCCATGCAGTGAAGACCAAATAATACCATGATTTCTTTCTTCTTGTGCATAAGCGATATTCACAGTGTTTACGAGTGTCAACAGGCAAATAAATACTATAATCTTTTTCATTTGTTCTGACTTTAATGCATATAACTTAATTCTACCTCATCAATATATAGAGTACTTCCTACTGCTCCTTCAAATAAATCGCCTTTAATGCTGGAAGCAAATACGATAGCAAGATTGTAACCGTCATTTTGTAGTTTTTCTAAATCTACTTTTTTACCAGGTTTATTAACGAAGGTAAGATTGAATAAGGTCCAATCATCTGTTTCTTTTGCATCGGAAATGCGTGCAACAGATATAATGTGCGGATCGGTGAAGATATTTGTACCGTCTAGTGTATTTAGGTTTGCATCTGTTTCATAGAATACGCCGTAGATATCGCACATATCTTTTCTCCCGCTGACTGGTTTTCCTGATACTGTAAAGGTATCTCCGGCTTTGTACTTATAATAACCTTTCAGAGATACAGGTACGTGGTTAAAGGGAACTCCAAACTTGGTTGCTTTCACCACTTCAGGAATTACGATTTTGAAACTTCCTGTGAATAAATTTCCAGCAGCAATGTACATTTTTAAACGTTCACCTAATTCACCGGTACTTTTAGTTGTCAGCTTTACACAATTTCCTACTTTTCCATTAGGAGAAGGACTGGTGGGATAATCATCGGCAGCAGCTTGTACTCCAGTATAATTGAAGCCTTCGTTTGCATTTGCCCACTTTAATAAATTACCTATAGCATCAGTTTCCTGAAAGTTATAAAAGATAGGTTGCCCATTCTTATCATTTACAGGTATTACTTCTTCAAAATGGAAACTGGTAGGGATACCGGAAAATATAGCACTCACCTTATATTGCTTTGTCCACTGCTTATCTTCAGATGTTACCGTATAGAGTAGTGGTTTGTCTTTCGTATTCGTAAAATCCCGTACGGTTCCACTGGCCGGTTCAATGGTTGCTCCCGGTGTAAGAGTGAATTCTGGAGCCAACTTTGTAATATCCGCTCCTTTTTTCAGCGGTAAGGTGATTTCATCGTTACCAATGATCGGTTCTCGGTTTAGTACATCTCCCGGAACAGAACATGTTTCGATATCTGCTTCTGCATTAAGCGCTTCGTCTTGTATACAAGAAGATATGGCAAATGCCAAAAAGAAACACGAGGTTAGCGTTTTAATCTTCATTTAATTCAGTTTTTGGTTATTAATAATGTAAAACTCAGGCGCAAAGTTAAGTTTCTTTTTTGAAATAGAAGACTTTGCGCACGTATTAAAAACATTTTTTCTAAATTTGTGTCCATTAAAATCAGTGAAATAATGATAACGGAAACGGAGAGAAAACGGATAATCGACCTGATACATCAGGAAGTGGTGCCTGCCATTGGGTGTACAGAGCCTATTGCAGTGGCATTGTGCGTAGCTAAAGCAACAGAAACACTGGGGACAAAGCCGGAAAAAATAAGTGTGTTGCTAAGTGCTAATATTCTGAAAAACGCGATGGGAGTGGGGATTCCGGGCACCGGAATGATTGGTTTACCCATTGCTATTGCACTGGGAGCACTGATAGGAAAATCAGAATATCAGTTGGAAGTGCTGAAAGACAGTACGCCTGATGTAGTGGAAGAGGGGAAACGTTTCATTGAGGAAAAGCGCATTCATATTTCGCTGAAAGAGAATATTGAAGAGAAATTATATATTGAAGTATGCTGTGAGGCTGGAGAAGATAAAGCAATAGCAGTGATTGCCGGAGGGCATACCACCTTTATATATATAGAACGTAACGGAGAAGTCCAATTTCAGAAACAACATACAGCTAGTTGTGAGAAAGAAGAAGAATGCTTGGAACTGACTTTACGTAAAGTTTATGATTTTGCTCTGAATACTCCGCTGGATGAGATCAGCTTTATTCTGGAAACAGCCCGCTTGAATAAGGCAGCTGCCGAACGTTCTTTTGAAGGCAATTATGGCCATGGTCTGGGTAAGATGTTGCGTGGTACTTATGAACATAAGGTGATGGGAGATAGCGTCTTCTCACATATCTTGTCTTATACGTCAGGTGCCTGTGATGCTCGTATGGCAGGAGCTATGATTCCGGTAATGAGCAATTCCGGTAGTGGGAATCAAGGTATATCTGCCACTTTGCCTGTACTGGTCTTCGCTGAAGAGAATGATAAATCGGAAGAAGAACTGATACGTGCTCTGATGTTGAGCCATCTGACGGTAATCTACATTAAACAAAGTTTGGGGCGCTTGTCTGCTTTATGTGGCTGTGTGGTTGCTGCTACAGGCTCCAGTTGCGGTATTACTTGGTTGATGGGGGGAACTTATGATCAAGTAGCTTATGCTGTTCAGAATATGATAGCCAATCTTACAGGTATGATTTGTGACGGTGCGAAGCCCAGTTGTGCGTTAAAAGTAACCACTGGTGTATCTACCGCTGTTCTTTCTGCCATCATGGCTATGGAAAACCGTTGTGTAACTTCTGTAGAAGGTATTATTGATGAAGATGTGGATCAAAGTATCCGTAATCTGACCAAGATAGGTTCGAAGGGAATGAATGAAACGGATAAATTGGTGCTGGAGATAATGACGGGGAAGAATTGACAGAACAGTTGATAATTCTCAATTGACAATTGGCAAATGCCGCGCTGTATGCCGCATAGTAATTGTCAATTGAGAATTGTCAATTGTTTAATGATTGCATCCGCATCCACATCCCTGGTGATCGTGATCACCGCATCCGTCGCCGCAATCGTCACCACAGCTATCGCAACCGCAACTGCATCCGCCGCCGCTCATCATACGGGCGATTTCAGCTAATTCCTCATTGGTTGCCGAGCGGCTTTCTATTATTTCACCTACAAAGTTCAGGTCGCAACCTGCCAAGGGGTGATTCATATCCATTACCACTACGTCTGCTTTAATTTCTTGTACGGTTCCGTTGATACGTTGGCCTTCAGAGGTCATCAAAGGCACTACGTTGCCGACTATAATACGTTCGCTATCGAACTTCCCGTCTACTTCAAAGATTTGTTTCGGAAGGTCGATTACATGTTCTTCGTCGAAGTCACCGTAAGCATCTGCACAAGCGATCGTGAAATCAAATTTATCACCTGCTTTCAGATCTTTCACCTGATCTTCGAAAGACTCTAAAGTCAGACCCAAACCGGAAATGAACTGGAACGGATGTTCTGCAGTGGCTTCTTCGGTGAAATCTTTTTCACCGTCTTCTATAGCGTATAATTTATAAGCTACGGTAATGTACTTGTTTTCTACTGTTTCCATTTTCTATTTATAAATTGGTATTTTCTACTTTTTTTAAGAGCGTCAAAGGTACGAAATAAATTTGAAAGGGAGTGCAAAGTATGAGAATTTGAATATTTCTTCTGCTCCCGGACTATACTTACTCCTTACCTACTCCTTACCTACTCCTTATCTACTCCTTGTTTATAGATAAGGAGAAGGTAGGTAACAAGTAAGATGGGGTTATGGTTCGGATAGGATCCGGGGCAGCACAGGGATAAAAGTGACTATCTGTGGCAAATTACTAATTTTTGAATCGGATTAGTGATAAAATAGGATTTAAAAGCAGTGTTTTCTTACGATTAATCATAATAATCTCATTTTTTTCTTCAAATTGTTTGGAGTTTATAAAAAAGCCCTTACCTTTGCAGCACGATTAACGAAAACAGTAAAGTAAATAAAGTTATGAACTTACATACATCTATTAACCTGGCAGTCCTGCATATTATTCGCGTCGTGGTCCTGGAATCAAGAGCGTGAGAAAGGTTGTGTATGTATTCGTACGTTAAGATATCAATTTAGGAGCCTTTCTCACTATTATGTGAGGAAGGCTTTTTAATTAAAGGAGATTTAAAGATGAAGCACCAATTACGCAGTTCGTTCAGCACACAAGGCCGCCGTATGGCAGGGGCTCGTGCGTTGTGGATGGCAAATGGCATGAAGAAAGAGCAATTAGGAAAACCTATTATCGCAATTGTCAACTCATTTACACAGTTTGTCCCGGGACATGTGCATCTGCACGAAATCGGACAACAGGTGAAAGCTGAGGTTGAGAAGCTGGGATGCTTTGCTGCGGAATTCAATACGATTGCCATTGACGATGGTATTGCGATGGGACACGATGGAATGCTTTATTCGCTTCCTTCACGTGACATCATTGCCGACAGCGTAGAGTATATGGTGAATGCGCATAAAGCGGATGCAATGATTTGTATCAGTAACTGCGACAAGATTACTCCGGGTATGTTGATGGCAGCAATGCGCCTGAATATCCCTACTGTATTCGTTTCAGGCGGACCGATGGAAGCCGGCGAATGGAACGGTCAGCATCTGGATTTGATCGATGCTATGATTAAGTCGGCTGATGAAAGTGTAAGTGATGCCGATGTAGCTCAGATAGAACAACATGCTTGTCCTTCTTGTGGTTGTTGTTCCGGTATGTTTACCGCTAACTCGATGAACTGTCTGAACGAAGCTATTGGACTGGCATTGCCGGGTAATGGTACGATTGTGGCTACTCATGCCAATCGCACGCAACTGTTCAAGGATGCTGCCAAACTGATTGTTGAAAATGCTTATAAATATTATAAAGATGGGGATGACAGTGTGCTTCCCCGTAGCATCGCTACCCGTCAGGCTTTCTTGAATGCCATGACGCTGGATATTGCGATGGGTGGTTCAACCAACACAGTGCTTCACCTCTTGGCTGTAGCGCACGAGGCAGAGGTAGATTTCAGTATGGATGACATTGACATGTTGTCACGTAAGACTCCCTGTCTGTGTAAGGTTGCCCCGAATACTCAGAAGTATCACATTCAAGACGTAAATCGTGCCGGAGGCATCATCGCTATTATGAGCGAGCTTGCCAAAGGCGGATTAGTCGATACGAGCGTAAAGCGTGTAGACGGTAGGTCGCTGGCGGATGTAATCGATAAATACGGTATTACCAGCCCGAATGTTTGCGAAGAAGCTGTGAAGAAATATAAGAGCGCTGCTGCCGGAAAGTTTAATCTGGTACTGGGTTCGCAGGATGTCTATTATAAAGAATTAGATACTGACCGTGCCGGAGGTTGTATTCGCGATCTGGAACATGCTTACAGCAAAGACGGTGGTTTGGCAGTACTGAAAGGTAATATCGCTCAGGATGGTTGTGTAGTGAAAACAGCAGGTGTGGATGAAAGTATCTGGAAATTTACGGGTCCTGCTAAAGTGTTCGACTCACAAGACGCTGCTTGCGAAGGCATCCTTGCCGGAAAAGTGGTCAGCGGTGATGTTGTGGTCATCACACACGAAGGTCCGAAAGGCGGTCCCGGTATGCTGGAAATGCTCTATCCGACTTCTTATATCAAATCGCGCCATCTGGGCAAGGAATGTGCACTGATTACTGACGGTCGTTTTAGTGGCGGTACGTCAGGATTGAGTATCGGACATATTTCTCCCGAAGCAGCTGCCGGAGGTAATGTCGGTAAGATTCAGGATGGTGACATCATCGAGATTGATATTCCCGGACGTGCTATCAACGTCAAACTGACGGATGAGGAACTGGCAGCCCGCCCGATGACTCCCGTCACCCGTCAGCGCGAAGTCTCAAAGAGCCTGAAGGCATATGCCAGCATGGTAAGTTCTGCCGATAAGGGTGCAGTGAGACTGATTGATTAACCGAGAATTGACAAATGAAATAGAATTCCATTGCCCATTAATAGAATGAAAGATATAATAACAGGCGCTGAAGCATTGATGCGTTCCTTGGAACATCAGGGAGTAAAGACCATTTTCGGATATCCGGGTGGCTCCATCATGCCGGTATTTGACGCTTTATACGACCATCGGAAGACATTGAATCACATCTTGGTTCGACACGAACAGGGTGCTACTCATGCTGCGCAAGGTTTTGCCCGCGTATCAGGCGAAGTAGGTGTTTGCCTGGTGACGAGTGGTCCCGGAGCGACGAATACGATAACGGGTATCGCAGATGCTATGATAGACAGTACCCCTTTGGTA
>OGHO01003555.1_pt1 | contig 10166 bp, 6 predicted proteins | sample 1571421 | NCBI WGS metagenome assembly OGHO01 (sample SAMEA2581937, study PRJEB24529) | metagenome | biome: Human gut stool | place: China | collected 2011
GATCGCTCCGGTGCCCGATTCGGGCGCCGGCGTCGTCACGACCCGCAACCATATCCATTGGCTGGTGACCGAGAACGGCGCGGTCGATCTCTATGGCAAGACCTTGCAGGAGCGCGCGCGTCTGATTATCTCGATCGCTCATCCTTCGGCACAGGAGGCGTTGGATCGTGCGGCGTTCGAGCGTTTCGGTGAGCATCATCACTACATCAAGGGCTACATGCAGAAGTAGTTTTTGATTTCAGAGGGCGCTTCCGCCCTCCTTGGTCCGCCCCGACAGGTCCATACGCAAGTATGCTTCTGCCGGGGCGGACTGCGTCAGGGCGAAATCTGCGGCCCTGAAATCAAAAATTAAGAGGGGTATCGACGTGCTGCAATGTTTGTACATCTGCGGCACCTCCCCTCGACACCCCGGACGGGCCGTACTTCGAATACTATCCGTGCGGGGTATTTTCGGTCGGCCTCGCACCAGCGGCCCTCTGACGCAAAACGGGAGGATCGCTTGCGGCCGGTTCGTTCCGTCAGGGTTTGTTCCCAAGCTTCCCAGATGATCTGTCAGGCAATAGCGGGTTTCCATACCTCCCGACGTTGCCACGACTCTTCCTCCGGCGAATCCTGTACTTTCCAGATCGACCGTTCCGTTTTGTTTCAGATATACCAAAGAACCCAGATAACATAGCCCGTTGTCGTCGGCATCCGTGGCCGCGAGTTTCAAGCCGTTTGAAAGATACGAATATTTTGCCAGAATCGTACTGCCTTGTGAGACATTATCTATTAAGTTCGAACTATTGTACGACAAATTGAAATCGTTTGCGCCATCACGGGTCATGTTTCCGTTGGCATCGTAAGCGAACGAATGGATCGTGCCCGTCGTACTGTCATGCAGTTGTGTCATGCGGTTACCTGCATAGGTATACTGATAGGTTTTCGTCTCGGAACCTACGGCGGTGCGGCTCAGCGTCTGGATATTTCCGTTGAAATCGTAGGATATTCCCTTCTCGATGAATCGGTCGTCGGGTACTCCGTCGACATATTGTTTCGTCTCGACCAGCCGGGCATCCTGATCATAGGTAAAAGCGTATGCGTTTTTCTCGGCATCGGTTCCGTGCTGCCATTCCCATTCGGAGATATTGCCGGCATAGGTCGGCGGCGTCGCTTCGAATCGGGGATCGTAATAGTGCAGCTTTGTCCCGAAGAGGGTGTCGGCTCCTGCGCGGACGGCATGGGTCGTTCGCCACCCTTGCAAATTGTATTCGTAGGTCTCGACGAGCATATCGGACCCCAGACTCTTGCTGCGGAGCCGCCCCAATGGGTCGTATGCGTAGGATACGGTTACCGGCTCGTTGTCGTCGAGGGTTGTCTCTTCGGTCAGCAGTCGACCGCGGTGATCGTAGGTGAATTCCGTGAGTTTTCGATGGCAACCGTCTCTACCGACGGAATCGGCCGACGAAACCGGCAGCATGTCCAATGTATGCAACTCATGGCTTTTCAAAACATTTCCGACAAAATCATACTCGGTGCTGTAATAACTGAGCCCTCCCAGATGATTGGTCTCCACGGTTTGGATGATCCGGCCTCGATAATCGTAGTAGAATGCCCGCTCGATGAATTTCTTGACGGTCGCATCGTCGCCCAATATTCCGATCTTTTCGTATGTTTTCAGCCCCATGGTACGCATATCCCTGTGCTCTTCGGAGACTACGCCGGCGATCGGCATGAACGAGAGATAGTCCGCGATCGGCTCCTTAACCGATATTGTAACCACGTTTGAATACGCGATCTTCGGCCCTGATATGGCTTTGCGGCGAAAAGCGGTCGTGGCCGTCAACGTCGACGGTTGATAGGTCATTGCCGTCGCATTCGGGATATTTTCCCAGATCGACTGTTCGTTTCGGATCTGCCATTGATAGGAGATCGTATCCGATCCGCCTCCTGAGGCGGCTATCAAATTGCTAAGGGGCAGCGGCGAGCTGCCGGGGAAGATCGTCTGGTCGCCCGATACGGTTCCGCCGACGAGAGGAAGGCTCACACGAACGATTACGGGGTCCGTGTACTCGATGTCGGCACCTTTGCTTGTCACGACAACCCGGAACTCCGTCGTTTGTGATAATGAACCGGGATAGTAGGAGTATCCATATGCACCGGGGATATCCGTCCAGTTGTCGAGAGATGTCTTTTGTTGCCATTGGACGGATCGAATGGATGGACTGTCGCTCGACGAATAGGTCAGCCTTTGAGGGGCCTGTTGGTAAATTATATTTTGCGAGGCAGGCGAAACGCTTCCCACACTCAATCCGGGTTGCGACGTCCAAAAGTCCACGGAGCGCTGTTTCTCGGATCCTAAATTAAAGGTAAACCGGATATGACTTGTCAGGGTTTGTCCGAAATCCAAGGCCGGATCGATTTCGAGATGTACGGAATAGAGATATCCATCCTCTACGGATTCGATATACGTGCAATTCGTCGCCCGCATCGATATGTAATCGCCTTCGAGAACGGATACGCTCGGAGGATTCATATTCGGTGCATGACTGATGCCTGTAACAACAATAGCGGCATCGAATTCCTGTCCGTTCTTATCGATCTGTTCGATAATATCCTGAATATATACACTCTGAGCTTTAGCTCCGAAACTCGACAGACAGAGAATTACCGACAGTGCCAACCCTGTCAATATTTTATTTTTCATGATTGTAATCATTGTTAGGTTAATATGGGGTACGATCGGGATGTTTTCAACGCGGGCGAATTCTTACGACTCGTTCGAAGCCCCATCCCGTCTCGTTGCCTTCGGGAAGATCGTTCTTGGTCACGATATAGTCCTGATCGTCCTTGATGGTGAATGTATATTCGTCATCGGGTAACGACCAACCGCCGTCGCATAATAGATCCAAAGATTCTGCTGTCGCATCGATCATCGAATTACAGTTTACACTCTCGTTATCGCCGTCATAATGAGTTATGACCATCCACTCTTTTCCATTCAGGTCCATACTGTAAATTGCGTCAACGGGCGATTCCGGCAACAAGTCCATACGCGTTATTCTAAATGTCCAGCCCCGGATATTTGTTCCGACGGGAATGTCATTCATCGAAATCAACACCTCTTCATCCTCATAAACATATGCGTCATATACGGTCGTCGACAGCATGACGGCCTCTGAAAAACCGGAGTTCAACGGAATATAGGGTCGATACGAAGTCGCAACGTCGTAGTGGTGTTGAAGCGTTGAAGGAGAAACGGCTTCTGCACTCACGAGGATACTTTGGCGGGTGGGACGATCCAATGCATCGTATTCGGTGTATATCCATTGATTCCGATTCCGCATATTCCCATTCTGACTCATCACCAATCTATCGATGTCATCGTAGATCATATAGGTCGGATCGGTACCGGGCGTCCGCTTTTCGATACATCGATTGCGTCCGTCGTATTTATAGACGTAGGCCAGTTCGGCAATCATCGCCTCCGGCAACGTCCCGGGCGTTCTCGACACGACCGTTTTACTCAATTCGGGAGGTAACACATAGCAGAGGTTGCCTCTGTCGTCATAGACGTAATATGTATCGTATGTCGTACTGCTGTCAGAAACGTCGATAGCGCGTTCGAGTACGGTACGCTCCATAAAATCCTTATAGGTCACCACAGCGATGCCGTCTTCATTCGTTTCTTCGATTTTGAACAAGGTGTGAGGGAGACAAAATCCAGAAAACGATAAGATCAGCGAATCAACGATGAAATGTGCCACTTCATTTTCTGTATTTGTTTCATAGGAAAGCGTTCGTTTTCCGTCGTTCGTGCGGAAAACGGCTCCGGCATTATAGGACGCTGTTGCCCGATTCAGCGGAGAGGCGTCATACAGACTCTCCGTATATGAGTGATTCCCTTCGTTGTTGCCATAGAGGTCGTTGTAGTATTCGGTCTGTTCCGAGAATGCATCCGAACGATAAAGGCCCGAATATCCGTTCGTTACATACGGTAAGTACTTGCGGCTTTCGCGTATCTTGGCATCGTAGTAAAAGGGCGTGACGATACTTTGCGTATCCGGCGATGCGCCGATTTGTATATTTTGAGAAGGGTACCCCATATCGTTGTAGTAATTGATATCCGCGACATGGGACGCATTGTTTTTTGCCGTGTAGGTATAAGTCGCGATGTAATTGGCATCGCTGGTCGCGCCGGTTGCGTTGCTCGCAGAGAGTGCAACTGTATTCGAGTATGCGATCTGGTCCTCGGAGGTCGCTTTGCGCCGGAAATAGGTATTTCCAGACACAGCACGAGGTTCGTATGAATCCGAGCATATGTCGGGAACAGGCGTCCATGTAAGGTTGTCTCCACTTGATTCCCATGAATATGCGATTGGTGCAGACCCTCCAGACGCTGCTTCGGCGTTTTCCAAGATGACAGGAATCGTATCCCGAATGCTATAATGATTCGACACGATGGCGCCGCCATTGAGTACTGTTGTTTGTGCGAACGACATTCCATATGCACACGAACATATCGTGAACAAAACGATGATCCTTTTCATAATCGTTACCGCTATTTATTTTTCAGATGATATTCGAATTTTTGTATAAGATTGCCTGCTCCCTGATCATCCCTGATCTCGGACAGTCTGTTGGCCGAATCATATCCGTAATGCATCGTTCTCCCCGAAGGGTCCGTTATACTGGTACATCCGACCAACGGTTTATACGTATAGACCGAAACTTGAGCAGCTGGTAACTTGCTGCGTAGGATAGCTCCATATGCTTGGAAATCCGGTGCGACGGAACTTCTGCCGTCGTAATTCTCAATGGTTTCAATTGCCGGTGTGCCCAACACGTCACGAACTTGAGAATAGCTCGCATTCTTAATCTCCATAACCGGATATTCCTTGTTGTAAGACCACAGATACGTTGTCTGGACTCCATCGCTTCTCATCAATTGGCATACGTTCCCATATGGATGATTGTAATTCATGATGATTTGCGTGTAATAATCTCCTGAACTCGTATTGAGTTTGTAATAAACTCGAGGCTGATATGAGTAATTAACTTGAATAAATTCTGTTTTAGAACCAGATATGATATTGCCGTTTTTATATTCTGTAATCTCGACGGGGACTCCTATCATGTTCGCATCGATCATACCTTGCAACGTATCACTGTAATCTGTCGGATACGAGAACCGAGTGTGATAGCAGTCTTCATCATCGCCGCTTATTACACTCCTCCATTCATTTTCTGGCAACCAATTCGCATCATTGTAATCATATGTAGTTTTAATGCTCACCGCATCCGGGAAGAATAGACTTTCGGTTTTGCTTTTCAACACCCATCTTTCAGAATACAGATCATAAAATTTGATATAGATAGGTTGGGCTGCCATGGGAGGTGTGTAACACATCACCCCTTTAATACTGCTTTTTTCCTTTCGTTCGTAAGAGAATACGATTCTTTTTACCAGATTGTTTTGGCTGTCATAATATTGGGTTTCCAAGGGCAACCCATTGTCCATATGAGGAATAGAGGGGTAATTGGGTATGGTTTGATCTTGCAAATCGAAGGTGTGGTCTTCGAGGTTTTTAAAATGATAAGTTATGTATCCATTATCTACTCCGTGAGTGATATTCCTTTCTGTGACGACGGAATATCCTACATGCATTCCGGCTGCCGACCCCGTGATCGGGCGGTATGAATGTGATGTCCCGTTTATATACGATCCTTGGAGTGCACTTGCATCCGTCGGATCACTTAATGCGAACATGTGGTGATATTCTGGAGAGGACATCAAAATACCCGAAGAGACTTCATTTCCATTCTTGTATGTAAAAGTCCTTAACGAGATTGTATCGCCTTTATCCGACAGGTCGCATATCCTTTTGATGCGTAGCCCGCCTCCGCATTTTATCAACGAATCGACGGAATCCAAGAAGCCTTCATTAAAATCATTTAACTCATATTCAAAATTCGTTTTTACACTGGTCGGGAATTTTATCGATGTCAGGATGCCGTACTGGCTCCGATCTGCGCTCGGATTTTTATTGGTGCCTCTCCATATTTTTGTTTTCATCTGACCTTCGGAATCTGTATAGTTATGGCGATATGACGGCGAATAATGGAAAAGCTGGTCGGTTTGAGACTCTGAATTTTCGTTGTAATATCCCCAATGGTCGGTACTGCTCGAATTCTTCTGAGGCAGGAGTTGCTTGTTATACGAAAAAACATAATTCTGATCCAATTCTCCATTGTTCCGATAAATCGATATGTTGTCAAGCAACAACCGACAATTCAGGGCTGTTTGTTCTTGTTCCCGATGGTTCGCATTTGCCGGATTGCCAACGAGGGTTCCCAAATACGAATGATTGAACCTTACGTTGAGAATTCTGTCGCCGGACATATTTTTCACTGTCAGCTGGTCTATTTTTTGCGCTTTTGGCAGCGAAATATCTGTTGCAATATCCACTCGGTCCGTATACGATAAATCTATTTCTCCGCAGTTGAAAGTGATTTTTTTCAACAGCAATTGATTGCGATTCATATAGGTTAAACAATAATACTTAAACGAGTTGGGCGGTATCGAATAAGCGGTACTCCTGTAACTGTTTACTGCAAACAGTTGACTGACGTCCTCGCTTACTCCGACAGAACTATATATCTGTTCGCTCTCATACTCGAATCTTACCGTATCCTTCTTTGCCGTAATGATTTCATCCAGATACCATGCGGTTGTAACATTTCCTTCATTGCCGTCTACCGAGTTAAATGTCTGTTGATCGTATCGATTCATGTATTCTTCTCCCGGAAATCCGGTTAAATTGCATATCTGAGGTCTCGTTTGTTCCCGGGATTTGAACAGATAGGTGTTGCCATACGCGTCAAAAACCTCAAACCGATTGAAATATCCGTTCTCATTATATCTATAACAAACTATTTTCAACCATGTGTTTTTATTCGAGATAATCGCCTCGGCTCGATTTTCTGTGTTCGTCTCGCTATCTTTGTCTCGCTCGAAGAAAAAGCTGCCGGACATGTTGTTGAAGTTGTAGGTGAAGATATCCGGCTCCGAATCGAACGTTTTGTCTAAATAGCCTCTAAATTTACCAGCATTGGGGTTTACGGCATTGTTGGATTCGTTGTTTTCCGGAAAGGAGGTGTCGGAATAATAACCGCCGTATCCAAAATCATCTTTATGTTTTATCTCCCTGACAATACATCCTCCGGCATTTAGTGTCCAACCCAAGCCTACGGTACTTGCCTCTTGAGCGACTTTTATGCCTGACGCATGGTACGATAGAGTTATCGGAAGGGTGAAATCCCTTGTTTCGATTTCATAGAGGGGAATTTTTATTTCCGGAATCCCCGTATAATGACCGACCGGAATATTTCCATAGACTCCCAATGATGAGGCATTGGGAGATGCGGGAACGATAGTGTGAACTGGCGGTTTAATATAATCTTCGGATGTCTGCCCATAACTTATCGGGGTCCAGAAAATAGTAAGCAAGGTGAAGAAAAAGAGGGTTCGTTTCATAGTTTGAAGTGTTTAGGCATGATTGTTTTAGTTTACAGGTTTCCGGTTTATTACCGCTGCATATGCTCTATTCTGGAGCATATGCTAAGCCGACAAGAATCCAATGGATCATAGCAAAGTTTTCTTCATAGGTAAACAGTTTTAGTTAATAAAAGGGCTTTACCCCATTATTCCACCGAGGCGGAACATGGGCATGTACATTGCGATCAGGATTACTGCTACGAGCATTCCCACGATCAGGATGAGCGCTGGTTCGAGCATTGTCCCGAGTCGGCGGATTTTGTATTCGAGCTCCCGTGTCATGTTCTCTCCCAGCCTCAGTAGCATCTCGGGCAGTCGGTTTGTCTCCTCACCTACGCGGATGAGGGCCGTAAGTTTCCGGTCATAGATTGCGTGAAAAGCGGCCAATGCGTCGGAGAAGGATTCTCCCTGCTCGATCCTCCGGCAGATTGCGGCAAAGGATTGGCGGTAGGGATAAAATGCGATCACGTCTCGGAGCATTTCCACACCTTCGAGCAAGGGCACTCCGGAGGATGTAAGCAGATAGAGCAGTTTGCAGAACTGTGCTGCGTAGTGCCTTCTCACGATGCCTCCGACAAGCGGCAGGCGGAGCAGCAGCGCAGCGGTCCGCTCCTGCACGGCCTCCGTGTTCCGATAGCGGTACAACAATCCTCCGCAGGCTCCTCCAACGACCGCCGCCGCCAGCGCATAACGAGGAAAATCCTGCGACAGTCTAATGATCGCCTGCGTGAGTGGGGGCAGCTGACCGCCCATGCGGGCGTATACCTGCTCGAACATCGGCACGACTACGGCGAGCATGAAGGCTACCACGGCGACCGCTATGCCGAGGATGACGATCGGATAGCTCACGGCCGAGGAGACCATTCGCCGCTGCTCGGCGCGCTTGCGGCAGTATTCGCTCAGGAAGTCGAGGGTCTCTGTCAGCCGTCCGGTCTGCTCGCCGATGCGTACGACTCCGCAGTCCAAGGCTCGAAACTCCCCGCTGCTCTGCATGGCCTGCCACAGAGCCGCTCCACCCACGACATCGGCAAAGAGCCGTTCGAGCAGGGCGTGCATCCGCTCTTGTGCTTCGCCTTCGATCAGCAGCCGGAAAGCGTTCGAGAAGTCCAGTCCTGCGGTCAGCAGGGCGTGCAGCTCGGCGTAGAGCACCTCGCGCCGAGGATCCGAAAGTTTACTCTTCATACCCATATTCCGCTTCGAGAAGTTCGATGGATGTCCGATATTGCTGCTGCGCGGCGGTCAGCACCGGAAATCGGATCATATAACCCTCGGTTGTAACCTCCAGCGTATCGGGCAGCTCGTCCTGCTCCTCAAGGTGTATCCGTCCGACGCGTCGCAGCAGCGTGTCGCAGAACTCCCCGCGGCGCCAGATCAGCGCCGAGTCCCTCAGCGAGAGCCGTGCCGCCGCGCCGGCGCGGAAGATCGCCAGCACGTCCGCCCCCTCCGTGCGCCGGATGCTGTCCGCCGCTGCAATCGCAGCTTCCAGCCGGTAAAATCCCTCCCGCTGTCGTTCTGTTTCGAGCAGTGCCCCGATGTGTCGGGTTTGCAGACGGGTGAAGAGGGTCATGCCGTCCATCACGGCGAGGAAGACGATCCCCGCCACGATCATCATCACGAGCGTCTCGACCATCGTCGAGCCGCGCAGCGTATCTTTTATTCGTGCCATTCCACCAGCTGTCTGTGTACGATTCGTTTGCGGCAGCCGTCGATGCGTGCCGTGACGGTCAGCTGCTGCACCTCCCGCACAGCGCGGTAGTGCGAAATGCGGATCGTCACTTCGCCCCAGTCGTACCGTTCGGCATATTCTCCGGCAGGCCATAGTCCCGATCCGTACTTGTCGAAGGCGCGGGCCGCGCGATACTCCGCCTCGGCTGTGAGCAGCGCATCGTCGTCGCGCACCGTCAGACGGGGGATGAGTTCCATGAGCGCCGCGAAGACCGCGAGAAAGAGTACCGCCGCAACGATCGTCTCCAAGAGCGAAGCGCCCCGCAGCCGTTCCTTTTTCACTCGACGCATACCGCCTCCTTTCTGCGCACGGTATCTGCTCCGACACTCCAGAGCGGCTGCGCGGTGATGGGATTTTTCAGCAGCGTGAAGTCGCAGAGCATCTCCTTGTAATAGCCCTGCGGCGAGAAGTAGACCGCCTGCTTCAGCACGGCCTCGCCCGCGACGATCCCCTGCACCTGCGCCGCGCCGTCCGCATTAAGAAGCCCCCGCACGCGCGCCGAGCGCGACTGGCGGTAGGAGGCCGAGCGTTTTTTGCGCTGCACCGTATCGCGGACGATCACATAGCCGTTCACTTCGGCACGGGCGCACAGCTCGGCATACGCTCCGGCATAGATACCCGAGGGATACTCCAGCACGGCCCGCTGTTCGACGACGACCGTATCGCGAGCGAAGAGCTGTGCCGTGATGCGGGCGCCGGCCCCGACGACGATCTTACGTGCTGCGATGAGCGGGTGCTCCATGCGGCAGGTGGAATCGATGCGCAGCTCCTCGGCGGCAAGAAGGATTCGGCCTCGCAGGACGCAGTGGGCGATTTCGGCACTTCCGACACAGACCACGGCGGTGGAATCCCGCCGGAACGACACGCAGAGGCTGTCGGGCAGGTCGTCGGCAGGCGGCAGGC
>OGHO01003556.1_pt1 | contig 10165 bp, 6 predicted proteins | sample 1571421 | NCBI WGS metagenome assembly OGHO01 (sample SAMEA2581937, study PRJEB24529) | metagenome | biome: Human gut stool | place: China | collected 2011
ACAAGATGCTGCCGTATGTGGTCACCGTGGTGGTGCTGGTGATCTCCAGCCTGCGCAACAACATGGAAAAGCAGCCTCCTGCAAGCCTGGGCCTCAGCTATTTCCGAGAGGAACGGTAAGGCTTTCGTCATCCGGCGTCTGTCTGCTGCTTTTCCCCCGCAGCGCAGCTGCGTCCCAAGCGTTTTGCGCAGCAAAACCTTGCCGCAGGGCGGATTCACTCCGCCCGGAGGAAAATGAAATCCGGGTCCCCTGTCCGGCCTTGGCCGGACAGGGAATCAAAGCAGCCTCCTGCAAGTCTGGGCCTCAGCTACTTCCGCGAGGAGCGGTAAGCTGCCGGTCCCTGAGTCGGCTCCCCTGCTGCTTTTCCCCCGCAGCGCAGCCGCGTCCTAAGCGTTTTGCCCAGCAAAACCTTGCCGAAGGGCGGATTCACTCCGCCCGAAGGAGCATGAAATTCGGATCCCCCGTCCGGCCTGGCCGGACGGGGGATCAAAGCAGCCGCCTGCAAACCTGGGTCTGAGCTACTTCCGCGAGGAACGGTAAGCTGCCGGTTCCTGAGTCGGCTCCCCTGCTGCTTTTCCCCCGCGGCGCAGCCGCGTCCCAAGCGTTTTGCCCAGCAAAACCTTGCCGAAGGGCGGATTCACTCCGCCCGTGTCCGCAGCGCTTTGATGGAGCCGCTCCCCAGCGGAGAATGTCCCATTAAGGATTTTTGACAAGCCAAGGCCGGCAGGTCATTGACCTGCCGGCCTTGGCTTGTTTCGTTTCCCGGCTCTCCGGCGCACATGTGCCGGAGAGCCTTTTATAACAGCCTGTGCAGAAGCACTTCCGGTCTGTTTATTCGCCCATGAGCTTCCGCCGCTTCAGCAGGAGCATCACAGCGCCTGCGGCAGCCGCCATCATCGCGCCGCTCAGCAGGAAGATGGGGAACCCGTCGCCGGTCTGGACACTGTTTTCGATCCAGCGGGCCGTCAGGGTCGTGTCACCCTTGACGCTGTACACGCTGGAGGCGTCGTAGCGGTTGCCGTCCTTGTCGTACCAGCCGCCGAAGGTATAGCCCTCCCGGGTGGGTACGGGCAGGGTGCCCACAGCCTGACCGTATACCACCGCCAGAGCAGAGGGCTCCACCTTGCCGCCATTGGCGTTCAGGGTAATGGTGAAGGTGCTGTCCTCCTGACCCCAGCGGGCGGTGAGGGTCACACCATCGGCTGTGCTGTAGACGGTGGAAGCATCATAGCGGCTGCCCACCTCGTCGAACCAGCCCAGGAACACATAGCCCTCCCGGGTAGGTGTGGGCAGGGCGCCCACGGCCTGGCCGAAGGTCACCTGGACCAGGGCCACGTCGGTGACGCCGCCGTTGGCGTCCAGGGTGATCTCGTAGATATTGGCGGTCCAGCGGGCAGTGAGGGTGGCGTCTCCGGCGATGGCATATATGGTGTCCTCGGTGTACTGCGCACCGTTTTCGTCATACCAGCCGTCGAAGGTATAGCCCTCACGGACGGGCACAGGCAGCTGGCCCACAGCTATGCCGTACTGGACGCTGACGGAGTCGGGCTTCACCATGCCGCCGTTGGCGTCCAGAGTCACGGTATAGCCCTGACCAGGCAATACCTCCACCACGCAGTAGGCGGTGACGCTGGTGTTGATATCGGTGGACACCTTGATGTAAGCGTAGCCGGGCTTGTGGGCGGTGACAACGCCGTTTTCATCCACGGTGGCTACCTCGGGGTTGAAGGAGGTCCAGGTCAGCGCGGCGTCCTCCGCCCGGGTGGGGGTAGGAGTCAGCGTCGCGTTCAGCGCCAGAGTCTCCAGGGGATGCAGGGTGGCCCGGGTATCATCCAGGCGCAGGGTATTGGCCTGCACCGGCAGGCAGACCACGGCGAAGTTCACATGATACTGCCCGTCCTTGGTGGTGGCGGTCAGATAGCTGACGCCGGGCTCCGAGGGGGTGTAATAGGCAACGTTCTTGCGGGTGCCGTTAACGTTGACGTCCTCGGCGGTCTCCAGCTTGCCGCCGCCCTCCGTCACCGTCCAGTTGAAGGGACCGTAGGTGCTGTCGGGACGGTCATAGGTGACGCCGGAGAGGGCACCCGCCGGATTACCGGCCTTCTCCGTGCCGTCTGCCCGGATCACCACCGTGGTGGAGGAGCCGTAGGGGGCGGACACGACGATATCGCCGGTGGTACGGTCATAGGTATAGCCATTGTACATGGCGTTTTCCGTCAGCTCATACTCATAGCCGTAATCATAGCGGTAAACCACATGGATGGACTCCGGCAGGGCATAGCCCTCGGTGTTCACCAATCTGCCGCGCCAGGGCTCGCTGCCGGAGAGGACAAAGTCCGGGCCGTCCAGCACCAGGCCGGTGGCGGCGGTGGTGGGATTGTCGCTGCCGCCGGAAACATACCCCTGGGCCGTGTACAGCTTCACATCGGAGAAGGAGTGGGTCTGGCGGTACCGGGCGATGAGGCTGGCGGTCTCACCGGCGGTGACGTAATAGGTCTGCTCGTTGTAGTAGGCGTCGGACTGCAGGTCCTCCTGGTCGGAGGTCTGATAGACGTCCTCCCAGTCAAAGGTCATGGTCCGGGTAACACCGTTGATGGTGACGTCCAGATGGCCGGTTCCGGAGGGGATCTTGTCCGCGGAGGCCTGATAGTTCAGGTCGATAAGGCCCTCCAGCGCGTCGCTGCTGTTCTGGGAGACGCTGACCAGGCCCGCCCAGTCCTCGTCGTCCTCATATACCAGCCACTGATTCTGATAGATCTCCACATCGGCGGGCTGCAGGTCCACCACCCGGACGGTGATGGCGCCGTTGGGCTTCAGGCCGGAGAAGTGGTCCATGGACAGCTTGAAGTCCTTCACCTCCGTGGAGGATGCCTCCACCGCTATGACGCACAGGGCGGAGTAGGTGCCGTTGGACACGGTGATGATGGCCTGGCCGGGAGCCACAGCCACCACATGACCGAACTCATCCACCGTGGCCACCTCTGGGTTGCTGGAGGTGCGGGTGATGGGCGCCGTGGAGCCGGTGTTGTTGTTCACGCTGAGGTCAAAGCTCTGGCCGGGGTGCAGGCGGGCGGATGTCTGGGACAGGGTCAGGCCCTGGGAGGCGTCCACCTTGATGGCATAGGTGCGGTCATTGGCCGCATAGTCGCCGCAGGAGAGATACACGTTGCCGGTCCAGTTGTAGCTGCCGCGATACTCCGTCACATCTGCGGTGAAGGTGAAGGTGTGGGTATCGGCGTCATAAATGCTCTGGGAATACAGGGGATTCAGCAGATCGATGTTGTACTCGGTGATTTCCCGGCCGGTGGAGTCGGTATAGGTCCGGCTCACCTGGGCGTGGACCGCCACGGAGGCCAGGGAGCCGTCCTCGTCATAGACGGTGCCCTGCATATAGGTGCGGCCATCCTTCTGATAGAAGGTCACGGCGTTGTTCTCCAGCTTGGGGGCCTGGGTGTCCACCAGCACGTCGAAGGAGAGCACGTCGCCGGTCTTGTCCATTTTGTGGCCGTTGAAGGTGGGCTCCTTGCCGTCCACGAAGGACTCGAAGTCCGTCACCGGGCGGCCCAGCTCCTCATTGTCCACGGTGTCGCCGTAGTCACCCTCGCCATAGGCGGTAATGGTGTAAACGCACTGGGTGCCGTTGGGCAGGACGTCGCCGTTCAGGTCCGTTCCGTCCCAGGCATCCGTGAAGTAGTAAAGGGACATGGGCAGGACCACGCCGTAGCCGGCCTGATAGACGCTGCGGGGCACATAGGTGTTGAAGGTACGGAAATAGAGCTCGTTGGTGTTCTTGTTCCGGACCTCGGTGACAAAGAGCTTGGCATCCCGCAGCTGATAGAGCTCAAGGTCGTCAATGGCGTCGAAATAGCCGCTGCCGTCCGGGGAGATGGCAAAGTTCTCCTGGTGGAAAACTGTCTGCTTGCTCTCGGCGGCAATGTCGGTATCAAAGATGTTCTGGCCCAGGTTCAGGAAGTTCACCACTTCCCCGGCGCTGCGGATGGTACTGCCCACCACGTTGACGCCCAGGGTACAGTCGTTGTTCATCACGTTTTCGCCGTCCTGGGGCTCGTCGAACCAGTTGGCGCGGTCCAGGATGGGGGCAGAGGTCCAGTCGCCCAGGAAGGCCAGCAGGGGCATGCCGATCTGAGGCGCGGAGCCGTCGGCGGCGGTGAGGATCACAAAGCCCTCCACATAGCTGCCGTTGGGGAACAGGTCGCGGATGGCGGCGATGTCGGAAGCGGTGAGGGAAACGGTCCGGCTGACCTGTGTGCCGCCGGCGGGCACGCTGACGCTGCCCAGATCCACCTCACGGATCAGCACATCGCTGGCAAGGACCATGGTCTTGCCGTCCTGCTCTGCGGTATCCGGCCGCAGAAGCACGGCCTTCATGCTGTAGCTCAGGGTGTCGCTGCCCAGGTTCTCCACCCGGAAGTCCAGATCATAGCTGCCGCTCCAGCCGGGATCGTCGCCCAGCTCCAGCTTGCCCACCAGCTTGCCGTCCACATCGATGTAGGCAGGGGTGGAAATGGCCGCGGCTGCGTTCACAAGGCCGGCGCCCTGGCGGCGGGGAGAGACGTATACGCCGTTCTCCTGCTGGGGCACGGCGGTGCTCACCAGCAGATGGTTGGTCAGGTCGGCGCTGGCGGCGGCGTCCTGCTGGGGATGCTGGGACTTGACATACTGCTCCACCAGCGCGGCCAGGCCCGCCATATGGGGCGTCGCCATGGAGGTGCCGCTCATCAGACTGTAGGACCCGGTATAGTCATCGTACTTCCCGGCGCCCTCCACATAGCTGCTGTCCATCACGGTGGACCAGATGTTGCCGCCGGGGGCGGTGATCTCGGGCTTCAGCTCCAGTCCGGAGCCGCTGCCCCAGGAGGTGAAGGAGGACATCTGGCCGCCCTCCTCCCAGTCGGACAGCTGGTCCTGCTGGTGAACGGTGATGCGGACCTCCTGCCCGGCGTTCAGCGCATCGATCATGGCCGCGCCGTCCACGCCGGAAATAAAGGCGGAGGTCAGCGAGGTGTTGTCCGTGTTCATGTTGATAAGCGTGGTGGCGGCGGGGTCGCTGTCATAAACCAGCACAGCCAGCACGCCGTAGCTCTCGCCCATGTAGTTGGTGCCGGAGAAGCTGCTGGCATTGTTGATCTTGTCGGCGAAGGAGAGGGTGCTGCCGTCTGCGCTGCCGCGCTTGACCAGGGCAATACCCGTCTTGCCGCCGTTGTAGCCGTTGCTGAATCCGGCGTTGTAGTAGTCCATGTAGGTGCCGTAGCCCGCGTCATACACAACGAAGCTCTGGCTCTCGGGGAACTTCCCCTTCATGGCCACTTCGTTGGGGTCGGAGAAGGGCACGGTATGGCTCTGGCCCTGGGCGTCGTTCCAGCTCAGCACACTCTGCATGTTGATGGTGCTGTTGATGGAGGCCACCGCCAGGTTGGAGGGGTAGACGGCGGGAGAGGACATCATGGAGATATCCGGGTCCTCCGCCAGGTTCAGGCCGCCCCGCTCATTGCCCTGGGCGGGGGAGTTTTCGCTGTTGCCGGCGGCGGTCATCAGGATGACGCCGGCCTGCTCCAGCCGGGCATAAACGCCGTGGATGGCGGTGTCGTCATAGGCAAAGCCGTTGTCGGAGCCCAGAGACAGGTTCACGGCGTCGGCGCCCAGGGTCATGGCGTCCTCCAGGGCGTTGAGAATGGCGCTTTCCGTGGCGCCGGAGTTGCCGCCGTCGGCAAAGACCTTCATCATCATCAGCTGGGCATCGGGGGCTACGCCGGAAAAGAGGACCTCGCCCTCCTGGCTCTGGACAAAGCCCGCCACGGTGCCGGAGACGTGGGTGCCGTGGTTGCTGCCGCTGTTGCGGACGTTGACGTCGCCGCTGATGATCTCGCCGGTATAGGGGTCGGCGTCTCCGGCGTAGTCAAAGGCGAAGGGGACCTTGCGGGTCTTGTACATGGCCTCGTTGGAGGCGGGGCTCAGCCTATTGGCATTGAGCTGGCGGCCGTTCAGGAAGGCCAGCAGGGACTCCTTGGTATAGCGCAGGTCGCTGTTGCTGAGCTGGGAGTAGAAGGAGTCGTCCCGGAAGGCCTCGTGGACCCGGCGCAGACCGGTGACGTTGGCGCCCTCCTCATCGCTCCACCAGCTGGAATACTCCATGTCCAGGCCGGAATCCACCACGGCCACCAGCATTCCCTTGCCGGTGTAGCCCTTGTTCCAGACCTCCTGCAGGTGGACCATGTCATAGCTGTAGCCTGCCACACCGGCATTGGTGGCCGGAGAGGCGGGCTGACTGTAAACATGCTGCACATGGGCGGACTTCACGCCCTTCAGACTGCGGATGGTATCCAGCATGCCATAGGGGGCGCGGACGGCCATGCCGTTAAAGAGCACCGTCCACTGCTCCATCAGCTCAGGGGCGCCGGCAGTGGAGGTGCCCTCCGCCTGGAGAGCGGCGGGCTGGGCCGCCTGGATCTCGGCAAAGACCTTTTTCTGATCCCGGCGAATGGCGGCATCCTGTTTCTCCGCGCGGCCGCCGGCAAGATAGGCGGCGATCTCCGCACCGGCAGAGCTGGTGGAAGCCGTTTTCTTCGCGGCAAAGCCCTCCAGCACGGGAGCGCGCTCCAGCTCCACGAGGATGGTCACCATATCATCGGGCTGATGCCCGGTGGGCTGGGTGGTTTCCGCCGCAGAGTCGTTCTCCGCCATGGCGTCCAGCCGGGGGGTGCCGCTGACCTCCTCCGCCTTCACCACGGTCCCGTCGGGGGCGGCGGCTTCGGCGGCCAGAGCCGTGGGCACCAGGCCCAGCAGCATGACCAGCGTCAGCAGCAGTGCGATCACTCGTTTCATGTTATACATTCCTCCCTTGTGTTGAACTCCCATGTTCTGCATTCTTTATAGGACAATGAATGTTCTATGGTCATGGGATGACCGCCGTTATCATAGCACTTTACCGCAGCGGTGTCAAGCTATGCCGGGTGGAACTTCCGGGTTTTCTCCATTGAAACAGGAGAATAACATGCCGCTTGACAAATCACGTCCCACAAGATATAATAACACTGCGTTATATATAACGCAGTGTTATTATACAAGGATGGTGCTTATGCCGGCAGTCAGAAAAGTTTCAAAGGAACAGATCATCGACGCTGCGGTGGAGGTATTGCGTGACGATGGCTTTTCCGCCATCAATGCCCGCAGCGTCGCCAAAAAACTGGGCTGCTCCACGCAGCCGATCTACTTTTCATTCAAGAACATGGACGAACTGAAGGCCGCGCTGACGCAGCGTGCGATCGAACTGCACACACAGCGCGTGCGGGATTCTCTGCGCGCCCACGAGGGGAGCGACAGCCGCTACAGCAGCTACGGCATGGGCTTCGTCAAATTCGCTGCCGAGGAAAAGCAGCTGTTCCGCTGGCTCTATCTGGAGGGCGAACAGCCAGGGGCATATCAAAGCGATGTTCTGATGCAGGAGGTCATCGGCGTGATCGTCGATGAATTCGGATATGCGGAGGACGTCGCACGCCGCTTTCATCAGGATATGATCTACTTTACCTACGGACTGGCGATTCTCGCCAATACGGATCACCTGCACCTGACGGAGGCAGAGCTGCGTGAGGCGTTCCGCCGGGAGTTCCGCGCACTGATTGCCATTTATGGAAAGCCCGCAAAGCTGCCTGAATTTGCTGTGAAAGCCGGTGTTGCTTTATGAATCTGAAGGTATCCTTTTCGTGGATCGGGCTTGTGATCTTTGCGCTGCCCATGCGGCACATCTCACCGTGTCGATTCAATCCTTTTGCTGACATTTGCAAAGCGCAAGCAAAACATCGAGATTTTGATCAGGTGACACTGGATGTCTGGACATTCAATGAGTCGGCGCAGAAATTCTATGCGGCAGCAGGCTTTCAGCCCTATCGGTGCTTTTGGGAAAGCCAAACTTGATAAGCACAGGGAGCGATAAAATGAAGCGATCTTTGACTCAAAAATTAGGGCTGCTGGGCGTTGTCAGCTTTCTTTCGTACACGGCGGCGGTCGTGTTTGCGCCGCTGACCTATCCCGGCTATAACTGGATGGCACAGGCTGTCAGCGACCTGAGTGCCGCCAATGCGCCATCGCTGGCACTCTGGAATCAGCTGAGCGCCCTTTACAATGCGTGCGAGGTCGTTTGCGCGACCGTCGTCTGTATCGGCATCCAAGGACAGAAAACCAAGCTGCTCCGTTCGGGCATTTATCTGTTCGCCATCATGGAGTGGATCTCGGCGGTCGGGTATCGGATGTTCCCGCTCAGTAGCAGCGGCTATGCCGGGGCCTTTCAGGATGTGATGCACATGGTCACAACCGCTTTGGTGGTGCTGCTGTCCATCGTATCACTGACCATGATCATCGTCGCAGGAGCCAAGAGCAAAAACTGTCGTTCTTATGGTGTCTGCGCCGCTGTCGCATTGGCCATGATGCTTGTGGGCGCAATGGGTATGAAAATCGTCCCTGCCGAGTATTTCGGCGTGGTCGAGCGTTTCAGCGTGTTTGCTGCAACAGGCTTCAATGCGGCGCTTGGCATTCACCTGTTTTGTATGAAACCAAAAGAAATCAAGGAGTAAACATATATGAGCATCATTCCCTATGTGATCGAACAAACCAGTCGCGGCGAACGTAGCTACGACATTTTTTCCCGGCTCCTCTCCGACCGAATTGTTTTTCTCGGTGAGGAAGTAACGGACGCATCCGCCAGTTCCATCGTCGAGCAGATGCTGTTTCTGGAAGCACAAGACCCAGACAAGGATATTCAGTTCTACATCAACAGCCCCGGAGGCTCGGTCACGGCCGGGTTTGCGATTTACGACACCATGCAGTATCTCAAGTGCGACGTGTCCACCATCTGCATCGGTCTGGCCGCGAGCTTCGGCGCTTTCCTGTTAGCAGGCGGCGCAAAGGGCAAGCGGATCGCACTGCCGAATGCGGAAAACATGATCCACCAGCCGCTGATCGCTGGGAACGGCGTACACGGCCCGGTCACGGATATTCAGATCGTGACCGAACAAATGCAGAAAACCAAACAGCGGCTGACCCGCATTCTTTCCGAGAATACGGGAAAAACCTTTGCACAGGTTGCCGCCGATACGGAGCGCGACAACTACATGTCGGCGCAGGAAGCCCTTGCTTACGGGCTGATCGACAAAATTATTGACAAGAGATAAGGAGAAACGCCATGTCAGAAAAGAAGATCACCATTCGTTTGGAAACCAAAGATGACTATCGCAATGTTGAAAACCTGACCCGCGAGGCCTTTTGGAATGTCTACCGCCCCGGCTGCATGGAGTACTATGTGCTGCACTGCTATCGGGATGACCCGGCATTTGTGCCGGAGCTGGACTTCGTCATGGAGCTGGACGGTGAGCTGATCGGGCAGGTCATCTATGTGTGGTCGGAAATCGACTGCGATGACGGAAGAAAGGTGCCGATCATGACCTTCGGCCCCATCGGCATTGCGCCCGCATACAAGCGGCAGGGCTACGGAAAGAAGCTGCTGGACTATTCCATGGAAAAAGCCAAGGAAATGGGTGCAGGAGCACTTGCCATCACCGGCAATATTGACTTTTACGGCAAGTCCGGCTTTGTGCCTGCCAAAATAAAGGGTATCCGCTATGCCGACGACCCTGAAGCGGATTATTTTCTCATCAAGGAGCTGACGCCCGGTTTTTTGGACGGTATCTCCGGCACCTACAAAGACCCAGTGGGATATTTTGTCTGTGAGAAAGACCCGGAGGGCTTTGAACGATTTGAAGCGACTTTTCCGAAGAAGGAAAAGCGGAAGCTGACGGGGCAACTGTTCTGAACAGGAGGAAAAAATGGCATCCGGTAAAGAGTATCTTCATTTCATTCTGGAACAGCTATCCAATCTGGACGATATTTCTTACCGTCCTATGATGGGAGAATTTATCCTCTATTACCGAGGTAAAATCGTCGGTGGAATCTATGATGATCGACTGCTTGTAAAGAAAACAAGATCCGCTCTGGAACTTATGCCTGCGGCAATCTGTGAGCTCCCGTATGAGGGAGCGAAAGAAATGCTGCTGGTGGATGAAGTTGATAGCAAAGTGTTTCTTACAGAGCTCTTTGAGGCAATGGTAAATGGCTATGGGTATCACCTCCCGGATAGGATAATAAAACCCGCAAA
>OGHO01003559.1_pt1 | contig 10162 bp, 11 predicted proteins | sample 1571421 | NCBI WGS metagenome assembly OGHO01 (sample SAMEA2581937, study PRJEB24529) | metagenome | biome: Human gut stool | place: China | collected 2011
CCAACGAGACGGCGAAGACGCTCACCGTCACGGCAACCTCCATCCAGGACGGAACGAAGACGGGCGAATCCACCATCACCGTCACCGCATAGCCTATGTTCTGCCGAGGGCGGGATTCGTTTCCCGCCCTCCTTTCCGAAGGAGGTGAGAAATGTACCAGCCCAGCACGGAGATTCGGATAGGGACGGTTCCGTGGAACCCGAACTACAAGCACGTTCGCTGGTATCCGAACCTGAACGCCCAGATGTCGGGCGTAGCTTCGTTCATGGACGCTCGGCGAACGATTTCAACCTACACGTACCAGCGCCTGGAATCTGCCATCGACGTGGACGGCAACCCCGAGCAATACTACAATTACAACTACGTGATGTTCCAGAACGAGAACTTCGGGACTAAGTGGTTCTACGCGTTCATCGCCCGCGCAGAGTACAAGACGGCCAACACGACGCGCTTGCACTTGGAACTCGATTACGTGCAGACCTACATGTTCGACTACGTTATCAAACCGTGCTTCGTGGAGCGCGAGCATGTGAACGACGATGCGATAGGCGCTCACGTCAAGGACGAGGGGATCGATCCGGGCGAACTCAAATGCACGTACTCGGCGATCGACAACGAGGACATGGATTGCTACATGGTCGTGGCGAGCGCCGTGGAGCCTTTGAAGGACGGAACGTACGTCAACAACGGCGGGGACAAGTACATGGGCGTTACCAGCGGCACGAGCTTGTCGGTGTTTCTGACGGTGGACGACTTCAAGGGATTCATGAAAGCGCTGTCCGACAACGGCCAGCAGGACGCGGTGAGCCAGGTCTACATGGTTCCTCGAGCCGCCATCCCGACTATCGTCAAGAAGTCCGACGGCTGGGGCTACTGGGTGGACTCCAACGCGGCGACCCCTCAGACGACTAAGGACTACGCGCTCGGCTTCACGAATCTCGACGGCTACGTTCCGAAGAACAACAAGATGTTCTGCTATCCGTTCCAGTATGCGGAAGTCACGAACTTCACCGGAGCCGACCAGCAGTTCCGCCTCGAATTCTGCGGAACGCCCGGAACGCTGAGCTTGCAGAAGACGGGCGGGTGCGACGCTAACTCGCGTCTGGCCTACATACCGCTGAACTACAACGGCGTGAACCGGTTCGTCGAAGGCGCGGTGTACTTGGAGAAGTACCCCACATGCAACTGGGTTTACCAGGCGTTCGCGAACATGCTCGGCGCGTCCCAGGTGGACACGTCGTTCGGCTTGTCGTTCAACTCGATGAGCCAGCTGCCGTACGTGAACTCCTTCATCGACTCCACGCAGAACATCATCGGAGGAGCCATGCAGGGCTTGGCATCCGGCAACGTCGCCGGGGCTGCCGCGAGCATGATCAACTCGACGATCAACGGAGCGCAAGACCTGACGAACACCTTCGCGAACTTCTCGAAGGCATCGAAGACTCCCAACACGCAGCGCGGAGGCACTAACTCGACTACCGCGCTCGTGAACTTCGGAACCTATACGATAGGCGTTCGCAAGTACACGTGCCGAGCCGAGATAGCGCGCCAGATCGACGACTTTTTGAGCGTGTACGGCTACAACGTTTCCGTCGTGAAAACGCCGAACATCACGGGGCGCGCTTCATGGAACTACGTGAAGACCGTAGCCGCGAACATGAGCGGATCGGTTCCGGCCGGTTACCTTGCGATGTTCAACAGGCTGCTCGATTCCGGAGTCACGTTCTGGCACACGGACGACGTGGGCAACTACAGTTTGAGCAATGCTATAATATAAGAAAGGAGGCATGCATGAACCCTATCCAATCCACTACCACCCCGTACGGGCTTCCCTGGGGCAACATGCCCAAGAACGCGCGTAAATCCGCTCGCGAGCTGGACAACGCGGCTATGAACTCGCAAACGATGTTCCTCTGGCAGATGCGACTGTACGAGCTGGCGATGAGCGTTTTCGAGTGGGAGAACCTGCCGGAGGGCATCAACGAGCGCCAGATCGAGTGGTGGCTGCTTCGCGACGGATTCTGCGTGTTCCTGCACGACGAGGATATCGCGCTCGACCCGATCCAGCGCAGCCCGGAAGGCTACGCCATCATGCAGTGCATGTTGGAGGGAAACTTCGACATCTACTCGCAGCCGGTGAACCGCATAGCCTACTCGGTGATGGGGGTCAACATCCCGCTCACCATCGAGAACTCCGTCATAATCTGGAATTCGAACTTGCGCGTGCCTACCTGGTTCGCGCTCAACATGTACGCCAAGAAGCTGTGGGCGATAGACCGGGCGATCGACGTGAACGTGTACCAGCAGAAGACCCCGCGCGTGGTGAAATGCTCGCAGAAGCAGCGCCTGAGCTTCGAGAACATGATGGCGCAGGTGGACGAGTACAAACCCCTTATCATGACGGACAAGGACTTCGACCTCGAATCCATCGACATCCTGGACAACTCCTCGCCTTACGTCGCCGAGCAGCTCTACGAACTCAAGGACAAGTACTGGAAGGAGGCGCTCGGATTCCTCGGCATCGCCAGTTCCGAGTCCAAATCGGAGCGCGTCATCGTGGACGAGATGCTCGCCAGCCTCGGCGGCACGGAAGCGCAGCGGCTCTGCCGCCTCGAATCCCGGCAGTTCGCGTGCAAGCAGATAAACGAGATCTTCGGGCTCGACGTGGACGTGCATTTCCGAGTGTCCGAGAAGCGCCAGGAAGAGCAGTGGGCTATCGCCGACGGCGAGTTCAATGAAAGCGAGTACGCCGAGGAGAACGGGTTGGAGGCGAACGGGGAATGAGCAAGTACAGCTTGCAGCTTCGCTGGCTGGTCGAACAGACGCTTGCCGATGCGAAGCTGCCGAACATCGAGGCCAACTGGCATGCTGCTTACGACAAGCTGGGCTTGGCAGACTACCCGATCTTCGACGAGTCGTACCGGGAAACTCTTAACAACAAGATCATACGGCACTATTTCATGTACGAGATAGGAGCGGAGACTGCCGGGTTGTTCCGAATGTTCGTGCGAGACGCGATGTTTCTGATCATGCCGTACTACAACCAGATGTATTTGTCGGAGATCACGGCCAAGGGGATCAAGCCGCTCATCGACCACGCGCGGACTATCACGGAAGACGCGACCGGCACCGCCTCCAACAACGCGAACACCAGCGCGACTTCGACCAGCAATGCGCAGGACATTTTCAGCGACACGCCTATGAGCGCGCTCAACTTCGACAACATCAAGGCGGGCAACTACGCGTCCACGGCGGACTTCACCGACGCTTCCACGACGGATTCCGGCAAGTCGGATTCGAGCGGCAGCTACGACAACAAGCTGTCGCGCACGGAGACCGGGCACGACAAGGCGGAAGCCGAACTGCTCTTGATTTGGCGAGACACGTTCGTTAATATAGACCGTGACGTAGTGGAAGATAAAGCGCTGCGCGAATGCTTCATGACGATATGGTAAGGAGGAGCGCATGAACCAGCCCACACCGGACGTAGCGCCGTTTCGCTACTACGTGCAAATGGTTCTGCCGGCCGTCTACGGCGACGAGCTGAGCTATTACGAGGTGCTTGCGAAAGTAACCGAAAAGCTCAACGAGGTGATCGAGAACCTGAACAAGCAGGGTCAGAACGTGAACGATCTGATGGTGTTCTACAACCAGTTGAAAGCGCAGGTAGACGCGCTGGAAAACGAGGTCGATGCCGTCAAGAACGGAGAATACGTGCATCTGTACCTGGATTCGATCATAAACTGGATAGATGCGAATCTGCAATGCCTGGTAGCGCGCATCGTGAAGTTCGTATGCTTCGGCCTGGGAGACGACGGGCATTTCAAGGCGTACATACCCGCCACCTGGCAGTTCCTGCAGTTCGACACGGGAATGAACCCGGACGATTCGGAAACGTACGGGCACCTCATCATCAAATGGTAAAGGAGAAGACTATGGCAGAATCCACGAAGAACATGACGGTGGGCGCGGGCAACGCGAGCGCGAGCGTGACAGCCACCGTGACCGATCGAATGCCGGGCGTTCCGTGTCCGACCAGCCCCGGATACGAGTATACCGGAATGCGCTACGTGCCCGTGTTCGCAGACCCTCCGGAGTGGTCTAGCGCGAACAGCTACGAACCGTTGGAGATCGTCATCCATGAAGGGAATTCCTACACGTCGAAGACGTTCGTTCCCGTGGGCATCGACATCTCAAACGAGGACTTCTGGGCGCTCACTGGAAACTACAACGCTCAGGTGGAGCAGTATCGCCAAGAGGTTAAGGCGCTCCAAAACAACTTGAACAACAATTATTCGCGCGTATTCGCTACGCATCAGGACATGATTGCAAGCGATAAGCTTATTGACGGGACAACCGTGAAAACGATGGGGTATTACGCCGCTGGAGATAGTGGCGGGACTGTTTATTCCGTCACGGCAACGCAGCCTAGCGTGCCGTTTGAAAAAATCGGAGATCTGTATGTGCATATCGCAGACCCTACGGTTGTAACGCCTGAGATGTTCGGTGCGAAGGGCGACGGAGCGACAGGGGACACGGTTCCTATTCTGGCTGCGATCGAATACCCTGGCTCCCGATACATCGTGTTCGGCAACAAGACCTATGCCGCCGAGGATGAGATCGCCGTTTACGAGCAAAGGCATAAGGTGATCATGTTCAACGGAGCGACCATTAAAGGCATAAAAGGGTCGAAAATGGGCGGCGGTGCCCTGTTCGTTATTTACGGCAAAAGAGGAGGCGTTGATTCCGTCGATAGCATCGACCCTTTGACTATGACAACGGATATCACGGTTATCGGAGGAATCTTCGACCCAGGCGACCCGACGGGAGATACGAACTGCCTTGGAGCGGGCGGCGGTGCATCTAATGTGCGCTTTATCAATACTATCTGCATCAACAGCCATAGAAAAGCGTATGCGCCCCAGTCGATCTACGACAATGTGAGCATTGAAAACGCTTGCTTCATCAATTGCAGAAGCGGTCTTGAAGCTGGAATGGGACGAAACTTCACCGCGAAGAACATCACCATCATCACCGATGGTTCCACTAACAACGCCACCTCCTCCGACAAAGCGCCTATCTTCGGCGTAAACGTCGCCAATGTTTCGAACGTGTTGATCGAGAATGTGACGGTCAAGGGTTATGAAACGTCGCTAACGAGCTCGACGTCTTCATCCGAAAACGTGGTTCTTACCAACTGCAACTTCGATGGAGGCAAGGTAAGCATCGCCAACAGCGGCACCAAGATGGATAAATGCGTTTTGACTGCCACTTCGCTTACGCTTTATCTTTTCATTGAAAAGGAGCATGTGCTCTCGAACTGTATAATCAATGCTTCTGGCGGCATCACCATCAACAGCGACGATGGCGGTTTGGTGAGATTCCTTGATTGCGTGATCACAACCGGTCTTAATGCGTCCAATAATGTGACCACGGTGGCTAACACTATGTTTTCAGGTTGCACAGTTCATTGCGCTTCTGGAGTTTTCATTCGACCTACGTTAGCTGATAGGATAATCACCGTTGAGAATTGCAAAGTCGACGGGTGCACTGATTTTATTCGTGCGACTATCAACGATGAAAACGGTGGTATTTCATGCTTCGGAAACCATGTTGTGAATACAGGTTATGCTTATGCCCTGTATTCAGGGCAGTCATCCGTCAATGTGAGTTCTTTCGGCAATTTCTTCGCTAGCGCTAGTTATTATGCTGCTGATGGAAAAGAGCCTGCAATGTACGTTGATTCTGCGAACGGCGTGCTTAAATCTAAGGTTGCATAATGCCTAACGAACCTACAGGCGGTGGAAACCCCAACTTCTTCAAGACTTTCAAGGGGGCGTTCTCGCACGCCCCCTCCCCCGAAGCGATGTTCACGAGCGACCGCGTGATGTTGTCCTGCGTGAACGACGTGCAGTTCCAAGGCGATTGCATGATAATGAACTACACGCCGGGCGCGACGCTCACGACGCTGCCTCCGGAATGCCGCCCCTCTACCGAAGTGCGGATTCCCGTGATCGTCGATACTAACGTGGACGTGCTTTCGATTCAGACGAACGGGGCGGTTTCCCTGCATGCGTCCACCGACGGCATGGTTTATCTCGCGGGGGCTTCGTTCAACATAAGCGCCAATTGGTATTCTAATTAGGAGGAATCAAACATGGATGTTAACGATATTGTCACTCTTATTGGTAGTCTGGGCTTCCCTATCGTGGCTTGCGTGGGCATGTTTTACCTGTACAATCGTACTCTTAAGGACTTTACTAGCACACTTGACGACATTGCGAGCGAGATTAAGGAGCTACGGGAAGAACTTAAAGAGCTGATCAAGAATGCTTAGGGGCATCGACATATCCAACTGGCAAGCTGGGTTGGACGCGGATGCGGTGTTTCCCAACGTGGACTTCGTGATCTGCAAGGCGACCGAGGGAATAGGTTTCGTGGACTGGTACTGCGACAGCTGGGTGCAGTGGTGCCGCGCTCACGGAAAGCCGTGGGGGTTCTACCATTTCGCGAATTATAACGATCCCATGAAAGAGGCTGTCCATTTCATAGACAACACGAGCAACTATTTCGGCGAGGGCGTGCCGGTGCTTGACTGGGAGGGCGTTCAATCGGTTGAGTGGGTCAACGAGTTCGTGAACATCGTCCACGATCAGACCGGAATCTGGCCGTGGATCTACGCCAACCCCTGGCGATTCAACCAGGGAGGCGTGGAGCCTAACTGCATGCGATGGATCGCGAGCTACCCGGACGTGCTGCGCCCAGGCCTCGACTTCGACCCCGGCGAGCCTCCGGAGACGGACGGCCTAGTCGGCTGCTGGCAGTACGCGTCCGACGGGCAGGTGCCCGGATACGCGGGCAACCTGGACGTGAATCACTTCTTCGGAAGCGTCGGCGCGTGGCAAGCGTACGCGGGTGTCCCATCTTCGGGACAACCTGACCCGTCGCCTTCGCAGTCGGTTTTGGAGAACGATAGATTCCGCGTGACAATCGACGAGAAGTAATGTATGATGGTCATGCGCCGGAAAGCAAGCTATCTTCTGCGTCTGTGGGGCACCTGGTGAAACGGGCACGGGCGCATACGGAGAACAGCCCACTCTGTGATAGTCTTTTCGGTTAGCGCCCTTTGACTTAGCCCCTGTCGCTTGGACATCCATGATGGCAGGGGCTTCTTCGATAAAGGGCGGGCATTCCAAGTCAAAGGAGAAACGTGGCAAAATACTGGGACATATCCAAGACGCTTTCGTACAACTGCCTGTTCAATTTCATCTACGGCATTCGAGGTGCTGGCAAGACCTACACGGGGCTGCAGCACTACGTCAAGCGCTACCTGCGCACGGGGCGGCGCTTCATGTACCTGCGGCGCACGGAGGAGGAGTTGAAGAACCTGGCCACCCGCAAGGACGGACGGCTCTTCAACCACGTGCAGAAGGAGTTCCCGGGGCATGCGCTCTGGGCTGAATCCAACATCCTTCATATCGACAAGGAGATATGCGGCTACGCGCAAGCGCTGTCAACGGCGCGCAAGCTCAAGTCCGATGCGCTGGACAACGTGGACACGATCCTGTTCGACGAGTTCGTCATCGACAAGGGTTTCCAAACGTACCTTCCCGACGAGGTGACGGCGTTCTTGGAGCTTTACGAAACCATCGCGCGACCCGGTTCGCGTGATTACGACGTAACCTGCATGTTCTGGGGAAACGCGGTGACCTCGGCGAACCCCTATATGGACTACTTCAAGTTGGAGCTTCCCTACAAGACGGACGTATGGAGGCGCGGCGAGTTCCTGACGCAGATGGTAGCGCCCCCCGAGCTGATCGAGGCGAAGAAGGGCACGCGCTTCTACCAGGCGATAGCGGGCAGCGACTATGCGGCGTACGCGGCCGAGAACAAGTGGTTGCGCGACAATCCGAAGTTCATCGCGAGAAAGGGCAAGAATGCCGAATACCAGTTCACGCTCCTTTACTACGACGATGCTATCGGAATATGGCGCGACAACCGAAACGGTTGCTATTACGTGTCGGAAGACGTTGACCGCCAATGCCGCCACGTGTTCGCCGCCACGACGGAAGACCATGAGCCGAACACTCTGCTGCTCAAAGGTTTCAAATCCTCGCCCCATCTGGCTAACTTGAAAAAGGCGTACGACATGGGGTGCGTGCGGTACGAGTCCATGAAGCTCAACAACTGGTTCAGGGATATAGTTAGGATGGGATTGTGATGGCGCGGGAGATAGTGCCGCAGCTGGGCGGTAGAAATTGCGTTTACACCTATATGGGCTGGTCGCTGATAACCGCGCCCGATTCGCTGCAGTACAAGCTTCGGGCGGATGCGGGTGAGAACTATGATGCAGAGGGATTCGCCGTTATAGAAGGAAGATACGTGATCGCGTGCACCGAGGCGTTCGGGGGTGTCGGAGACTACGTGGATTTCCAGCTGGACACGGGGCTGATATTGAATTGCATCATCGGAGACGTTAAATCGTCGGGAGACCCTAATTACAGCGAATGGGGGCATCTTTACCCGCCGAATTCGATTAGCGTGATAGAATCGGTCGTGGAGTACTCGAAATGGTATCCTAGCCATGCTAACCCCGGAACGCCGGGATGCAAGCCGGAATGGGCTGGAAACGTCGTTCTCGCGTTGAACTACGGAAACTACTGGGAAATAGATCCGCCGGGAGGAATCGATATGGCGAGCGTGATCATAATCAGCGCCACTAAGAAAGGCGGCGTTGAGAACGCCTACATTGGGACTATAGGCAACGACGGCTATATATACTTCAACGATATAGACTTCTACAGATTCAAGAATGTCGGGACGTGGGAAGACAACGTATACGTTCTGAACCGCACTCGCCGCTCTTGGACGAAGACGACGATGTTCACCAAGATCAGCGCTCAGAACCTGAACTCCGGATCGGGAAGCGTGGCACCCGGAGGATCGGGCGTTGAGGGCGCGTGTTTGTGGGCGGTCGGAATCGCCGACGATAACTCCCATGGCTACGACCAGCCCACGCGAGACGGAGGCGTTGACTTCGACTGCTCGAGCCTTGTGTCCTGGGCGTTCCGCGAGAACGGATGGGACGTTCCGTTCCCCTCCCCCTCCACCTACAACATGTCCAGCGTGTTCACGGGGCTTGGCTTCAAGAGGTACGACGGCAACCCGGCAGCGTCCGACTTGGTGCGCGGGGATATCGTTCTGTTCGAGGGCGACATATCGGCGGGCACCGGGCACGTGGAGCTGTATCTCGGAGACGGTATGCTCGTGGGCGCGCATATCAACGAGTTCGGGGGCGTGGCCGGAGGGCAGCCGGGAGACCAGACCGGGAACGAGATATCGACCGGCGGGTATTATAGGAGCTGGAACTGTTGGCTTAGATGGGAGGGTTAGGATGTTGTCGCATTATATTGCACTTGTAGTGGGCACTATGTTAGGTATCGCTATTATGTGTCTGGTGAGCGGTAATAAATGAACGTTGTTCATTAAATCTAATTATCGCAAAAATTATCACTTGCTTGTTGTATAATACAGTTGTAGGGAGGTAGAAAATGGATGCATTTTTTCATTGGAATGTTGTTAGGCGCGATGGCAATACTTGTGGTTGAAGTAATGGTTGTGTCGATTGTCAGCATGGTAGATGACTTGAAGAATAGGAGATAATCATGTTTCTGGGGATTCCTATGTTCGCGTGGTTCGTGATCGGCGTTATCGTGGTGGCAGTGCTGGCTACCGTGGCGAATTGGTATATCATGTACTGCGTGTTCGACTGGGCAGTGCATCATGTGAAGCATGTTTGGTTGGAAGAGCCTACGGATGCGATTGACATTAAGGAAAGCGAATATCCTAAGCCCATTAAAAGAGAAATTTCTGATGAAGAATATGAGAATTGGGAAAAAATGGATGGATTACTTGGAGGATAGACGTGAGGATGCATGAGGAGCAGATAGTTGCGTGCTTGTTTATGGCGGTCATTTTGGCCGCCTTACTCATTGTCAAACTGACAGCGCATTGATGAACTATGTTCATTAATTGCATGATTGAGATGACAATTGGAAAATGATTTGACATGATTGGATGAACCGTGTATAATGGAGCTACAAAATCCACACGACAGATGAATATGGGGGGAAAGAGGGTGTCAGATTTACTTTTATACTAC
>OGHO01003561.1_pt1 | contig 10152 bp, 8 predicted proteins | sample 1571421 | NCBI WGS metagenome assembly OGHO01 (sample SAMEA2581937, study PRJEB24529) | metagenome | biome: Human gut stool | place: China | collected 2011
TGCTGCTGGCGGCCATCCTGTCGGATACGCTGGTCTTCCGCAGCCCCACCTGCACCCCGGTGGATGTGGCGGCGGCCAAGCGTCTGGCCCAGATCGCCGGTGTGGACATCGACGAGTTTTCCACCGAAATGTTCGAAGCCGGTGAAAAACTGGACGGCAAGACCCCCGAAGAGGTTTTTTTGCAGGACTTCAAGGTCTTCATGTGCGGCGATATCCGCTTCGGCGTGGCGCAGGGCAGCTACATGACCCGCAAGAACCTGCTGGCCGCCGAAAAATTGCTCAAACCCTACCTCGAAGAGGCCCGCAACAAGCAGAATGTGGAGGATATCTATATGCTGCTGACCGATGTGCCCAAGGAGGAGAGCGTCGTCATCTGCGAAGGCCGCTATGCCGCCGAGGTGCTGTCGGACGGTTTTGAGACCCAGCCCGCCGAAGACGGCAGCTGGACCCTGCCCGGCGTCGTCAGCCGCAAAAAGCAGTTCATCCCCGCCATGATGAGCGCATATCAGGAGCTGTAACCCCCCGAATAAACACGAAGCCCCCCGGAAGCCTGCATTCCGGGGGGCATTGTGTTGAGTGGGAGTTCAGCCTGCGATGCCTTTTCCATTTCTTTATAAGAAGCATAACACAAAATCGTGGTGAAATTGTGTAAATTCGGGATGAATTTTCACAGCCTGCGGCGGCTCGTGTGCAGATCCTTCCGGAAGATGCGCCCGGCCACCGGTTGAGAGGGCCTGTTTTTTGTGGTACAATAGAGGCGGAAATTTGCGAAAGAAAGGATCTTTTGATGCAGCTGTTTGAACTGGTCTCCCCGCGTCTGTTCCGCCCGCTGGCGGGGCCGAACCGGGCGTTTTATGCCGAGCTGCTCCTGCTGCTGTGGGAGGAGTGCCGCCACACGGCGGATTACAGCATCTCCCGCGCCGAAGCCGTCTCCCGCGCGGAGGATTACTTTGCGGCGTTGGCAAAGCCGCTGGCGCTGGACGCCGACGACGCCGGAGACGAGGCCGAGCAGCCCACCCGCGACCCGCATCTGCTGGCGCTGGGCTTTCTGCTGCGGCTGCGGCGCACCGGCTGGCTGGAAGAGCAGCCCGGCAGCTATGAGGAGGAACCCTCGCTGGCCTTTGTGCCGGAGGTGACGCCTCTGCTGGAAGCGCTGGAAGAGATCCTGAACCCGCGCGTCGTCACCTATACCGGCAAGCTGTACAAGGCCTGGCAGCTGCTGCGGGGCATCGGGGAGGAGAAGAGCCCCTACGAGAATGTCCTGCGGGAGGTCGCGTCCGACCTCGAAGCGCTGAACAAGTCGCTCCGTGCGCTCAATGCTTCCATCGGCCACTACATCGACCGGCTCACCCGCAACCGCACCCCGCAGGAGGTGCTGGAGCTGTTCGACCAGTACGAGGAAAAGGTCGTTGCAGCAGCGTACCACCGGTTCAAGACCAGCGACAACCTGTTCAACTACCGCGCCTACCTCGAAGAGGGGCTGGACGACTGCGAGGCAAACTATCTGCCGCAGCTGGCGCTGGATTATGCCCGCGTGGAGCGCTGTGCGCCGAACGAGGCCGCCCCGGCGGTGCGGGCCCTCATCCAGAAGCAGCGGGATGCGCTGGAAGAGATGAGCGGCCTGATGAAGCAGATCGACGCCAGCCATATCCGCTACCGCAAGCGTGCCGTGCAGCGGGCGCAGTTTCTGCTGCTGAGCGACCGCTCGGCGCAGGGCAGCGTCACGGCGCTGCTCCGCCGCTATGCCGAGGAGATCAAGACGCCGGACCAGCTGTTCGAACCGGATGACGGCCCGGTGGCAAAGCATCTGCACCTTTACCCGGTGCAGGTCTTCGGCGAAAAGCCGCTCTACCCGCCCGCCGCGCCCCGCAGCGAGGTGCCGCTCAGGCCGGTGGAGACCGGAACGCTGGACCCGGAACAGCTGCAAAAGGAGCAGCAGCTCCTGCTGGAATACGCCCGGATGGCCGTGACCGAAGAGAACGTGGCCCTGCTGGCGCAGCAGGCCCTTGCCGCCCGCAGGCAGGTGGCGGCGTCCACGCTGGCCGACGAATATCCCAGCGACTTTGCCCGCATCATCGGCCTGCACACCTACTCGCAGTCGCCGCGGCGGGACTATGACATCGAACGGACCGGGAAGTGGGTCGAGCGGGGCGGCTTCCGGTTCGAAGAATTTATCCTGATGCCCCGCAAGGAGGAACCCCATGGCCGAAACGAATAAACTGCTGGAAGAGACCGCAAACTATCTGCTCAGCCACTGCTTTCTGCTGGGCGGCGTGGAGGACCAGCGGTCGAAGTATCTCTACGTACAGGACCACCTGAACGAGGTGCGGGCCGTGTTCGCGCCGCTGGGCTATGCAGTCCTGCTCTACCCGGCTCCGCTGCAGGCGGCGGCGCTCGTCAACGAGCACGAGGGCAGCCAGGCCCGGCTGCTGAAATACGAGAGCATCCTGCTGCTGGTGCTGCGCCTGCTCTACCTGCAAAAGCGGGAGAGCCTCTCGGCCAGTGCAGACCAGGTTCTGGTCACGGTGGAAGAAGTGCAGGCCGAACTGCAAAAAATGAACCTGCCCCGGCGGCTGGACCAGCTCACGCTGGAAAAGCTGCTGCGCACCCTGCGCCGGTACAATCTGGCCCGGCCCGTGGGCCGTCTGACCGGGTTGGACAGCCGCATCGAGGTCTTCCCGACCGTGCTGCTGGCGCTGCCGGATGCCGACCTCGCCGATGCCGCTGCCGAGAGCAGCCGCACCCGGAACGAGCTGGCCCTGTACGAACGCCCGGAGGGCGAATCCAGTGCGGAGGATGAAGAATGATCGAATTAAAACGCCTGAAACTCATCAACTGGCACAACTTTGAGAACGTCACCTTCGACTGTGCCCGCCTGACCTATATGATCGGCGTCAACGCCGTGGGCAAGACCACCATCCTGGACGCCATCCGCTACTGCCTGACCACCAACCGCAATTTCAATGCCCTGGGCAATAAAAAGAGCGGCCGCACCCTGCAAGGCTCCGTCCACGCCAAGCAGCGCGGCGAGAACGCCTACCGCCGCCCCGGCCGGACGGTGGCCTATATCGGTGCCGAGTTCTGGGACAGCGCCAAGCGGACGCCCTTCGTCATCGCGGTGCGCGTCGAGTCCGAGGGGCCCATGCAGGATCTCCACCCCGGCGACCAGACCTGGTACATCTCCGAGGATGGCATCACGTTGGAAAAGCTGCCCTTTCTCGACCCGCGCACCGGGGCCCCCAGCGCCAGAGAGGATTTTAAGCCCGCCGTGGGCCGGCTCTCCTATACCCGCAGCCCCAGCGAGGCACGGGACCGCATCTGCCGTGCGTTGGGCATCGGCCGCGCATCCAGCCCGCTGGGCAAAAAGTTCAATGAGGTGTTCCAGATGGGCACCAGCATGGACGAGATCCCGAACTTCCGGGAATTTCTGTATCAATACATCCTGCCCCAGCCGGAACTGGATCTGGACGCGCTGCAGGGCGACCGGGTGGAGCTGGAAAACCTCCACGCCGTGCTGGCCGAGGCGCAGACCCGCGCCGCCGCGCTGGAACAGATCGTGGAATACGGCCGGGAAGCCGCATCCAGAGAGACGGACGCCCTAGTCAACCGGGGCGCGGCCCTGCTGGCCCGCGCCGAGGCCGACGCCGGAGAAGACGCCGTCTGGCAGGGGCATCTCGACGCCGGACACCGCCAGCTGGCCGAGCGGAACGCCGCCTATGAAGCGGCCAAGAACGCCGAGGCCGAGGCCCGCCGGGCCTATCTGGCCGCCCATGGGGCAGCTTCGGCCAGCGGCGAGGGCCGTGCGCTGGACGCCATGACCGAGGAACTGGCCCGCAGGAAGACCGCACTGGATGCCGCCGCCCGGAAAGTGGCGGCGCTGGAACAGACGGCGGATGCCGTCACGAACCTGCTGACGGTGCTGGCCCGCAGCGGCTTCGGGGTCGAAAAGGCGCTCTGGCCGGTCGCTCTGACCGCAGAACAGCTGCCCGCGCTGACCGAAGCGCTGGACCGGCTCGAAAAGCCGCTGGAAGAGCAGTATTTTGCCGCGCGGCAGAACGCCGCCGACCTGGCCCGCGCGCAGGAAGAAAAGCGCGCTGAGCTGGACGCGGTTTCGGGCGGCAAGTGGGTCTATCCCCACGGCGATGCCGCCACCAGAGTCCGCGATGCCGTCAACGCTGAGCTGAAGAGCCGGGGCATGACGCCGGACGCAAAGATCTTCTGTGAGCTGCTGAACGTGGCCGACGAGAGCTGGCAGGACTGCGTGGAAGCCTGCCTCGGCGACCGCCGGTTCGATATCCTCGTCCCGCCCAACCACTACGCTGCCGCTAAGAGCGCCTTTGTGGCGCTGGGCGAAACGGTCGGGCCCATCAGCCTGCTGGATACGCCGGGCATCCGCACCGCCAACCGCCGCGCGGAGACCCGCCCGGCTGACAGCCTTGCCGCTCAGGTGGAGAGCGAGAACCCGCTGGCCGCACAGTATGCGGACACCATCCTCCGCCGCATCGTCTGCTGCGAGACGCCGGACACGCTGGAACATTTCCCGGACAGCGCCACCCGCGACCTGCTGCGCCACCATCCGTTCCGGCTGGAACGCCTGCGCCGACCCCAGCGGTATATCGGTCTGGACGCCCGCCGCGCCCGCGCCGGTGCGCTGGAAGAGGAGCTGACGGCTCTTGGTGAACGCCGCCGCGAGGCCGTGCAGGCCGAACGGTCGCTGAAGACGGCCTACGACCAGTACCAGAACATCCTGCGCGGCCGCGCACTGGAAACGCTGGCCGGCCTGTGGGAAGGCCGGGACGCCCTTGCTGCCGCCAAAGCCGACTATGCGGCACAGGCCCAGAAGCTGGCCGACTGCCGGGAGAACCCGCTGCTGCAAGAGCTGTATCGGGAAGAGGAGACCCGCGAAGCTGCCTGGGAAGCGGCCCGCAAGGCAGTGGAACAGGCAGGCGGCGATATCCGCGTCTGTGAAAAGCAGCTGGCTTCCTGCGCGGCAGAGCAGGGCCGGGCCGTGGCCGCAGCGCAGCAGAGCGCCGGGGCGGCCCAGACCTTCTTTGAAAAATATCCGCTTCTGGAGCCGCTGGCACAGGAGCGCAAAAAGGGCCTCATGACCGGGGGCCGCACAGCCCGCGCCGCTGCCCAGGCGGCCGAAAAAGCGCAGACCAAACTGGACGACACCCTGCAAAGCTACCTCACCGCCACGCTGGAACCGGCCCAGAAGGCGTACAACGAGCGGTACGTCTGCGATTATCCGCTGGGCCTTGCGGGCATCGAGCAGTACCGCGCCCAGCACGAGAGCCTCGTCCGCATCGACCTGGAGCGTTACGCCGCCCGTCTGGACCAGGCCCAGCGCGACTGCAAGGACCGCTTCCGGAAGGACATCCTCTTCCGGATGAAGGACGATATCTTCAACGCCCGCCGCCAGTTCCGGGAGCTGAACAAGGTGATGGAGCAGCTGACCTACGGCGAAGAGGTCTACCGCTTCGAGCTGGAACCCAGCCGCGACCCGCAGCTGGCCGCGTTCTATCAGGTCATCGTGGACAAGGGCAACCAGCAGATGACCGACACCGACTCGCTGGACAACCTCGCCGCCACAGCCGACCCCGTCTATGAGCGGCAGGTGGATGAGCTGATGGAAAAGATCATGGACGATGTGGACGAGAACACCCGCGCCCGGCAGGAAGGCCGCAGCACCTCCGGTGCCACCCTGTCCGACTATGTGGATTACCGCACCTATCTGGACTACGACATCAAGGTCACGAACACGGTCTCCGGCCAGCAGGCGTATCTGTCCCGTGTCAGCCGCGATTCCTCCGGCGGCGAGAATCAGGCCCCGTTCTATGTGGCCATCTGCGCTTCGCTGCTGCAAATTTATCAGAAGAGCGAGAACAGCATCCGTCTGGTCCTGCTGGACGAGGCCTTCAGCAAGATGACCAGCGACCGCATCCGCCCCATGATGGAGCTGTTCCGCCGTTTGCAATTGCAGGTCCTGCTCATCTCCACTGTCGAGAAGAGCACGGCCATCCAGCCCTATTGCGACATCACCTATTCCATCGTGCGCCATGGCGATGCCAACGCCATCGCGCCGTTTTACCGGCTGACGGCCCCGCAGCCCGCGCCGGAGAAGGAGACTGAACCATGAGCGATACCCTTGCAAAATTCTGGCTGTTTGCCACCCACTGGACCAGGCTCGACACCTTTGACAACGAGGACGAGCTGAACGACGAACTGGAGCTGCTCCAGCGCCAGAGCCTGCCCACCAAGGTCCGCACGATGAAAAACAAAGAGGGGAAGGAAGAACTCGTCCTCTACGTCAAGCAGGCCGACCGCGATTATGCCCGCTACTGCACCGGCTGGCGCCCCGGCGGGATGATGTGAAAAAGGAGATCTCATGCCAAAGCACCCCATCCAATTGTCCGATCACTTTACCTGTTCCCGGCTGATCCGGTTCGTGCTGCCCTGCATCGGCACGATGCTGTTCACCTCCATCTACGGCATCGTGGACGGCCTGTGCGTCTCGAACTTCGTGGGCAAGACGGCCTTTGCGGCGGTCAACCTCATCATGCCGCTGCCCATGCTCATCGGCAGCATCGGCTTTATGCTGGGCACCGGCGGCAGCGCCATCGTGGGCATCACGCTGGGCGAGGGCGATGGAAAAAAGGCGGACGAACTTTTCAGCCTCTTCCTCAGTTCGGCCCTTGCGGCGGGCATCGTGTTCAGCGCCGTTGGCCTGGTCATCCTTGAGCCGGTGGCGGAGCTGCTGGGCGCAAAGGGGGAGATGCTGGACTATGCGCTGCGGTATGGCCGCATCCTGCTGGTCAGCCTGCCGACTTTTATCTTGCAGAACATGTTCCAGAGTTTCTTCGTCACGGCCGAAAAGCCCCACCTGGGCTTCGCTTTCACCGTGGGTGCGGGCTGCACCAACATGGTGCTGGACGTCGTGCTGGTGGGGGTGTTCCGCTGGGGCGTTGAGGGTGCCGCGGTCGCGACCTTCCTCAGCCAGATCGTCGGCGGCCTGCTGCCGGTGTTCTATTTCCTGGACCGGAACAACACCAGCCGCCTGCATCTGAGCCGGACGAAGTTCCATGGCCGCGTTCTGCGGAATGCCTGCATCAACGGCTCGTCGGAGCTGATGACCAACCTCTCCATGTCGCTGGTCAACATCCTCTACAATTACCAGCTCCTCCGCTTTGCGGGCGAGGACGGCGTGGCGGCTTACGGCGTCATCATGTATGCCGCCTTCCTCTTTGTGGCCGTCTTCGTGGGCTATGCCGTTGGCAGCGCCCCCATCGTCAGCTACCACTATGGTGCCCGCAATCACCGGGAGGTCCACAACCTTTATTCCATGAGCTTCCGCCTCATCGGCGTGGTGGCCGTCGTCATGACCATTGGTTCGATGTTCCTCATCCCGCATGTGGCCCGTATCTTTGTGGGCTACGATGCCGGGCTGCTGACACTGACCACCCATGCCTTCCGGCTCTATGCGCTGAGCTTCCTCATCATGGGCTTCAACGTCTATGCGTCGTCGTTCTTTACCGCGCTGGGCGACGGTGTGACGAGCGCCCTCATCTCTTTTCTGCGCACCCTGTTGTTTCAGGTGGCGGCGGTCTTTGCACTGCCGGCGCTCATGGGGATGGATGGCATCTGGCTGGCCGTCACGGCCGCCGAGCTTGCCGCGCTGGGGGTGAGCGTGTATATGTTCGTGACAAAAGATCGGAAATTCCATTACCGTCATGTGTGACGCGCCAGGACAACGAAAGCCGCCGGGGCCCCGGCGGCTTTCGTTATCATTCAAATGTATACTCGACGAACTCGCAGTTCCGGATGCCGAAGGCGGCATACTCCTCGTTGGTCATATCGTAAAAGTAAGACCGCACCACGCGGGCGATGCCGTTGTGGGCGACCAGCAGATAGGTCTTGCTCTCGTCGGCCCGCAGCTCGTCCAGCAGGTCGTAGATGCGCTGGGCCAATTGCAGCATACTCTCGCCGCCGGAGTAGCGGTCGGCGAAGTGGGTCTTGGAGACTTTGAACTCGGCCCCATCGCGGGGCGTTCCCTCGTAGCGGCCAAAGCACTGCTCCCGCAGGCGGGGTTCCGGGCGGGCCGGGATGCCGGTGGCCTCGGCGATGGCCAGTGCGGTGTCGGCAGCGCGGGACAGGGGAGAATACAGGATCTCGTCAATGTGGACCTCGCTGTCCCGGACATGGGCCCCCAGCGCAGCGGCCTGCGCCCGGCCGCGGGCGGTCAGCGGGCTGTCGGTCATGCCGCAGATCTTGTTTTCAACGTTCCAGACGGTCTCGCCGTGGCGGGTAAAATATAAGTTGTGCATAGAGGCTCCTTCAGAGTTTGATGAGGGTATGGTGGTCGAGCCGGACGGTGTCGCCCTCGTCGATGCCAAGGCGGGTCAGCTCAGCGTCCGGGTAGGCGATGACCCGGCGTTCACCGGTCTCGTCCTCCAATAAGACATCGCAGCAGACGGGCTGCCCTTCCGGCAGCTCCTCGCAACCGTACAGCTGCTCGTCGATGCGCAAAACGCGGTATGTCATACGATCTTCCTCGAAAAATACAGTGTTCTCGTTTTACAGATGATTCTCCCGGCAGGGGAGAACGTGGTATTCTTATTATAAAGCCCCGATGCGCTGCCGTCAACTTGACAGCCCGGCGCCGGGGCTGATACAATAGGATAAAATGGTTCCACACGACGCCAAAAGGAGAGAAGAGCTTGAACATTACAGAATTGCGCTATCTGGTCGCCATCATGCAGTGGGGGTCGGTGAGCGCTGCGGCAAAGCAGCTGTATGCGGCCCAGCCCAACATCAGCAAGGCGCTGAAAAATCTGGAAGAGGAGTATCACATCCGCATCTTTGAGCGCTCCTCCACCGGCATGATCCCCACCGAGCAGGGGCGGCGGTTCATCGAGCAGGCCGAGCGGGTGCTGGAAGATGTGGACCGCCTGAGCCGGAGCGTCGAGGAAGAGCAGGAGCGCTGCGCGGAGCTGCGGGTGATGCTGCCCCATGCGACCTATGCGTCCTATGCGGCGGTGGATTATCTGGAACAGGCGGTGCATCTGGAGCGGGTGCATATCCACATCCGGGAGGGCGGCTCGATGGAGGCGCTGGATTTCGTGCTGCGGCGGGGCTATCACCTGGCGCTGCTGCGCTATGCGGTGGAGGACGATGAGCACTACACCCACTACTGCGCCCGGCGGGGGCTGAAGATGGAGCCGGTGATGGACTTCGAATATCAGCTGCTCACCAACCGGGACGGCCCGCTGGCCCGGCACGAGGTGCGCGACCTGACCGAACTGAACCAGTATATGGAGATCCGGCACGACGACTTTCAGCTGCCCGGCGAGGAGGGCGGCGACGGTGTGCGCTGGCATGTGAACCAAGCCCGGCGTATCCATGTGTATGAGCGGTGCAGCCAGTTTTCGATCTTGCAGCGGCTCCCGTCTGCGTATATGTGGGCGTCACCCATGCCCCGCAAGGCGCTGGAACAGTATCATCTGGTGCTGAAGAAATGCCCGGCCCAGCGCCAGCAGATGCGGGATGTCCTGGTCTATCCGGACAAGGGCGGCCTGCGGGCGGAGGAACAGGAGTTTGTCGATCTGCTCCACAAACAGGCGGCCCAGACCATGAAATGAGAAGCCGCCGGCAAAGAAGCGGCTAAAGTTTTGGCTCCGGAATTGATAAAAATAGAGAAATGTGGCAAAGAAACGAAACCGAAAATTCGGTTTCGTTTCTTTTTTGCTGGCTTTTCGACAAAAAACGGACCGGACAACGGTAAAAATTCTTAGCAGGTATATCGGATACGATATACCCCTATGCTGGAAAAATATTGTGCAGATGATGAAAAATATGTTACCATGAGGCCAGAGATCGGGAGCTGCCCGGCGGCGGAATGGGGCCGCGGACAGCACCGAAAAAAGGAGGTTTCTGGTATGATCAGTTTCTTGCTCTGTCTGGCGCTCTTGATCGTGGGCTACTTCGTCTACGGTAAGATCGTAGACAACACCTTCGGCCCGGACGACCGCGAAACTCCGGCTGTGCGCATCAACGATGGCGTGGACTATGTCGTGATGCCGCAGTGGAAATTGTTCCTCGTCCAGCTGCTGAACATCGCGGGCCTCGGCCCCATCTTCGGCGCCATGCAGGGCG
>OGHO01003562.1_pt1 | contig 10150 bp, 7 predicted proteins | sample 1571421 | NCBI WGS metagenome assembly OGHO01 (sample SAMEA2581937, study PRJEB24529) | metagenome | biome: Human gut stool | place: China | collected 2011
AGGCTCGAGCCGTCGAAGTGAGAAGCCTCGCCCGATTAGGGCGGGGAGAGGTCACCAAAGGATTACGGCGTTTGCCGTAGAGGGCCCCGAAAGGGATCAGATGCGACAAAGCCCGGGCGGGACCGGGCTTTGGTGAATCTAAACAATTCTTATGAGGGACGAGATGGTAGCAACATTTCTAACCTCGTGGGAGATTATATCTCACAACACGGTTGTCTGGACAGGTGATGTTAATCTTGATTACAGGATTGTGCTTGTTCTGGTGCTGTGGGCAATAATCCGCACGAAGCTCTAGCGAGCTGAAAAAAGGCCGATTCCGAGAGGGTCGGCCTTGTGCGTTTCTGTAAGAGGACGGCCTGGAAAGCAAATCCCAGACCCGTTGTTCGGTTATATTGAGATGAAAAATCTTCTTCTCCGTTCTAATGCTTTTCTCAAGTATGTTCGCTACTTGGATGGAACATTCCGGAAACGCGTTACTGTTGCCTTAGCAATGACGGCGAGCAACGTCAGGCTTATTTATGCCGTTTGTCATCAAAGACTGGTGATACACTTTCCTTGCGACCACCTGAGGCATATCGGCGTCTGCTTTGAGAGCAGAACCCGTCTCGGACGTAAGTCGTGGGCCTCGGCAGCCGCAGCTCCGAACTATCTACCCTTCCGACAATTCAGCCGATTTAACAAATGTCGGCGGGAGCCATTTAAGGATTCTTTTCTCACGCCCTGCGCCCATAAGAAAGGTATGCCAATGCGCTCTTCTGATGTGAGGTCGGACGGTGCCGTGAATGGTATGCCCGCTTGCGGCTTCCCTTCCCCGGTACTGCCGGATAAGATTTCCGAACTCCTCTCCGAGAGGCATGAAACGGGGACGTTCGGGAGGAAAAATTGTTTCGGGTCTTCTTCTCGGCCTTTTGATTGTCGGCGAAGAAACCGACATACAGCGATTCACATCGGGCGTCTCCGTCAACAGGTACGCTAATTTAGCCGTTAATTCCTTTCGATAAAGCGAGAACCCCGGAATGCTGCCGTCGTCCTGAGCCTCAGCAACACTGCCAATCAGATCCCGCAGAGGAAGCGCCTGTTTTTTGTCCCGCGTGTTGAATCTTGCCAGACCCACTGCAAAGTTGGGAAGTTCCGTTTCCGGATCCATAAACACGGGTAAGAAAACGAAACTGTTAAGTCCGTTAAAGCCTATCGGATCGTCGGTTGCAAAGCCGACAATACAGCCAAGAATATCCGCGCCGTCATCGTGGTAAGGCTTTTCAAACGGAATCAGGACGGGAGAACCTAAAAACTTGCAGCACTGCTCAAGCGAAACCATCAGCTCCGAATCATCAGTGTCAAAGAGTTCTCCGAGCATATCCAAGTCAAACTGCGCCACGGTTTTCGTGTACCACCAGCCGACAAGTACAACGCCGCTTGATATCTGAATATATCTGTCTTCTTCAGGCAATCTCTCCATTGCTTCTTTGAATCCGGGAATCGGAGGAAGCACGAGCGGCTGCGCACCAACGATCAGCAGCTCACCCGTTTTTTCCTGGTCGGCATAAATTTTGGCGAGATTCTGACCGCTGTAAACGTCCAACAGACCGGAAATACGCTTTATTCCCTGAAGGGCGACAGATGTAGCGTCTCTCGTCGTTTGATCAATCAGCATTTCTATTACCGCCTTTTTCTTTTCCCCGTATTTTCATCTCTTCCAGGGCTTTTCTGCGAATCCAAGAGGATCCGCCCTGACTTTTGATGTATTCGATCACGGTCTTGGGAAGATAGAAAAGCACATTTTTTCCCCCTTCAGGTGTGTTGCGGGGCCTGCCTACCGGTTTGCCTGTTTTGCTCAGTGTCTTTTCGTGAATCCCGTCCGACATACCCAACGTAAATTCTAGCTTTGGGTATCTTTCAAGTCAGAGAGCGAGGGCCATTGATTAGGGTTTAGTCGTACTCCTAAAGCTTGCATGATTTGCAGTTGATGCTTCGTAGGACGCTTATAAAATTTACGATGGTTCCCGATAGAAACTCTTCTGATGGATGCCACTTCATCAAGCAAGCCGGTGACGGTTTTGACATATTTTGGCATTTCACCGTTGGACTGAATCTCGTTAAGTAAGTAACACCTCAGAATTTCGGCGATAAACTGTACAAATAGGCGCGACTGCTGGGTATGGCAAGAATGCATTCTCAGCCGTTTCAAGTCGGCATCATTCTTGAGGTCATCAAATCTCTTTTCCACTCCGTCACGAAGTTTATAGGCGATCAATGCGTCGTTGGGATTTTTAAACTGCGTGCTGAGGATGGCGAAGTAGCCCGCATCGACATTCCTCAGCTCAGAGATTTGTTCTAATTTAGGTGTAACTCTCACACCTCGAACCGGTGTCTTTTTCACATCGAAACAGAGCTGGGCCAATTCTTCAAGGGCCGGATCTTTTATTTTTTCCTCCAGAGAAAGTTTCTTTTCTAAGGACTTCAGGGTGCTCATCAAAGCCTCTACTTGATGATTCTTGTAGTAGTCCGTGTAATAGAGATGCAGATAAGCACGATGACCGTCAATGCTGACCGAACGGGTGGTCGCCTGCGTCTGATAAGAGTCGTGCGCATCGAACAAGTTCAGAGTACTCCGAGGGTCACAGAATTCGTTGTTCTTATAAGCTTCTTTGGCCATGTCACGGAAGCGCGTGAAACGGCTCAAAGGAATTCCCATCGTAAATTTGAACTTGTTTTTCATTAGACAAGAAATATTTTCCCAGCTGGCAAAACCTCGATCTACGACTATTTTTAATGGCGAATGAGCCGCTTGAGAAAGGAGTTTGACGGTGTCTTTAATCGTTGTCGGATCTGAAATGGCGCCCGGCAGCTGTTCGTACCAAATCGGCAGCTTGGAAGTCTGAGAGACAATCATGAGAAGATTGATTTGAGGCAGCTTTTCCCTGTCTCGGTTATAGCCATACATGACGTCATAATTTCTAGTCGAATAGCTGGAAACCGAAGTTATATCCAAGGAATACCTATCTTTAGGCTCAACAGTTTTAACCCATCCGGACAAGAAGGAAAGAATTTGATTTGGGTGAATTGTGTTCAGGATGCCTGCAATATTAAATTCGCTCAGGCTTTCCCGACAGGGAAGAACTTGGTCCCGGCTCCATATTGAGGCTTTATAAAGAGGAGAACAGTCCTGACTGGCGCAGTAATACGCTAAGGAAAGGATCTTATCGGCCAGAGCCGTTCCAAAGCAATCAGCCAAGAAATCGTTTAACTTCAAGCGTGAGGCGACGGTCCTTAAAACTAGATCGATACCGGCACAAAGGCATTCGCAGTTGACGACATCCTGTTCAGAATAGACCGCTTCGTTATTATCGTTAGCCTGCTGAAGTCCGCGCCAATTCCAATAGGCCCTCTCGTGAGGGGTACCTTTAAACAGATCAGCGAAATTTTGAGCTCGTTCGTGAAAGTTGTAATCGACGCCGTTTGTAGAGCCTAAGTATTCCTGTTTCTGTTTTTGAGTCTTTGTTTCTTTATCCCAAAACGGAGTGATTGCATAAAAACGTATGACGTTTGGGTAATTTGGGCGTTTACGAGAGACCAGGTAAGTCATGATAACTGTATCTTGGTAAGATATCCAAATTATACCATAGAAAATCGCTTATTTCAAGCGATAACTCTATGTTTTTCAATAAATTTACTCAGGGTGCCTAGAATACCCAATTTTAGAATTTACGTACCCAAGTCCATTCGCCCGTAATTTCGTCATAACCTTCGATTGGATTTTCGGCATCATACGTAAATTCGGCTTCGTAATTTTCAAGCAGTTCTTTGTATTGGGGAAATTCAGATTCTTCTATCAAATCTTTATTGAGAAGCCTGCTGACAAGTTTGTCCTTAATCGTGAAAAACTTGTAGCCTTCCGCCTTTTCCAGGTACTTCATGTTTGCGGGGAACATAAGTATCGAAATTTTCATAACTGTGGTAGGGACTGTATTCTTTGGTCGGGTCGTCGATTACGAGCTGTTCAAGCTCTTCGAGCCAATCCTTTTTCTCTTCTTCGTCGTATTCCGATTCGGTTAAAAACTCAATCGCTTGGTCTTTGCTGTTGAAAAAGAAGAAATCGGCCACTCCGTCAGTCTTCTCGATAAAGGAATCAAGACGAAGCTGGAAGTAATCGAGATCATCATCGTCCCAGGCCCAGGTCACGGGCTTGTTATTGTCGGCAAAATCCTGAATTTCAATTTCGGATTCGGTGTCCCGAATCGTCATGTTGTAGCGGTCCGCCATTGATTCCATTGAAAACCAGATCTAGGAGAAAAACAAATTCTCGGAGTTTCGAGGTCCCTGACGATTTCACGAATTTTATCGAGCTTTGCCATTTAACGCCTCAGTTGAAGATTAATCATCCCTACCCATAATTATACATATGTATATGTATAAGTCGAAGGATTTGATTTATCTTTTTTGCGGATCCGTGCCTTGTTGGATAGAATCGAAGCGCTGACATATGCAACGTTCCCCGCGTAAGCGGGATTGAAAAGGGACCCGCTTAGGTCCCTTTCGTCTATTCGCCTGGCGAAACGGAGATGCTCATTTCGCCGGCGTTTTAATCACTAAAACCGCTCCGATCAGAAGCTGTACTTCACTCCTGCCAGAACTTCGATTTCCTTCGTGTAGCGGGATCCGTGTTCGCGTTCAACATGACCGAAAACCTTCAGATTCTTGCTGACCGTCCAATCGGTTCCCGCACCGTAGTAGAAGCGTGTCTTAAGCAGGTCTTCCTTGAATTTCACGTTGTTCACGTGAAGAGTTCCATTGCCCAAGAACTCGTGTTTCACACCGGCTTTCGCATACACCTGCCCTTTCTGTAAACCCTGAGCATTTGTAAAGTCCTTACCGACATTGACGCCCAGACGACCCGTCAGAGAGTTGAAGTTTTTCTGCTTCACTCTCATTTCGTTGCTCATCGCAAAATTGTCACCTTTGAGGTGATAGTAAGAGAGCTGTACCTGAGGTTCGACAAACCACGGAGACTCTTTCTCTCCAAAGCTCATTTTCTTACCGCCCTCGGCAGAAACGCCGAAGCCCCAATTATGGTAAGAGCCTTTTACCGGAGTGCTGTCCAGCATATTGGTCTTGATACGTTGATGATAGTGATCCGCACTCAAGACAAAATCGGCATAACAGCCAACACCGTTCTGCCAAGCGGCATAGAGGTTAAAGCCTTCGGAGTGAGCGTCGCCCTTGGCTCTGAAATTCGTGTCATGGGTCTTCTGGTTGGCGGTAACGTACTTGAAGTTGCCGCCGAGAATCCAGCCGTCAACAGCTTTGTCAAAGCCCAAGTTAAAGCGGTAGGCATCCTGCTTGAATCCCTTACCGGAGAAGCCCGAAATGCGGTCTTTTTGTCCTGCAACGGAGGCCCACAAACCGTCTTTCACATTGCCTCGGATTTCACCGAGTCGCTTGCGCAGGTCGGAAAGCTGACTCAAATACAAGGCGTTCTGTGCTCCCATTCCGGCCATTGCAACCACTGCCTCGGCTGTCGGAGACAGAATCGGATCTTCGCCCGGTGTGCCGGGATCTTCAGGGGACGGAGGTGTTACGGGATCTTTGCCTGTACGAACCAGATACCATTCCGTGGCTCCTGCTTCCGTTGCGGAATCACGTTTTTCCAACGTGTACAGATAAGTACCGACATCCACTTTTCCGCCGTCATTGGCAAGAGCGTAAGAGCCTTCTCCGTCAAGCTGCTGAACCAGGAACGAATCCATTGCCTGCTTGGACGGCTCCGTACCCAGGCTCTTTACCATCAAGGAGTGGGCACCCGTGCCTTGCTTCACGATCAGTTGGTCGGTTTTATCGAGGTCAATGTCCGTTCTCATGTGGATGAGACCGCCGGAACCGTTCAATGTGTCCACCTTCAGGGTCACAAAGTCGGGATTGGTATCTCCGCTGCGGATTTTAGGTGCTTCTCCCAAATAAATAACACCGTCATTTAACGTGAGCGTTCCGTGGAGAGTATTGTTCTTAGGAACCTGCCAAAAAGCCTTATCGGAGAAGGTAAGGTTGGTCACGCCGAAGACCGTTGCAGTTGTTCCAAGAGGCGTCTCCGGTGTCAGTCCAATAAAGTGAGAGTTTGAGTTAAGAAATTGCACTTCCACCAAGGACAGGTTTCCTTCATGCCCCCCCCCGTAAGACAAAATGTCATTTTCCAACTGCACAACGGAAGCGGAACTTCCTGATCCGTTAACGATGACCTTACCTCCGTGCAAAGCAGAAATTGCATAGGCTTCTGCGCCTTCTCCGGAAGCTCCTGAATCAGCGTTCTTATCACCGACCGTTGCACTCACATTCCGGATTTGCAAACCTTTGTTGAAATAAATTTCGGCGTTGCCTCCGTGGGCCTCAGCCCCGCTGACATAAGCGTAAGAATCATCTCCTTTTGTTAAAGCCTGTGCAGAGATGTCTCTGATGACGGCATCACTGTTGACTGTGACCTGCGTTAGGAAATGGTTAGAAAAGACATCCATACTGTCAGCATGAATACCGTATGCCTCCGCTCCAGATCCTTCGGCTAAAAGACGAATGTCATGAAACTCAGTTTTACCTCCAAAGGTAACTTGCGGTTCGTAATTGCTGTTGCCCGGATTTAAGCGCAAACCATAAATGCCGCCGCTATGGACATGAACATTCATACTGATGTCCGTTTTGCCGTCAATCTTTGCATTGGCCCCTTCCAAAGACATGAAAGCAAACCCGTAGTTGACTATGTAAGTCGTCTTCAGAACATCGGTAAAACCGATTAAATCTCCTTCTACGTAGAAATTGTTTTGATCTCGGTTATTTCCTCCAGTGTGTGCAGTGTTGTCCCAGAGCTGTATTACGCCGGCCGAGTCTAAGTAAGAATTCGCATAATGCTCAATATTGAGATTTCCATTAACGTGAAGCAAAGCATGGGTTGCTCCGTTGTTTTCGTTAACGATCACAACAGCTTCGCCTCGGCTGTCTTTAGTTCCCTGCTTAATAAAAAGTGTATTCCCGCTTCCTTTCTCGAAAATATTAAGTTCTCCGACCCCGGCGATTACTATCGAAGATTCGTTGGCGTTATTTCTGTTGGGTATGAAAACGAGGTTGATGTCTCCTTTAGGCTCAAAACTGAAGTTAAAGTTTTCGCCTTCATTTCCTTCAAGTCTGATTTCCGAAATATTTTGCGGTCCATCAACGGGCAAACTGACGTTACCAGAGAGTCCTGATTTGTCATATAAGTACCCGGACGCAGTGGAAATTGCCACAGAGCCGGCAGACGCCGAAGTACAGCACACCGCCAAAAGAGCGGCGGAGACCAATGCTGAAAGTGTTTTTTTAGGATACGCAATAGCAAAAGCTTCGGACTTCGAAGAAACGAAGTCCGAGTTCAACCTCGGGAAACGCATAGAAATTACTCCTTAATTTGCGTATATTTTGTAAGGGTTATGACCCCTACTGTTTTTGATGTAATACTTTTCTGATTATATCAGACCGGCACGCAAAAAACCACATACAAAATAAGGAGATAAAGACTGTTGGATAAGGGTTTTCCACTCGTAACCCCGGGTTTCCCGCAAGATAGACACGCTTTGACCCAAAAAGAGGTTAGATCAAAGCAAAGTGGCTTTTTTCAAGTGGGAACAGCGGAAGGAAAACCTCTTCCTTGGCAGCCGATCCGAAGCAATTTCTGCTTCGGTAACGCGGACGGTAGAAAATCAGTTTCCGGACAAGTCAGCCGACTTCACGAAGATCGGCGGAACCCATTTAACTTCCGACTCTGTGCATCCTTTTCCCGTCAGGAACGTATGCCAATGCGCACGTCGGATGTGCGGTCTCACTGTCCCTTTGAAGGCCGAAGAAGATGAAGCGACGGCTTCTTTGTACTTTCTGATACCGTTGCCGAAATCTTCCCCCAACGCCACCATCCTGGGCTTTTCGGGAGCAAATATCGTTGAAGGTTTTCTGCGGCGTCGAACGATTTCCGGAGCCGAGACGGACATACAACGGTTCACGTCCGGCGTTTTCGTCATCAGATAGGCGAGTTTGGAAAAAAGTTCATGTTCGTACAAATCGAATCCGATGAAGTTTGATCTGGTTCTCAACACTTCAAAAATTTTTGAAAGGTTGTAAGTCGGATCGACTGATGATTCTCTTTGAAGCGTAGGTGCTCCGACTGAGAAATACACTTCACCGGTTGCTTTCTTTCGAAGCAAAGGCAAAAACATTATTTGCGATTGTTTTACTTTCTTCCCGTCAGCAAATTGATAATCCATTCCCCATTCAAAAAAACCGATCATGCAGCCGAGAATTTCAAACTCTCCGGATTCGTATGGTTTTTCAAAGGGTATAAGTACAGGATTTCCCAAAAATCTCGCAAACTGTGAAATGCTGATTTGCAAATCCACCTGCTCCGTTGCAAGAAGTTCTTCCACCATCTCCTTATCAAACACGGCAATAGTTCGCGTGAACCACCAGGCTACCAAGACGGAGGCGAAGAAAAATTTCTTGTACTCTTTAATGCTTGAGGTTTTAAATTTCAATAAGCCGTCGGGTGTGGGAGGAATTAAAGGCTGTGCGCCGACAATCAGCCGAATAGTTTCAGTCTCCTGAAGTTCGTAGAGATGCGCCAACGCTGTTCCCGAGTAGTCCTTCAGGAGTGCATTCATTCCCCTGATGGCTCGAACCGCCTCGGACGCAACGGTTGCTGCAGTGTCTTTATCAGTCATTTCTTCACGCGAAAAGAGTCTTTTTGTTTAATTGACGGTTGAAAGACAAGATACAGTATCCAATCTGCATTTTCTGATCTCTTCTCCCAAGTGCCGGAATGTCGGGGTATCAGGAGGAACCATTACAGCACGATCTTTACGGGTATAAGACATTTTTGGAGGGCGCGCTGAGAGACAACGATTAACGTCCGGTGTTTCAGTCAGCAAATAGGCAATCTTTGAGAAGAGTTCATGTTGATAGAGTTCAATCCCGGGAGTGCTTTTCCAATTTTTGACGGTATCTTCAATCAACTTCGAAAACTTCATCGGAGAATCAGGCTGGATATTCATCTGGTAATCCAGAGTAATGGGAGAGAAGTACGATTTCCCCGAAGAGCGATCTCTGAGAAGCGGCAACAGCATTATTTCTGAATACCTTAACTTCTTATCCTCAAAGAAGAATTCCTCAATGCTATAAAAGCCGAAAACGCAACCGAGGAAATCTGCTTCGCAGATTTCATAAGGTTCCTCAAACGGGATTAGCACGGGGCTACCCAAAAACCTTAATAATTGCTCGTATGAAACGTATAAATCTTTAAGGTCAGACCCCAAAAGCTCGGGTAAAACATCATCGTAAAAAACAGCCACCGTTCTTGTGTACCACCAGCCTACCAATACAGATTCTGCATAAAACTTTTCAAGACCTTTTTCGTCTTGTTTACTTAGGGCCATCCGTCCTTCATGAGTCGGAGGTGTCAGCGGCTGGCCTCCGATAATCATGTGAAACGGGACTAATTCGTCGGCTTCACACAGATGCGCCATAGCTTGACCGTCATAAGTTTTCAACAGACCCTGGACGCCTGTGATGGCGGTTACAGCTTCGGAAGCTACCGTTTTTGCAATCTTTCTTTCTGTCATTATGCCTACCTCTGCATCGGAAACCTCGGTAAAAACCGCTTAAGCACCGTTTTATTGGTTGGTTGGCGGTCTGCTGGAAAAATCACCTACTTGAGGAGAGGTTAACAGCCAAGCGGGGAGATTTCATGTCAGCCTACGTAAACCGGGAATGAAGGCTTTCTGATGAAACTCAAGAGGGGCCAATGGAACATTCTTCCAAAAGAATGTTCAAAGCATTAGAAAAGCTCGCTGAAGTTCCTGAGGTCTGCATCATTTATCTTCTTCTGCAAGCAACGAGATCTCCTTAACATTGAAGATCTTCTTTTTGTTATCGGCTCTAACCACTGTAGGGGTTGCTCTGATCTGAAACCGTTCCTTGAGCTCCGGTGTCAACAGGTAAACGGGTTCCCGCCAACTTTCATTCATGGATTTTATCTGTTCGAAAGCACCTGAGGATTTAAATTCCGTCACTAACAAAAGAACATTGCGGTTTTGAGATTGTTCTTCTTTGACAAGTTTGGCTACAGCCTCAACTTCTTTAGGCA
>OGHO01003563.1_pt1 | contig 10149 bp, 9 predicted proteins | sample 1571421 | NCBI WGS metagenome assembly OGHO01 (sample SAMEA2581937, study PRJEB24529) | metagenome | biome: Human gut stool | place: China | collected 2011
ATTAGCCATCAAATCATCAAAATGTTTCTGTAACTGACTTACGAAGGCATCCATCTTGTCTACTACCGCTTCCTCTAACAATACTGCTACTTCAGCCGCCATAGAAGGTTCGCCTGTACCTTGTGTTGCCGCAATCTGTTTATTAGTGTAGGCATCCAGACCTCGCAAAGTATAAGTCACAGAACGTTTGGGGCCTGTTGTATTGATATTCCAAACAACTTCGACTAAAATATCAGCTTTGGCTCTATTCATCAACCGGTCTAAAGGAGACTCTGCCAATGAAGCACCTGAAGTAGAACTAGTAGTCATTTCATGTTCTGCCGAACTTTGCTCAATGGAACGGATGGAAGATGCCATATCTTTCAACGGAAAATCTTTTTCCGCCATCAACTCGCCTATTTTTGTTATAACATTCACCAAGTTCAAATCATTATCCAACGCTTTTTTATAATCCGGAATTTCGGTAATAGTACCCTGATTATTATATTTTTGTGTATAACCATTATTGGTGCACCACACATTAGCAGGAATGACCATAATGGTGGGTTTCTTAGCCTGCCCATATACTCCGGTATGTACAAGCACTACAAAGAATAAAATAGCATATATTTTTTTCATGTCTCTATCTTTAGGGTTTCAAAATTTTATCTTCTATTAGTTTCTGTTGCAATCGAGAACGCAACACGCGTACTGTGATAGAATAAGAAACTTGAGTTTTATTAGAAGTCTTCATATTGGAACTTGTTTTCTTATCTTCCATACTTACATAATTCAGATACTTACCTCCATCTCTAAAAAAGTCGTTAAAGTAATACGCATATCGTTCCTGAGCATTCACTTCCGCCAGCAAAGGACGCACACTACATTCACGACTACCTGCTATAATACCTTTAAACAATACATCTCTTACCGAGTTTTTCTTTGCCTGCTCTATAGCGTCACTACGATTTTTGCCTCTACCCCAAGCACGAACTGTTTCTGAGCCATCCAATTCCACACCCAAACATTCACTCTCAAATGAGTGATAGGAAGAAACACTCTGCTTACTACCGCATCCGGTAAGTACAAGTAAAAGCAGACACGCAAATTTCCACATATACAATAGATGTTTCATAAATTTTCTTTTTTAAAATTCATAGCCTAATTTTAATGATACAATATTCTCGAAATGACGGTCACCTCCATAAAGTTTCATAACCTGTCCTGTATAGTTCAAGCCTAGAAGGAAACAGGAACGCCGTTCACCAAAACGAATACCCAAAGTAGGGCTCACCATAAATCCGTCACGTATAGCACCACCTATATCAAAAGCCCAATAAGGGACTGCCATTCGAGAAGTCTGAGGAATAAAATTACCTCTCACATCGGCAAAAATAGGGAAGGACCATCGTATAGATGAATTTCGTATATCCTGATTATTTGCATAGTAACGTGCCCCGAACCCAATACCTATTTTCAACGATTCACCAAAACGGTACCCGTTGATCCAAGTAAGTTCCACATGTTGCATGTTCTTGTCTGAAAGATGTATATCATTTCCTATACCCATTTCCAAAGCCGTCCAATAACCTGAATCCATATTCCGATATTCTTTATAAGTAGAGTTTGAAGTTCTATCAACACCCCATTCTTTATCAACTGATTCTTGGTCTATTTTACGTATTTCTACTATAGGATACTGATATGTTTCCCCATTGGATGCTTTTATTTCCAATACACTATCCGTACGTTTCAAGATAATTCCCTTCACTACGTTACCATTATTCAGATAGACTACATCCTGGTTCCGCTGGGCAAAAGCAGACAATAGTCCACTAGCCAGTATCAGTAAAGTAATACTAAATCTCTTACACATAAGCTAAAATCCATTATTTAATCCTTTAATAACTCCGGCTGCTACCAACTCCTGATAAAGAGCATCTTTTGCAACGGAAACCACGGCTGAAATCCGATACTGCTTTCCCATTTTTACCACCGAAAGATTCTCTCCTACCATATTGGCAAAATTCATATAAGAACCTCCTTTTTGAAAAAAGACATCAAAATAATCCTGATGTTGCTGTTCTACCACCATGCTCCCTGCTAAAGGTTTCTGTCTGGTGCGCGAAGTCTGACTGGAGAATCCTTTGAAAAGCACTCCATGAACTGCGCATTTCTTAATCACATCGGCATCCAATTTACTCTTTTTCTGAATCACCGTTACTTTTACCAAATAAGTACCTTGTGCACCTACTCCCTCTCCCTCTATTTCATATTTTAAGGGATCATCACCTGCATACGCTCCAATGCAGATGAACATAGAAAGAATCGTCATGACGATTCTACTGATAAACTTTACATTTTTTACTCTCATAATTATGATCTTAATTATATATTATTGTTCACAACCTTCTTTACTGGCAGATTGCAAAAAGCCATCTTTTATTTTCTGGTAGTACTCCCCCATCAACTTGCCTGTATTCTTCCGAATCTTTTTTTCAAGGTCTTCCAACACATATTTTAAAAAGCCACAACGGTTACTGCCACCTGCTATAGCAGTAGCTGTAGATCCGCCAAGGGCATCCATATCATCCATAGAAAGTCCCAGATTTATTCCGACTGAAGTTTTATCTTGATTTTTATTTTTATCCTTAAATGAATTAGAGTTTGTAGATTCCAAATTATTATGCACATTCGCAATGTAACCAATAGTATTAAAAGTTCTTTTCTTTCGATCTTTTTTGGCTTGTTTCAGTGTCGAAGCAATTTCTTCATTATCAGGATCCAATTCTGCTGCAATTTTTAGATGCTCCATTCCTTTAGAATAAATGCCACCTGTTACTTGCCCTTTTCCCATATAATAATGGGCCATAGCATAATCAGGTTTCAAGTCTATCAATAAATTGAACATCCCCCAAGCACCTTCAATTCCCTTTTCTTCTTCTTCCAGAAAGGATTTGGTCAAATCTTCTACAAAACCATCGGAGAGGTGCCCTTTCTCATCCACCCAACCAAGTACGGAGTTCAACCATACAGGTGCTTTGCCATCTGCAAAACTACCTATATAATCAAATCTTCCCGGTAGTAATAAAGCTCCCTGACTATTATATAACCCCATTGCAAAACTACTAGCAATAAAAACTTTTGCCGAAGCATCATAATATACCCATTGATAGACACATGGTAATACAATACGTCCATATACGTCCAAAGCTCCCCATTTATCCTGTTTACACGCAAGAATAAAGCCATCCTCGGATATTATAAGTTCTTCATATTCTGCAGGAATTATGGTTTGCTCACCCACTAAAAGACACATCTTGCCATTCTTTTCTTCTATTTGAAGAGAATCTGTCACTATTTCTGTTTCAAGATTATTAATTCTTTCATTAACCTCCCTGCTACATTCGGTGATCTTATCCAATACATCATCAAAATCACCATTACCTTTCGCATCTTTCATTTCTTCCTGTTTCTGGCGATATAGTTTATTGGATATGGGAACACTTATCATTGCTTCTTCTAAAATATACTTGCATGGAACAACAACTTCTCCCCTTATATTAATAGCTCCGAATTTACCATCTTGCTTGACCGTGGCCAACATATTGTCTCTAAAATTATCGGCATAATCAAATTGAGGCTCAATGACAAATTCTCCTTTTTTATTTATAAAGCCAAATTTACCATTCTTCTTAACTGCTGATAATCCTAAATTAAAACCATGAACATCATCCACATTTTCAAACTGTGGCTTAATTATAAAACGATTGTGCATGTCTATGAACCCTACTTTACCTCCTAAAACAACTCCTGCTAATTTTTCTGTAAATGTTTTAGTTACCTCTTCATATTGTGGGGAAATCAACCAATTTATTTCATAATCCTGATTAACCAAAGCCGCATCCCATTTATCAAGCATGGAATTACCCCTGTATTTTGAATTCTTCCACCATCCATCTTTATTTTCCGTTCGCTCATAGCCCCATTTTTTTGTTATACCATTTTGACGCGCTTTTTGTGCATAAAAGCTGAAAGGCACAACGCAACATACCAAAAGCAATATTACTTTTTTCATTGTATTTTTCATTTCATTCATGTATATGTCTCCTTTTTAACCTTATGTAGCCCCAAAGAAAAACAATTAACACCATTTTACAAATTCTCAAAAACCAGAGAAAGTAGCAAACGATCAAATTCGCATACTATTCTATTTAAATTAATTACTAAACAGCTTTATTTACATACGACCTAAGGGTAAGAATTATGCAAAAAACAAAAAGAGCAGAAATCTCACGACTCCTACCCTTCTTTCAGTGATTTCAAAATCACTTTTTATAAACTTGTACTCTTATTTTCTACAGAAGATAAAACTGATCTTGCAACTCCTTCTTATATTTCTTGGAAACCTGGAGTTCTGTAATATTCTCAAAAGGTGGGAACATGACGCAACGGTTCTCCTTAATCATCATCAGATAATTGATATTAATGATATACGACTGATGAATCTGAACGAAACAGGAATCATACTCTTTTATATTATCTGCTGTCGTATTCTTCTTCAACAACAAAGGAGTCTGATTATTGAGCATGACCTCCCATAACTTGCGATCTGAATTATAACGGAAGAAACCAATATCTATGGAACGCAGTATCCGTAAATCATTAGTAGGCGTAGAGATCATAAAAGTATGTTCACTGGTGGCATAAACACGCGGAGGAATTACAAAAGACGAAGAAACGATCTCCTCCGTTTTCTGCATAAAGCGATTGATGATTCCTTCCAGTTCTTTTCTATCGATAGGTTTTAATAAATAGTCAAAAGCAGCTCCACGGATAGCATATATCATATATTTATCATAGGCGGTGTAGAACACAATCTGCATATTCCATGTGACAGTACCTTTTATTTGCTCTATCAAGTCCATGCCTTTCATGTCCGGCAATTCCACATCCAGAAACAATAAATCGGGATGCACCTTCTCCAGCAGTTTCTTGCCATTCGCACCATTGCGTGCCATTCCTTCTACCGATAAACGGTTGTATTTCTTTAGTTCCAGACAAAGATTATCAGCAGAGAACTCGTCGTCGTCAATTATTAGAACTTTGTATAACTTATCCATCATACACAATTAATCTTTAATTATTAACGAAACAAAAGTATTAAAACATATTTTAACGGACAAACGAGGGATTTCCAAAAATGGATTAAAACAACTATTTTGGATACCATTCTACTAAAATCAATTACTAAATAATCTTTTTCAAATTATAGTCATAGTCTTCGGGCAAGGTTACCGCAAACTCGCAACCTGTTTCTCCGTCCTCCAATTTTACATTTGTTATTGACATATCTATCTGCTTCTTGTTATTGGCATTCAGCAATTGTATCGTTTGGAGAATCACTTTCATACCCGTCCCCGTTCCCTTATTGCGGCTGTTCACTTTATATCCTCCCCCGTTGTCACGGATGGTGATGCGAATACTTCCTGCGGTTTTCGTTATGTCAATCCATAGTTTCCTCATTCCTTCTTTGTTCAGCAGAGCATGCTTTATGGCGTTCTCTACCGGAATTTGTATCATCATAGAGGGAAGTATTTCCTTATTCAGGTCAATGGAAGGATCTACGTTGACAGATAGTAGAAAGTTGTCGCCCAATGCTTTACGTTCCAGGTTGATAAAGGTATTTACAAAATCTAGTTCCTCCTCCATCGTTACGCACAATTGTTCGGTCAGTTCCAGGTTGCGCCGCATCAGCTTTACCAAGCCACGCATATTATCGGATTGCTCGTCCGTATAATTTCCCATTTCACGGTTCAATATATTGAAAATAAAATGAGGAGATACACGGTTGCGGATGTTCTCCATACGCAATGCCGCTATCATGTTCTGGCTTTTCATTTGAAGCAGAGAACGTTGCTTCTTACTATATATATAAATGAAAACCACTAGAATAAGAATACATACACACACGGACATCCAGATATAAAGTGTCTGATTCAGTGCCAACACCTCGTTTTCTTTTTGCTGGATGAAAATCTTCTGCTTCATCAGAGTGGTGTCCTGACTATATTTCAAATCTATTTCGGCGGTTCGCATCTTGATACGTTCATTGCGCGTAGAGTCGTCTATGCGCTGATTCTCCATCTGATAGTGATATGCCTGCTTAAAATCTCCTGCTTCTTCAAAATAATGTTGCAAATTGCGGTTGCGGATATGCTTCATATTCGGTTCCACATAGTCAGGTTTCACCGCCTCAGCCAGACGTTTGCGTGCCAATGGCAAGTTATTCTCTTTCAAGGCAAGCTCTATCAGTTGGGTATCCAGATAGTAAAGGGCTGTCTGATGCCCGATAGAACGGAAGAAATCTCCGCAAAGATCCAGATAATAAGATGCCGAATCGGTTTGGTTCATCAATAGGAAGGTTTCTCCCATATTCATCTCCGTCAAGTGCCCCTCAAAGGTCATGTCGGGATAGGATCGGCACAAATCCAATGACTTTCTGAACATCTCCAAGGCCTTGGGATAATCGGCACGGAAGTAATAAGAATTTCCACGATTATTCAGATAGATATGTTTCTCAAAGGGTTGCATTTGGTCGTAATGCCTCGCCGCCATATCGTAATAATAGTCGCATGAAGCAAAATCACGGAGTTCCATATAGACTTGCGCCAAACCGTAGTAAGCCGGGAAACGCTTATCTTCGGGCACATTCAGGGAATCGTTGTAAGAGAGTGCTTTCCGATACCACATCGCTCCCTTGTCATAGCGTCCAGTATGAACAAATGCATCTGCCAGATTTAAACAAATATCGGGAAGCACACCTTTATCTATACCATTCTGCCGATAGTCAAAGGCTTTCTCAAAACATACTACCGATGAATCGGCCAGTCCCAAGCGGATACATACATTGCCCCGCATATTATAAACTTCGGAATATAAATCATTGATTTGTGAAGAAGGTTCCGCATTGTTGCAAAAGAGTTCCGCCCTGTCCATGCAGAGCCGTGCAGAATCTGTTTCGGATTTAAACATGTATGCCTTTGCCAAAAGTATCATATAGTGGTAATAGACCACACTATCCGTTGTCGCCGCCATTTGCCGGAATGTTTCCGTACATACATAACTGGGATTCTTCGATATTGAATCAATCATCAAAGCATAATATTGCATATAAGTATCCATCTGAGTCTTTGCACGATGCTCAGAACGGGTGCAAGATATACTTATTATACACCATAAAATGCCAGACCATAATATATTTACTATAATACGTGTGCCCTTCATCGTTTCCCTTCTTTAGTGATGGTTCACAAACATAAACAAAAATAATTTAAATGACATACCCCAAAGGAAAATTCTTTCATCAGGCAGGCATATTGGATGAAAATTACATAAAGATTAGGATTCACTTTGCCATCTCATGAAACATCCCTACCTTTGAAAAAACTAATTTATATACGAAGAAATATGGAAACAATCTCTAATTCTATCTTGACCGTCCAGGTAGCTGAACATGGAGCAGAACTGCAAAGTATAAAGAAAGGTAGCAAAGAATATTTGTGGCAAGGTGATGCCCAATTCTGGGGACGCCGTTCGCCTGTATTATTCCCTACCGTGGGCCGTGTATGGGAGGATAAATACCGGTACGAAGGGAATATATATGAGATAGGCCAACATGGATTTGCACGCGATATGGATTTCAAAAAGACATATAGCGATGAAACCGGAGCTGTTTATTGGCTGGAAAGCACGCCTGAGACTTTGGGCAAATTCCCCTTTCCTTTCCGTTTACTGGTGGGATATTTATTGGAAGACAACAAGATTACGGTGAAGTGGCGTGTGGAGAATCTAGGGGCAATGGATATGTATTTTCAGATTGGTGCGCATCCTGCTTTCTTCTTCCCCGATTTTGATCCGCAGACAGAGGAACGCGGATTCTTTGCATTGAATCGTACCAAGGATTTGGAATATATCGTGCCGGTAGAGAAGGGATGTGTGTCTCCGGAACGCCATGCACTGAAGCTGGATAAGGAGGGGCTGATGCCGATTGATATTCATACGTTTGATTGCGACACGTATATTTTTGATAATAAGCAGTTGCAGAAGGTGACGTTACTGGATAAAGAGAAAAAGCCTTATATCAGTTTGGAGTTTGATTCGCCGCTGGTGGCGTTGTGGTCGCCTACCAAGGTGCATCCCGATTGTCCGTTTGTTTGTATTGAGCCGTGGTATGGAAGATGTGATTCTGTGGGGTATACGGGTGAGTTGAAGGATAGGGAGTGGATTCAGAAATTGGAGGCTAAAGGAGTGTTTGATGTGGAGTATAAGATTGTTATAGAATAGTGCTTTTCATTTTCTTTTGTGTGCACAAAAGAAAACGAAACAAAAGAAAAAGCACCGACTACCGTTACAGAGCTAAAAATTAGTACCATTTCCTAAACAAAAAGAACTCGCTACGCTCAAACAGCTTTTTGTTCTTAACGAAAATAGTACTAATTTTCTTAACGCTCTTTCACTAAAGGCCGGGCATAAATAGTTTCGACTATGGTTTACTTTAGTGTGGATTATGCTATGCATTGGCTACCAGCTCTTTTACAAAGTCTGTTGCCGGATTGTTTTTTATTTCCTCTGGAGTACCTATCTGTTCTATTTTCCCGTTGCTCATGACCAATACACGTGTGCCCAGTTTCAACGCTTCCTTGATGTCGTGGGTGATAAAGACGATGGTTACTCCCAGCTCCTGATGGATACGGGCTATTTCTGTTTGTAACATTTTTCTTGTTATTTCATCCACTGCACCAAAAGGCTCGTCCATCAATAATATTTCAGGATTGGCGGCCAATGAACGGGCAATGCCTACCCGTTGCCTTTGCCCGCCGGAGAGTTCGGCAGGGTAGCGTTCCAGCATCTCCTCCTCCAGCCCCACTACTTTTATCAATCTTTCCACGGCACGGGCGGTCCGTTGCTTATCCCGTTTGTTTAGCAATTCGGGGACGTATGCAATGTTTTTACGGACGCTCATATGGGGGAACAATCCTATACCTTGTATCACGTAACCGATATTTCTTCTCAGCAAGGTAAGATTTTCTCTTGAAATGTCTTTGCCATCTATATAGATTGTACCTTTGGTGGGAATCAAAAGACCGTTTATCATTTTCAGCATGGTGGTCTTTCCGCTACCGGAACTGCCAATGACGGTAATAAACTCCCCTTTCGCTATGTCCAGGCTGAAATCTTTCAGCACAGCATGTCCGCCATATTCTTTCGATACATGGTCGAAACGTATAATTATCGGATAGTTCATGAGGTCTTTTCTTTAGAGGTTTCACTATGCAATAATCCTTTCTTTTGCAGAAATTCACGGGCAACTTCACGCTCAGAACGGCCTTTTATATCTACTTGGTAGTTCAGTTCGGACATTTCACTATCGGTAAGGATACCTCCCATTTTGTTCAGGGCTTCTTCCAGTTTTGGATTTACGGCGTCCGTTTGCAGGGCCTCCCGGACGCAGCTTCGTATATGGGCTTGCAAAATCTGCTGATTGGCGCTTTTTAATAACGCCTGCGTAGCAAGAAGCTGATTGGAAATATCCACGCAATAGCGATTTTCCTCAACCATTTGCAGGATACCGTCTAACTGTCCTCTGGCGATTTTTAGCTTGTGAACAATATCGCCTTTCTTGGCCTTCATAAACGGCCCGTTACTGGATACTGACGAGCTGATAGCCAGCGTCCTCGATAGCAGCTTTCAGCACAGCATCCGGCACATCCTGGTCAAGCTGCACCTGGGCCGACTTACTCTCCAGGGAAACATCCACATCCTTGATGCCCTGGATGTCCCGCAGCGCCTTATCAACGTGTTTTACACACATTCCGCAAACCATTCCCTCGATGTTCAATACTTTTTCCATGTGAATTGCTCCTTTTCGTTCTTGTTTAATCGTTGTTTGTTCATACATAGGGACTGAATCCCGTTCTGTATTGGCCTGATGCTTCGCCTTGAACCACCGCAGACGCAGGGCATTGGACACCACGAATACCGAACTGAAACTCATAGCAAAAGCGCCGATCATGGGGTTCAGCTTCAACGCAAAGGGCAGATAGAACACGCCTGCCGCCACCGGGATACCGATGATGTTGTAGATAAACGCCCAAAACAGATTTTGCT
>OGHO01003574.1_pt1 | contig 10116 bp, 10 predicted proteins | sample 1571421 | NCBI WGS metagenome assembly OGHO01 (sample SAMEA2581937, study PRJEB24529) | metagenome | biome: Human gut stool | place: China | collected 2011
ATATAATACGTTATACATGCTAAGTTTATAGCACATGTTTTGACCCCAACATCATGGTATTTTAATTTATAGGAATTTTGCATGAAACGAGGAAAACATAATGACGACGATGGACTGGGTTTTATATTTCGGAGTGCCTGTGTGTGCACTTATTTTATATTTTTTGTATCAGGCGTACAAGAATAAGCAGAATAATCTCAGGAAGCTGAGGAGTGCTTTCGGAAAAAAAGCGGATAAAAAATATATTTATGAGGAATTTGAGAATATATCACATGGGTTCTTTCTGCAGAATGACGATGATTTAAATGTCATTGATGATATCACATGGAATGACCTCAATATGGATGCTGTATATAAGCAGATGGACTGCACCGCGTCCTCACTTGGACAGGAGGCACTGTACAGTATGTTGAGAACCCCTATTGTGGAGGATGAGGAGCTTGGAAGGAGAAAGAATCTCATCGACTATTTTACGGAGCATGAGAACGAGCGCACGAAGCTTTCAATGATATATTCCGGCTTCGGCTACAGCAGGAAGATGTCCGTTGCCGACTATATAGAGAGCATAGGGGAATGCAAGACGGTATCGGCTGTGCCGCATTTTATCATGCTTATTCTGTTTGCGGTGGCGCTTGTATACTGCCTCACGGTCAACATCGCCATCGGAATGTGGGCGGTCATAGGCATGATGGTAATTAATGTGGTGTCCTATTTCAGATTCAAGGCAGAGATTGAGGTGTATTTCGTATGCATCAAGCAGGTGTTCTCGATGTGTGCCTGTGCACAGAGCATACTCAAAAGCAATATTGCCGGGATTAAGGAATACTCTGAGGAGCTTTCGGGGCTTGTGCATGAGTTCGATGGGGCAAGGCGCTTCTCATGGATTATGGCTACAGGCAGGGGCGGTGTGCTTGAATTTATTCTGGATTATATCAGAATGATAACACACATTGACATTATCAAGTTCTGTTTCGTTGTGAATGGACTTAACAGGAAAAAGGATGCTGTATGGATGTTATATAACAGGCTGGGGTATTTTGACGCGCTTATCGCGGCGGCGTCATATAAGAAGAGTCTTCAGTATACCTGTGAACCTGAATTCACGGACGGCAGCGCAAGGGTTCTTGACGTTCAGGAGCTATATCATCCGCTAATCGATGAGCCTGTTGCCAACTCCATAAGAACGGATAAGAGTGTGCTCATAACAGGCTCAAACGCCTCGGGAAAATCAACCTTCCTGCGTTCGGTCGGAATATGCGCCCTGCTGTCACAGACGCTTGGATATGCGACGGCAAAATCATACAGGGCAGAAAAATTCAGAATATACTCATCGATGGCTCTCAAGGATAATCTTCTTGGAAGCGAGAGCTACTATATGGTTGAGATTAAGTCGCTCAAGAGAATCATGGATGCGGCGGCAGTTAAGAGTGATTATCCTGTACTGTGCTTTATCGATGAGGTGTTAAGGGGAACCAACACCGTAGAGCGTATTGCCGCTTCCTCACAGATACTTAAAGGTCTTTCATGCGCAGACACGATATGCTTTGCGGCAACACATGACATTGAGCTTACAGGCATACTTGATAGGTATTATTCCAACTATCATTTCACCGAGGAAATCACGGACAACGATGTTGTGTTCAGCTACAAGCTTATGACCGGGCGCGCCACGAGCAGGAATGCGATAAAGCTTCTTGGACTGCTTGGCTATGAGAAGTCCATAATCAGTCAGGCGACGGAATCGGCAAAGCATTTCGAGGAGACGGGAAACTGGTCATTGTAATAGAACTTAACCTTGACCGATATTTTGAAATGTGCTACACTAAGTTTAATTGCAGGCAGTAGTTTTCAGCACTGTCTGGTAATAATACGTTCAAGGAGGATTTGGCTATGGCATGGAATATGGTTGTTGCTGCATCTGAGACAGCAGATATTTTTACCTTAGGAAATGACGTATTCACAGAAATCCTTACTGCTCTTTTTATGATGGCAGTTATAGTATGCGCCGTTATTTTAGGCGGTAAGCTTCGTGTTAAGCATGATGCCAAGGTCGCATCGGAGGCTGCAGTCGCGGCAGAGTCCGCTGATGTAACAGATAATAAGACTGAGTGATTAAGTTAATACGAAGATTTTGGTGACAGTTATTCCGGTTGCGGATGATAACAAGATATGTTTTCCGGGAAGGCTTGGAAACAGGCCTTTTTGGTTTGCAATAATATTATTTTACTTATTTTTAGGAGGATTTAGCCATGAAGCCTTATGGCGTTAATGAATTAAGAAGAATGTACCTTAACTTCTTTGAGAGCAAGGGACATTTATGTATGAACAGTTTTTCACTGGTACCACACAATGATAAGAGTCTTCTACTTATCAATGCAGGTATGGCACCACTTAAACCATATTTTACAGGACAGGAGATTCCACCGAGAAGAAGAGTTACAACATGCCAGAAGTGTATCAGAACAGGTGATATCGAGAACGTAGGTAAGACAGCAAGACATCTTACGTTCTTTGAGATGCTTGGTAACTTCTCATTCGGAGATTACTTTAAGAGAGAGGCTATCAACTGGTCATGGGAGTTCCTTACACAGGTTATAGGACTTGACCCGGACAGACTTTATCCATCAATATATGCAGATGACGATGAGGCATTCAATATCTGGAATAAGGAGGTTGGCGTGCCTGCTGAGAAGATTACTCGTTTCTACCGCGATGAGAACGGTGACTGCGATAACTTCTGGGAGCATGGTGCAGGTCCTTGCGGTCCTTGTTCAGAGATTTACTATGACAGAGGACTCAAGTATGGCTGTGGCAAGCCGGACTGTAAGGTAGGCTGTGACTGCGACCGTTTCATGGAGGTATGGAACAATGTGTTCACACAGTTCGAGAGCGACGGACATCACAACTATACAGAGCTTAAGCAGAAGAACATAGATACCGGTATGGGGCTTGAGAGACTTGCGGTTGTTGTCCAGAATGTTGATACAGTATTCGACATCGATACAATGAAAGCTATCCGCGACAAGATATGTGAGATAGCAGGTGTAGAGTATGAGACAGATGCCGACAAGGATGTATCCATCAGACTTATCACCGACCATATCCGTTCGGTCACCTTCATGACCTCCGATGGTATTATCCCTTCTAATGAGGGCAGAGGCTATGTACTCAGAAGACTTTTAAGAAGAGCCGCAAGACACGGCAGACTCTTAGGAATAGAGGGACTTTTCCTTGCGAAGCTTGCAAAGACTGTTATCGATGAGTCCAAGGACGGCTATCCTGAGCTTGCCGAGAAGGAGGAGTACATCCTCAAGGTTATCACAACAGAGGAGGAGAAGTTCAATAAGACTATTGACCAGGGACTTGCAATCCTTGCAGATATGGAGGATGAGCTTGTTAAGTCCGGCTCTAAGACCTTATCCGGTGAGAATGTATTCAAGCTTTACGATACTTATGGATTCCCTGTAGACCTGACCACAGAGATTCTTGAGGAGAAGGGCTTCTCAGTCGATGAGGAGGGCTTTAAGAAGGCTATGGAGGTTCAGAAGCAGACAGCAAGAAATGCGAGAACCGAGACTAACTATATGGGAGCTGACGCAACTGTATATGACCTTATCAATACAGCAATCACATCCAAGTTCGTAGGTTATGACAGACTTGTGCATGATTCTGTCATATCAGTGCTTACAACAGATACAATGCTTGTTGATGAGCTTGTTGAGGGTACAGAGGGAACAATCATCGTAGATGAGACACCTTTCTATGCTGCAATGGGTGGACAGACAGCGGATGTCGGAGCAATAACCACCGCTGACGGAGCAAGCTTTAACGTAGTTGATACCATTAAGCTCAAGGGTGGAAGAATCGGACATGTCGGTGTTGTTGAGTGCGGAACCTTCCGTGTTGGCGGCAAGGTTACACTCAAGGTTGATGAGGCTAAGAGAGCAGCTACAGCTAAGAACCACAGTGCAACACATCTTTTACAGGAGGCACTCCGTGTTGTGCTTGGAACACATGTAGAGCAGGCAGGCTCCCTTGTTACTCCTGACAGACTTCGTTTCGACTTTACACATTTCTCAGCGATGACTAAGGAGGAGCTTGACAGGGTTGAGGCTATTGTAAATGAGAAGATAGCTGAGAACCTTGACGTTGTAACACAGGTTATGAACATTGAGGACGCTAAAAAGACCGGAGCTAAGGCTCTTTTCGGTGAAAAGTATGGCGATACAGTCCGCGTGGTTTCCATGGGAGATTTCTCAAAGGAATTCTGCGGTGGTACACATGTTGCCAACACAGGCGTTATCACAGCATTTAAGATTTTATCTGAGTCCGGTATAGCTGCAGGTGTGAGAAGAATAGAGGCTCTCACTGGGGATGGACTTTTCGCATACTATAAGGATATTGAGAAGCAGCTTGAGGAGGCAGCTAAGCTTCTTAAGTGTACACCTGCCGCTGTCAATGACAAGATTGCACATCTTCAGGCAGAGGTTAAGGCACTTACTTCTGAGAATGAGTCTTTGAAGGCTAAGGCTGCCAACGATGCACTTGGAAATGTAATGGACAATGTTGCCGAAGTTAAGGGAATGAAGTTCCTCGGTGTTAAGGTTGCAGATGTAGATATGAATGAGCTTCGTAACCTTGGCGATTCCCTCAAGGAGAAGCTTGGAACAGGTGTTGTCGTCCTTGCTTCGTCACAGGGCGCAGACAAGGTCAACCTCATTGTCACAGCTACAGATGACGCTGTAAAGAAGGGCGTTCACGCAGGCAATATCATAAAGGCATGTGCTGCAATGGTAGGCGGCGGCGGTGGCGGACGTCCTAATATGGCACAGGCAGGCGGTAAGAATCCTGCAGGAATTGATGCCGCTTTAGAGCAGGCTAAGAAGACCTTGGAGGAGCAGCTCTAAAAAATATTTACAAAAATAAAAAAAGTGGTTGACGTACAGCAAATTTATGATATAATATCTAATGTGCGTAAAAACCCAAACAGTTGAAGCACAATTTACAACTGGAGGGAGGTCAGGTGTGAGCTATGTCAAATGTAATCGTTAAAGAGAATGAGTCTTTAGATAGTGCATTACGCAGATTCAAGAGAAACTGTGCTAAGGCAGGTATCCAGCAGGAGATTCGCAAGAGAGAGCATTACGAGAAGCCTAGCGTTAAGCGTAAGAAGAAGTCAGAGGCTGCTAGAAAGCGTAAGTTCAACTAATAATTGTATATTGAGTCAATAGTATTGTTGATGAAGTACAAGTGTATTTTATGACAGACGTGTTATGCGTCTGTCATATTTTTTTGTCTCATACTTTTGCCTTTCACATCATATTATATTTGTGAGGATTATGCCGCATGAGGTGAGTATGCGAAGTAAAGAAAAGCTCTTAGAAGCAATGTTTATTCCCGGTGATGCGGTTTGTAAAGAGTATAGTCTTACCATGGTTGGAAACAGCCAGTTGTTTGTCGAAGGTGTTGAGGCTGTGAAAGAGTTAAGTACCGAGCTTATAAAACTCAGTGTGAGGAAAGGATTCCTTGTCGTGACAGGTGAAAAATTGCATGTGGAATATTATGGCGATGGGGAAATAATGGTTCGTGGACAGCTTAAAGCTATACAGTTAATATAAATCAGAAAAGCGGGGAGACTATGGGAGCATTGTGGTTTAACGGCTATACGGTGCTGGAGGTGGATTCGCTCTGCGCAGAGCGTTTTTTTAATCTGTGCACTAATAGGGGGATACTGATACACAGGTTGTACCCTGATAAGGATAAATGCATATTTGCCACATCAGTTAAGGATTATTACAGATTAAAGCCTGTTGTAAGAAAGACAAAGCCACATATACGTCTGGTAAAAAAAGTGGGTTTTCCATTTGCTTTCAGGAGAGTACTGAGCCACCGGTTTTTTATTGCCGGAATAATTTTGTTTATGACAGTACTGCTGGTGCTTGGGCGTTTTATATGGAATATAAGACTGGATGGGAATTATATGAACTCAGACGACACGCTGTATGCCTATCTAAGGGAGAACGGAATTACCTATGGAACGCGGATAAGTGATATTGACTGTGAAGAACTTGAGGCACAGATAAGAAAGGATTATGATGACATAATATGGGTATCGGCAGCGATACATGGAACGTCACTAGACATAGATATAAGGGAAAATACGGATGAGGTTATAGAGGTTCCCACCGGTATGCCATCGGATATAGTATCTAAGTATGATGGAATTGTGTACAGCATAGTGGCAAGAAACGGCACTCCGGTTGTGAAAGCCTCAGACACCGTAAAGAAGGGTGATGTGCTTATAAGCGGAATAGTAACGACATATAATGAGTCATCTGAGCCGGTAAAAAAGGAAGCTGTGTATGCGGATGGTGAGGTTAAGCTTCTCGTGGAGCTTGCATACGATGACAGGCTTTCGCGCGAATACATAAAGAAAGAATACACCGGGAATAGTTATAAAAGTGTAAGGCTGCGCGCCTTCAACAGAACGCTGGATTTGGATGTGTACAGGGAAGAATATGTCTATAGTGATATTGTAACAAGCAGCAGCAATTTATGTGTTTATCAGAATTTCTATCTTCCGTTCGGTGCGGACACGACATATCATCGCGAGTACACCATGTCGGAGGCGGTCTACTCGGATGAGGAGTTAGAAGCAGTATTAAACGAAAAATTTTCACATTATTTAGAAAAATTACAAGAAAAGGGTATTCAAATTATAGAAAATAATGTTACAATAACAATTAACGATGATCAAGCGCAGATGTCGGGCACCGTTTTTGTCATAGAGTCCGAATGCGGCAGGGAGGATGTTGGGATTGAGTATAATTGAGAATATTTTGGATATACCTGCAGAGCACAGCAGTAACATTTTCGGAAGCTGTGATGCCTATGTCAAGAAGATAGAGCGTACCCTCAAGGTCACAATCATAGCGCGTGACAGTGAGATTAAGCTTGTGGGGGCTGAGGGTGCGGTAAAGCGCGCGGCTTCTGTATTTGCACAGCTTCTTGAGCTGTCAAAAAGAGGAAATACCATCACGGAGCAGAATGTTGACTATGCCCTGAGCCTTTCATTTGAGGATAAGGCGGAGGCGTTGGCGGAGCTTGATGCGGATGTCATAGCAAGGACGGTGCTTGGAAAGCCGATTAAGCCTAAGACCATAGGCCAGAAGGAGTACATTGATGCCATCAAAAAGAGAATGATTGTCTTTGGAGTGGGTCCTGCGGGAACAGGTAAGACGTATCTTGCAATGGCTATGGCGATAAATGCCTTTAAGAATAATGAGGTGAACAGGATTATTTTGACAAGCCCTGCCATAGAGGCGGGGGAGAAGTTAGGCTTCCTTCCGGGAGATATGCAGAGTAAGGTAGACCCATACCTCAGACCACTTTATGATGCGCTGTATCAGATTATGGGCGCTGAGAGCTTCCAGCACAATATGGAAAAGGGCTTGATTGAGGTTGCTCCGCTTGCATATATGAGAGGAAGAACGCTTGACAATTCTTTCATTATCCTTGATGAAGCACAGAATACAACACCGGCACAGATGAAGATGTTTTTAACAAGAATAGGCTTCGGTTCGAAGGTTGTAATAACAGGCGATCTTACACAGAAGGATCTCCCACATGATCAGGCAAGTGGCCTGGATACGGCACTTAAGGTTCTTAGAAATGTGGAAGAGATTGGAATATGCCGGCTGACAAGCTCTGATGTTGTGCGCCACCCTCTTGTGCAGAAGATTGTAAAGGCCTATGATGAATATGAGAATCGAAGGCTCACAGACGGCGGAAATAAGACAGTGAGTGCTGATAAATCAGGAGGTCCGGCGAAAATAAAGCGGACAAAGGCGGACAAGCAGAAAAAATAGCTGTGTAAATGCTGCTGGATACTACAATAAAGATATATGAAAAGAGGTTTTAAGTATGACAATTGCCATAGAAGAGGAGACAAAGGTTGATTTTGATTTCGATTATAAGAAGGTTATTGAAGCTGTAATAAATCAGGCGATGGATTATAAAAATTGTCCTTATGAGGCAGAGGTCAGCGTCACGCTCACGGATAACGATTCAATCCATGCTATCAATAAGGAATTCAGAAATATTGATAACCCTACGGATGTGCTCTCATTCCCTCTCGTTGAATATGAGGAGGCAGGACAGTTTGATTTCTTAGAGGATAGAGATGACTGCTTCAATCCTGAGAGCGGAGAGCTTATGTTAGGGGATATTGTTATTTCAGTGGAGAAGGTCTATGAGCAGGCGGACAAGTATGGACATTCGCCTAAGCGTGAGCTTGCTTTCCTCACTGCACACAGCATGCTTCATCTGTTCGGCTATGACCACATGACACCGGAGGAGGCAGCAGTGATGGAGAAGGGGCAGGAGGAAATTCTTGCGGCTATAGGAATTACACGCGGTTAGAATGTTGAATGATATGGTGCATATTGCATGTCACTGTACAGATTTTTGATTTAATTAAAGTAAATATTTTTGGAGGCTGATATGACGGAAAGAGAATTACTTATAAATAAGGCTAAAGAATACATGAACAATGCGTACGCTCCGTATTCAAGGTTTAATGTGGGAGCGGCCATTCTGACGGATGATGGGAGAGTTTTCGGCGGCTGCAATATAGAAAATTCATCTTATGGTGCTGCAATATGTGCGGAGAGAACGGCGGCGGTCAAGGCAGTTTCCGAAGGTGCCAGGCATTTCAAGGCGATAGCGGTAGTGTGCTCTACAGGAGAGTATGCTTACCCTTGCGGAATATGCCGTCAGTTCGTCGGTGAGTTTATGGATAGGGATGGAATGCTTTACCTGGAGGATAAGAATGAAGGAGAGCTTTCAATGCCATTCTTTGACTCGATACCATATTTTTTTACAGGTGATAGAATAAAATAATTAAAAAAAGCAGACAATATTCAATAAATGCAATTTGCAGAAAGGATGTGCAGAATGCGGAAATTGTATATTATCTGCTTTGTTACTCTTACAACATTATTTGTGACCTGTTATTGCATAGGCTATTATGCGGTTACAAAGAAAAACAGGGTGGAACAGCCGGCGAACGATTATTATGAGATGCGAGCTGCGGCCGCGGCGGATGAGAGCGTCATCAGACGCGATACCGAACTGATAATAGAGGAGTACAATATAAATAATCATATATCGGCACAGACAACAGTCATTCCCTCGATAGATATTCTTGGGCTTGACAGGGAGGCATATACAGACTACCTGAGAAGGTACATGGAAAAACCTGATAAGGACGATGTGGACAGGGGGCTGAGTTCTATAAACCTTGTCGAGTTCTCGTCAGACAGAATTGTGGTAAGGAAGAGCTATGATGCGCCTACCTACAGTGCAACGCAGAATTTTATTCTTTATGCGCTTGATGGACGGGTTGTGGTGTATTATGAGGATTTTGTCACGATATATGATTACACTGATATAAAGGTAACGGATTTACCTATTGAGCTGCAGCGCGAGATATATGTCGGGCTGCAGGTTAAGGATTTGGAAGAATTATACGAATTTTTGGAGGACCACACTTCATGAAATATGATGTTGTTGTGATTGGAGCCGGAGCTTCCGGTATGATGGCGGCAATACAGGCGGCAAAAAAAGGCAGTGGAGAAGGAAAAGGCGGATGTATAAGGGTTGCGCTTCTTGAGGTTCTGGCAAGACCTGGAAAAAAGATACTTGCAACCGGAAACGGCAAGTGTAACCTTACCAATTATAAGCTTGATGATAGCTGTTATCACACGGACAGCGGCAGTGTTGCGGATATAATGGGAGTGATAAGCCGCTTTGATTCTGAGGCTGTCACGGGTTTTTTCCGGGATGAGGGCATGCTTGTGCGCGACAGGGATGGCTATGTGTACCCATACAGTGAACAGGCTGCCTCAGTGCTTGACTGCCTAAGGCAGTGCCTTTTAAAGTACGGTGTGGAGCTTGTATGCGGCTGCGAGATAGCCTCTGTCAAGAAGAACGGCGATGAGTTCGTCATTTCGGGAAATATAAGGGACATTGAGGCGGAGAACCGCAGGGCTGAGGCGAAAAAGAACAGCGGTAAGAAGGACGGCAAAAAAGCCGGAGGTGACAGGAACGATAAGC
>OGHO01003586.1_pt1 | contig 10089 bp, 9 predicted proteins | sample 1571421 | NCBI WGS metagenome assembly OGHO01 (sample SAMEA2581937, study PRJEB24529) | metagenome | biome: Human gut stool | place: China | collected 2011
CAGGAGAAGGCCGCCCAGCTGCGCCTTTACAGCGGCGGCCGGTTCCGGGCGGTGGACCAGGTCCCCGCCGGAGGCGTGTGCGCCGTCCAGGGACTGACGGCCACCTGCGGCGGCCAGGGCCTGGGGGCGGAGGAATCCGGTGTCCGGCCGGTGCTGGAGCCGGTGATGCGCTATCGGGTGGCCCTGCCGCCGGACTGCGACAGCCGCACCCTGCTGCCCCAGCTGCGCCAGCTGGAGGAGGAGGATCCCCAGCTGCGCTTCACCTCCCACGGAGGGGAAATTCATGTGTCCCTGATGGGCCGCATCCAGGCGGAAATTCTCAAAAGTCTGGTGTCGGAGCGCTTCGGCGTGGAGATCGACCTGGACCGGGGCCGGGTTTTGTATAAGGAGACCATCGACGGCCCCGTGGAGGGCGTGGGCCACTTTGAACCCCTGCGGCACTATGCGGAGGTGCATCTGCTGCTGGAGCCCCTGCCCCAGGGCAGCGGCGTGGTGACGGCCACCCGGTGCGGCGAGGACCAGCTGGACCGGAGCTGGCAGCGGCTGATTATGACTCATTTGCAGGAAAAGACCCACCTGGGAGTCCTCACCGGCTCCGCCATCACCGACGTGAAGATCACCCTGATGTCCGGCCGGGCCCATGTGAAGCACACCGAGGGGGGCGACTTCCGCCAGGCCACCTATCGGGCGGTGCGCCAGGGGCTGATGCAGGCCCGGAGCCGCCTGCTGGAGCCGTATTACGCCTTCCGGCTGGAGGTGCCGCCGGAGCAGCTGGGCCGGGCCATCAACGATGTGCGCCTGCGCAGCGGCAGCTTCGACACCCCGGAGGAGTCCGGGGACCTGACCTTGCTGCGGGGCCGGGTGCCGGTGACGGAGTTTGACGACTATGCCCAGGAGGTGGCGTCCTATACCGGGGGCCGGGGCCGCCTATCCCTGGAGCCGGCGGGCTACGGGCCCTGTCATAACCCCGACGCCGTGATCGCGGCGGCGGACTATGACCCGGAGGCCGACCCGGACAACACGCCGGACTCCGTGTTCTGCGCCCACGGCGGCGGCTTCACCGTGAAGTGGGACAAGGTGCCGGAGTATATGCACCTGCCCAGCTGTCTGGAAAAGCCCCGGGAGGACGCGCCGGTGCGCCGCCGGTGCATCCGCCTGGACGATGCGGAGCTGGAGGCCATCATGACCCGGGAGTTCGGCCCCGTGCGCCGTCCCCTGTACCGTGCGCCGGAGAAGGGGGAGGCTCCTGCCGATACCGGCCTGCGGGAGATCGGCCAGCGCTGCTATGTGGTGGACGGCTACAACGTGATCTTCGACTGGGAGGAGCTCCACGCCCTGGCGGACCGGGACCTGTCCGCCGCCCGGGAGCGGCTGATGGACACCCTGTGCGGCTGGGCCGCCTTCACCCACACCCGGGTGGTGCTGGTGTTCGACGGGTACAAGGTCCCCGGCAATACCGGGGAGAAGTTCGACTACCGGGGCATCCATGTGGTATACACCCGGGAGCGGGAAACCGGCGATATGTACATTGAGCGGTTTTTGCAGCAGGTAGGGAAAAATGACCACGTCCGGGTGGTGACCTCCGACGGGCTCATCCAGCTGTCGGCGGTGCGCACCGGGGCCATGCGCATGTCCTCGGCGGAGTTTGGCCGCCAGGTGTCCGAGGCCGCCGGGCAGATCGCGGAAATCCTGAAAACCATGCACCAGTCCGGCGGCAGCACCATCGGCCAGCGGATAAATAAGAGCTGAAAAAAGCCTGTGTATTCGGTGTGAATACACAGGCTTTTTTCAACGGATTTTCGTGTAATTGCTCAATAATTTCTTCTTGGGTTATTCGTCAGCCCCAGCAGATAATCCACGGATACATCATAGAACTCTGACAGGCGGATCAGTATATCCGTGGGGATATCCCGTTCTCCCCGCTCATAGTTGCTGTAGACCCGCTGGGAGCAGCGCAGACGCTCTGCCACCTGCCGCTGCAGCAGGTCCCGATCTTCCCGCAGATCGCGCAGACGCTGGTATGCCATGCTTACTCACCTCGGATATAGGTTAACACAGCGCATTTTGTTCTATTGACAAGTAGCGCAAAATGCGCTACACTGAAATTGGGTACACGTACCGATGATACAGGGAGGTTATGAAAAATGTACGAAAGAGTAGGAGAAGAGATCAAACGTCGTGTCCGCTTCTTAGTCATCCGTCGGACTTTGCTGACGGCCGTTCTGGTCATAGCGGCGGTTGCCGCCGTGGGATCCAACAATGGGGATCTGGTGGCGCCTGCGATCATTGCGGGCATCATCGTCATCATCTGGGTCTATTCCAGCGCCAGGCTGCAATATCTTCTGCTGTACGGCTACGGTGAACTCATCGACAAGGTATCGGACCTGGAGGCCCGCAGCCAGGGCGGCAAAAAGGGAGGACGGAAGCCCCAGCGGCCCGCAGAGTCCCATACGGAGCCGAATGCGGAGCCGGAGCCGGAACCGGATTGCAGCGACGAGGGCCAGCCCAAAACCAAACGGCGGCCGGACGGCAGCTGGAAATGCATGTTCTGCGACCACATGAACCCTTCCGGCAAGGACTACTGCCAGAAGTGCGGGGCGGAAGCATTTTTCGATCAGCCGTGACGGAGTTTTTCTCTGCTCCCGGGGCCGGACAGACGGGATTCCGCCTGTTCGGCCCCGTTCGGCGTAAAACCCCCGGAAAATCCCGCCATTTTCCGGGAAAAAACTCTTGCACTGGGAGTGTTTTTGTGGTAAACTACTGCGTAGTAAGGAAGTGTTGACGGAGAGTGGACAGTTTGTCCGCTCTTTTTCTTGGGCAAATTTGCCCCCTTAAAATTTTCGGAAAGACAGGAGGCCGGACATGAAAAAGGTAACGGAGCTGGTGGCCGAGCTGGCCGCCCCCGCCGTGGCGGAGCAGGGCTGCACCCTGTGGGATGTGGAATACGTCCGGGAAGCCGGGCAGTGGTATCTGCGGCTGTACCTGGACAAGGACGGCGGCGTGGACATTCTGGACTGCGAGGCCGTCAGCCGCAAGGTCAGCGACCTTTTGGACCAGGCGGACCCCATCGAGGGCAGCTACACCTTCGAGGTGTCCTCCGCCGGGGCCGAGCGCCCCTTGAAGCGCCCGTCGGATTTTCAGCGGTTCCTGGGCCATCCGGTGCTGGTGAAGACCTACAAGCCCAAGGACGGGCGCAAGGAGTTTGCCGGGACCCTGGCAGGGTACGACAATGGGGCCGTGCTGCTGGATATGGGTGGGGCGGAGCCTCTGCGGTTTGAAAAGCCGGAGCTGGCCCTGGTCCGTCTGCGTGTGGAATTCTGACGAAACAGTATAGAATAGGAGAAATACCATGAAATGCGAAGAAATCTTTGCCGCGCTGGAAATGCTGGAAAAGGAACGCGGCATTCCCCAGGACTTCATGATGGGCAAGATCATCCAGGCTCTGACCGCCGCCTATAAGAAGGACCACGAGGGCGTGGAAAACGTCATCGTGGACGTCAACGAGGAGAAGAAGGATCTGCGGATGTACGTCCAGAAGGAGATCGTGGAGGAGGTGGAGAACCCCGGCTCCCAGATCTCGCTGGAGGACGCCCGGGCCATGTCCGCCAAGTATCAGCTGGGCGGCGTGGTGAATATCCCCGTGAAAAATGTGGAGTTCGGCCGCATCGCCGCCGGCAACGGCAAGCAGGTCATTATCCAGGGCCTGCGGGAGGCGGAGCACGGCATGATTTATGACGAGTGGGGCTCCAAGCAGCACGAGATCCTCACCGGCACCGTCCACCGCATCGACCCCCGGGGCACCGTTCACCTGCGTATCGGCTCCGGCAGCGAAGCTACCGAGGGCCTTATGGGCGTCAACGAGCAGGTCCCCGGCGAGGAGCTTACCGAGGGGCAGCTGGTGAAGGTTTACCTGGTGGAGGTCCGCCGCACCACCCGGGGTCCCCAGGTGATGGTGTCCCGGACCCATCCGGGCCTGGTGAAGCGCCTGTTTGAGCTGGAGGTGCCCGAGATCTACGACGGCACCGTGGAGATCCGCTCCATCGCCCGGGAGGCAGGCAGCCGCACCAAGATGGCCGTGTGGTCCTCCGACGAGAACGTGGACCCCATCGGCGCCTGTGTGGGCCCCAAGGGCCAGCGAGTGGCCGCCGTGGTGGAGGAGCTGCGGGGCGAGAAGATCGACATCATCAAGTATTCCGAGGATCCCGCCCAGTTCATCGCCGCCGCTCTGGCTCCCGCCGACGTGGTGGAGGTGCGCCTGTCCGACGAGGGCAAGCTCTGCCGGGTCATCGTCCCCGACGACCAGCTGAGCCTGGCCATCGGCAAGGAGGGGCAGAACGCCCGCCTGGCCGCCCGTCTCACCGGGTACAAGATCGACATCAAGCCCGCTTCCTATACCGGGGAGTAAGCGATACAGGAAAGGAGGACCATCATGCAGAAGCCGCGGAAGATTCCACAGCGCATGTGCGTGGGCTGCCGGGAAAAGCGGGACAAAAAGGACCTGCTGCGGGTGGTCCGCACGCCGGAGGGCCAGCTGGTGCTGGACGCCACCGGCAAGAAGTCCGGCCGGGGCGCCTATGTGTGCCGCGATCCGCAGTGCCTGAAGAAGGCCCGGAAATCCCGGGCGCTGGACCGGATGCTGGAGGTCAGCATCCCCGACGAGGTTTATGAGGCGCTGGAGCGCCAGATGGAAACGGAAGCATGACAGAACACATTTTATCCATGATCGGCCTGGCCAAAAAGGCCGGTCAGGTGGCCATCGGCGAGGAGCCGGTGGGCTCCGCCGCCCGGGCCAAGGACGCCCGGGTCATCCTGGTGGCCCAGGACGCCGCCGCCGGGTCTGTGCGCCGGGCCATGTCCTTCGGCCAGACCGGGGCGTGCCTGTGCCTGACGGTGCCCTTTGACAAGGACCAGCTGGGCCGTGCCCTGGGCCGCACCAGCTGCGCCATGGCGGCCATAACGGACATCGGCTTTGCCGAGGCCATCGTCAAAAAGCTGGCGGCGCTGGACCCGGAGCGATACGCCCCGGCGGCCCAGCGGCTGGAGGTAAAGGCCCTTCGCGCGGCCCAGCGCCGGGCGGAGCAGGCCCAGCATGAAAAGAATCTGCGCCGGGGCAAGAAAAAAGCCGCCCCGGTTCAAGCGGCCCCTGCGCCCCAAGCGCCGCAGAAGCCGGAAAAGTCCGCCCGCCGTCCCGTTTCGCGGGCTCCCGCCCGGTGCATAAGGGCAAGGGGTCCCCGAAAAAAAGCAAGTAAGGAATCGAATCACAAAGATGGAGGTGGCTCTATTTGGGTAGCGTAGGTAACAAATACAGAGTGCATGAGGTGGCGAAGGACTTCGGCGTCCCCACTAAGCAGATCACGGAGATTCTGACCAAGTATGCCGAGACGCCCAAAAACCATATGCAGGTTTTGGGAGATCGGGAGCTGTCTCTGATCTTTGAGAGTCTGACCCAGCACAACCAGGTTTCCGGCATCCAGGCGATCTACGCCGATGCCGCCAAGCCTGCCGAGAAGAAGGCGGAGCCCGCCGCCAAGCAGCAGCCCGCCGGCAAGAAGCCCCAGCCGGAAAAGAAACCCCAGCCGGAGAAGAAGCCCGTCAGCCGCGTGCCCCAGACCAAGGTGGTGGACACCCGCAAGGCCACGGCCGTGAACCTGGACAAGTACGACGAGAAGCTCCAGGATATGGCCGACGCCCGCACCGGCAGCAGCCGCCGGGACCAGCGCCAGACCCAGGGCAAGGAGAAGATCCGCAGCAAGTCGGGCCGCCGCAGCGGTCCCCAGAGCAACAAGAGCAAGCAGGAGGAGGCCGACCGGCTGCGCCGCCTGCGGCTGGAGGTCATCAAAAAGACCCCCGTCACCGTGCAGATCCCCGATGAGATCAGCGTGGGCGAGCTGGCCAGCCGCATGAAGAAAACCGGCGCAGAGGTGGTCAAGTGCCTGATAAAGAACGGCGTCATGGCCTCCCTGAGCCAGATCATCGACTTCGACACCGCCGCCATCATCGCCGAGGAGATGGGCTGCAAGGTGGAGAAGGAAGTGGTGGTCACCATCGAGGAAAAGCTCATCGACGACCACAAGGACGAGGAGAAGGACCTGGTGCCCCGTGCCCCCGTGGTGGTGGTCATGGGCCACGTGGACCACGGCAAGACCAGCCTGCTGGACTATATCCGCAACGCCCATGTGGCCAGCGGCGAGGCCGGCGGCATCACCCAGCATATCGGCGCCTATCAGGTGCAGATCAACGGCAAGCCCATCACCTTCCTGGACACCCCCGGCCACGAGGCCTTCACCTCCATGCGCGCCCGGGGCGCCATGGTCACGGATATCGCCATTCTGGTGGTGGCCGCCGAGGACGGCATCATGCCCCAGACCGTGGAGTCCATCAACCACGCCAAGGCCGCCGGTATCCCCATCATCGTGGCCATCAACAAGATGGATAAGCCCGAGGCCAACCCCGAGCGCATCAAGCAGCAGCTCACCGAATACGGCCTGGTGTGCGAGGAGTGGGGCGGCGATACCATTGTCTGCCCCATCTCCGCCAAGACCGGCATGGGCGTGGACAACCTGCTGGAGATGCTGACCCTTACCGCCGAGGTGGGCGAGCTGAAGGCCAACCCCAACCGCGCCGCCCAGGGCACCGTTATCGAGGCCCGGCTGGACAAGGGCCGGGGTCCCGTGGCTACCCTGCTGGTGCAGAACGGCACCCTGAAGCAGGGCGACATCATCATCGCCGGTACCGCCGTGGGCCGCGTCCGGGCCATGGTGGGCGACAAGGGCCAGAAGCTGACCTCCGCCGGTCCCTCCGTGCCTGTGGAGATCACCGGCCTGTCCGAGACTCCCTCCGCCGGCGCCACCTTCAACGCCGTGGCCGATGAAAAGCTGGCCCGTGAGCTGGTGGAGCAGCGCAAGGAGGAGGCCCGCGCCAAGGCCAACGCCCCTGTCACCAAGGTCTCTCTGGAGGATCTGTTCAGCCAGATCCAGGCCGGTGAGATGAAGAATCTGAACATCATCGTCAAGGCCGACGTCCAGGGCTCTGTGGAGGCCGTGAAGGCGTCTCTGGAGAAGCTCAGCAACGACGAGGTCCGGGTCCGGGTCATCCACGGCGGCGTGGGCGCCATCAACGAGTCTGACGTGATGCTGGCCTCCACGTCTCAGGCCATCATCGTGGGCTTCAACGTCCGCCCCGACAACGCCGCCCGGGATTCCGCCGCCCGCGCCCATGTGGACATGCGGATGTACCGCGTGATCTATGACGCCATCAACGAAATTGAGTCCGCCATGAAGGGCATGCTGGCCCCCAAGTTCCGGGAGGCTCTGCTGGGCCATGCGGAGGTCCGCCAGACCTACAAGGTCTCCGGCGTGGGCACCGTGGCCGGCTGCTACGTGCAGGACGGCAAGCTCCAGCGGAAGGACTGCCAGGTCCGCCTGGTCCGGGACGGTATCGTCATCCACGAGGGTGTCCTGGCCTCCCTGCAGCGGTTCAAGGACTCCGTCAAGGAGGTGGCCGCAGGCTACGAGTGCGGCCTGTCCATCGAGAAGTTCAACGATATCAAGGAAGGCGACATCATCGAAGCCTTCACCATGGAGGAAATCCCCCAGTAACGGCATATGCCGCCCCGGAACGCAAACCGGTCCGGTCGCCTTCCTGCGCAGCGCCGCTGCGCCCGCACGCAAGTGCGTCCAAGTGTTTTGCGAAGCAAAACCTTGCTTTGGCGGAATTCACTTCCGCCAAAGAGGGTCATATCCGGGGTCCCCATGAAACCCCGTTTCATGGGGCGGGCGATATTATCGAAGCCTTCACTATGGAGGAAATCCCCCAGTAAACACACAACCCAGAGGGCGGGCGCTTCGCCCGCCCTCTTTTCATCTCATCGAAAACGAAAGGAGACCGACTATGGCATCCAACCGCATTCCCCGCATCAATGACGCCATCCAGAAGGAGCTTTCCGCCCTGCTGCGCACCGTCAAGGACCCCCGGGTGTCCGAGGGTATGCTGACCATCACCCATGTGGACACCACCAGCGACCTGCGCTATGCCCGGGTCTATGTCAGCGCCCTGAACTGCCCGGATGAGAAGGGCCTGCTCAAGGGCCTCAAGTCCGCCGCCGGTTACCTGCGCCGCGAACTGGGCAGCCGCATCGACCTGCGCTACACGCCGGAGCTCCAGTTCTTCGTGGACGACTCCATCGCCTATGGCGCACACATTCTGGATATGCTGAACCATGTGAAGCCCGCCGATCCCCGGAACGCAGACATCGTTCTGCCCGAGGACCGGGAGGATTGAGGAGGGCTGTGCTATGACCACCGCTGAAGCCGCCCGGCTGCTGCTGGGCTGGGACGAGCTGCTGCTGCTGACCCATGTCCGCCCCGACGGCGACACCGTGGGCTCCGCCGCCGCCCTGTGCCAGGCCCTGCGGGACCGGGGCAAGACGGCATATCTGCTGCCCAACCCGGAGCTGACCGCCACCTACGCCCCCTATGCCGCCCCCTACGCCGCCCCGGAGGGCTTCGTCCCCCGCCATGTGGTGTCGGTGGACATTGCGGCCCTGTCCCTGCTGCCGGAAAACGCCCGGCCCTATCAGGACCGCATCGACCTGGCCATCGACCACCACCCCTCCCAGGAGTTTTTCGCCCGGGAGACCTGTCTGGAGGCCGAATCCGCCGCCTGCGGCGAGATCGTGTACAACATCGTCACCCTGATGACGCCGGTGACGCCGGAGATCGCCCTGCCGCTGTATGTGGCCGTCTCCACGGATACCGGCTGCTTCGTCTATTCCAACACCACCGCCCGCACCCACCGCATCGCCGCCGCCCTGATGGACTGCGGCATCGACGCGGCGCCGGTGAACAAGGCCCTGTTCCGCACCAAGAGCCGCACCCGTCTGGCTATGGAGGCCTGGATGGCGGAGTGGGCGGAGTATTATGACCACGACCGGGTGGTCGTCATGCAGATCCCTCTGTCCCTGTGCTTGGATTACAAGGCCACGGAGGCGGATGTGGAGGAGCTGTCCAGTCTGGCTGCCCTGGTGGAGGGCACCGACTGCGGCGTGACCCTGCGGGAGCTGAAGGATGGCCGGGTGAAAATTTCCCTGCGAACCGGCCCCCGGGTCAATGCCACGGAGGTCTGTGCCCTTCTGGGCGGCGGCGGCCATGCGGCTGCTGCCGGTGCCACGCTGCACGGCACCCTCGGCGAGGTGAAGCAGGCCGTGCTCCAGGCCATCGACATGGTGGCGGGGGAGGATTGACAAAAGGAGCGACCCATGGCAAACGGAATCATCATCATCGACAAGCCCGCCGGGTGGACGAAACTGTCAAAAAAGGGCAAGGCCCTTTTTTGACAAAATTTGCAGTCTGCTACGCGCATAATTTGTTCGCCGATGGCGAACAAATTCCACACTTGCAGCCTGAGAAGTATTTTCGGCCAGGTACACGCCCCGGCCGAAAATGATTGCATTTTATTTGCCTCCTGCGGCAAGGTTTTGCTGCGCAAAACGCTTGTACGCGCCATCAGGCGCGTTTGGCGCAGACTATTCACAAGGAGCAACCCATGGCAAACGGAATCATCATCATCGACAAACCCGCCGGGTGGACATCTATGGACGTCTGCGCCAAGCTGCGGGGGATTCTGAAAACAAAAAAGGTGGGCCACGCCGGGACTCTGGACCCCATGGCCACCGGCGTTCTGCCGGTATTCGTGGGCCAGGCCACCCGGGCGGTGTCCTTCGCCGAGGACGGCCAGAAGGAGTACGTCGCCGGGCTGCGGCTGGGCCGCACCACCGACACCCAGGACACCTCCGGCGAGACCCTGGACACCCATCCGGTGCTCACCGGCCGGGAGGACCTGGAGCACCTGCTGCCCCGGTTCACCGGCGAGATACAGCAGGTGCCCCCCATGTATTCCGCCGTGAAGATCGGCGGCCAGAAGCTCTACCAGATCGCCCGCCGGGGCGGGGAGATCGAGCGCCCTGCCCGGCCCGTCACCGTTTATGAGCTGGAGCTGCTGGACCAGACCGGCCCCGGGGACTACACTCTGCGCATCCGCTGCTCCAAGGGCACCTACATCCGCACCCTCTGCCATGACATCGGCCGACAG